>Ga0316602_10000408_pt1 | contig 24100 bp, 22 predicted proteins | sample OWC_soil_day10_C_FD_203103 | JGI IMG/M metagenome (GOLD analysis project Ga0316602, IMG submission 203103) | Wetland soil microbial communities from Old Woman Creek delta, Ohio, United States - OWC_soil_day10_CT | ecosystem: Environmental > Terrestrial > Soil > Wetlands | place: USA: Ohio... | reverse complement strand
AATAATTTGTAAATTCGCCTAATTTTACTGTTTTATAACAATTGCGAAAATTGCGGTGCCATCATGATAAAACTCCCCAAAGGTTACCGTTTGATCGTAATCCCCCAAGTTTTTTTAGTTTGCCGGGTGCATCCCTCTTTTCATAGCTAAACAAATTTTTATGTATGACGCCTAACTCTTCTCAAGCTTCACCTCCATCCATTGACAATTTAAAAATTTTAAAATAATAATGGTTTTTAAGAAACTAATTTATTACATATTTTTTAAAATTTTCAAATGAATTTTTTTACTTTTTTACCAATTTTGTAACATTTTTTGTATATTATGTTATTATTATAATAATTAAAAAATACAGAAATGTCAATTTTTAGACTTTTTAAATTGTTGTATGAATTTTTACGATTTTTTTATCAAAAACCAAACCTTCTTCAAACACCTTAAAGTCAGCATGGAATTCCTTTGTAGTAATAACCACAATCGTAATTGTAATGATTTCTATGATTACGATTATCCATGAAATCATCTTATTAAGGCATTTTTCTAAGAGAGTCTTAACAAATTAAAAGCGTTGAACGACTCGACTCTGCAAAAGTTGAGTTTAATATAATCAAAGTGAGGCGATTATCCTTGAACATTTATCTCATGAAGGTCGGTGAAAATATCAAGACCGTCCGAATGTTACTAGACTGGACCCAAGCTGATCTAGCTAAACAGACAGGGCTTAGCCGCGTTACTATTGTAAATATTGAACGTGAGCCCTGGCGTATGACGCGTACATCAGCGCTAGCTATCTTTTTTGTCATATTTACTGAAATAATGCGACGAAAGCAGCATCTAGAAAAATTAAGTATACCGGAATATGTTGACTGGCCTAAATTACTTAATGATGTAGGATTAACCAATCTGAGAACATGGAGCTGCATTTTGGGCCCAACAGAACTTGTATCCACCGGCTTTATTCCTGCGCTGAAAGTGATAAAATCATTAACTGACGGGACATCATCGATAATAATCCCAACCGACCACAAGAAGCTTAGAAACGCAGTCACCTATGCATTAAATAAACTTTCAGTAACATTGTGTCAACTTTTTATCCTAAAAGAGCTTTCAATGGATTCTTTTTTAAACAATCTTAACGTTCAGACCCCTGTGGATCGTTAGTTTTGCCTTAAAATAAGGCAGCATCGTTCGACCCTTCGTATACTTTCCATGGCATTACGAGTCGATAATCGTCACCTTTTACCCACTAATCGACATATTCTTTTTACCGAAAAGCGGCAATATAATTTATATATTTTCCCATTAAATTTCGACAATCTACCGCCGCCGTTAGGTGTTAATGCTCCAAAGTAGGTTCTTCCAAGGTCTTTTCCATGCTCGTTTCTCCTTTGCCTTTGTCGTTTTTTGCTGATGTTTGCCGTGTTTCGCCAACATCAGCATCCGTTTTATATTGTTTTAGCAAATCCGGGTGTCGTACAGACATCTAACCAAATGATTTTGTCCGTCTTACCATTAACAGCAACTTCGATGACTGGAGTATCGACGTAGCGCTGACACATTAAGCCTTTTATTTTTACAACTACAGTATAAGGCCCAGATTTTTACACGTAAAACAAAAAATGTGTGGTACATAATCTAAAAGTTCTTTTATTCTGTCAAATTTTGTTGCTTACCAAAAAGTTTATAATTCATAATTTAATTGGAAAGCAAACGAAGTATCTGCAAGACTATTGGCCTTATTCTAAACGATATGAGCATTACTTGTTTATTTAAAACCAAATATGATATAGTGATTAATATTGATGATTTTATTCTCTATACCGAAGATATTGAATGGAATACCCTTTCTTTCCAACAGTAATGTTTGTTGCTGCCAATCACCCACTAGCGACTGACGATGTTACCTTTAAAGATGAACTTTTTTGTTTTTTCCAAAACTGATACCAATATCAGCGGCCTGCCCTGGATTAAACCTAAGATTGAGACTGCCGTGCTACTGAATATCTAATTTACCTTTCTGAAATAAACGTCTTTTTGTGTTATCAATTATCGTTTTAACGCCTGGTATCATACTTCATGAGGTTACATAATTTGCAAGATGGCAAATAGTTCTCAAATATTTAGACAAAAGTAGGAGGATTTTTTATGAACAAACTTATATTGTCGCTATTAGTTGGTATAATGGCATTTTCAACTGAAACAAGTGCCTTTGCCAGCCAAGAACCGCTAAAAGATGATACGCCAGCGATTAATATAGTCAGTTTTTCCGAAATTCCCTCAATAAAAGTTGGACATATGCAAAATATGTCGGCAGGAACTGGCTGTACAGTAATAATCTGCGAAAAGTCACAAGGCGCGACCGGCGGGGTTGATGTGCGCGGCGGCGCACCGGGGACAAGAGAAACAGATTTACTCAAATCAGAAAATACCGTTCAAAATGTAAATGCCATAGTGCTTTCAGGCGGAAGTGCCTTTGGTCTTGATGCCGCGGGTGGAGTTATGCAATTTCTCGAAGAAAAAGGCATCGGTTATGACGTAGGGGTAACAAGGGTTCCCATCGTACCAGAGGCCATATTATTTGATCTTGGGTTCGGCGATTACAAAATACGGCCTGATAAAAAAATGGCCTATCAAGCCTGTGAAAACGCATTTAAAAATATTCCCTGGAAAGACGGAAATATCGGAGCTGGCACAGGAGCTACAATAGGAAAAATCAGAGGTATGCAATATGCAATGAAAGGCGGCTTGGGGTCCTTTTGCTATAAGATAGGCGACTTGTATGTCGGGGCTATTGTTGCGGTAAACGCGGTCGGTGATGTCGTAGATCCTAACACTGGCAAAATAATTGCAGGAGCGCGAAAAGATGACCAAAAAACTTTCTTGGATACTGAGAACTATACTATGACTGAAAAATACGGTGCTCCGACTAAGATAACGGTAGAAAACACTACTATTGGGATAATAGTAACAAATGCTAAATTAACTAAAGCTCAAGCAAATAAATTGGCGGCAATGACCCATGATGCTTATGCGCGTGTTATCCGACCAGTACATACCGTAAATGATGGTGATACCATTTTCGCCATGGCCACTGGTGAAGTGAACGCCAACCTCGATTTGCTTGGAGTTATTGCGGTTAAGGCTATGGAACAAGCTATTGTAAACGGTGTAAAAAATGCCGAAACTTTAAATGGCGTTCCTGGGACGGCAGTAAATTAATTTTACGACCAGCTAACTATGTCTTTGCAAATATCACAGTGACCGAAATGCCTGCTAATGTTATAAGAAAGAAATAGTTGTAACAATGAAGCCATCGTAGGGTTATACGATGGCTTCATTGTGTTTCATCCTGAGTTTTAATAATCAATTTATTACTCAATAAAATATCTTCCACTACCAGCCGTTAGCGGTTATTATGCAAAACAGATTAACAAATTTTCTTACTCTATTTATAACTAATATCAAATTAATTTATAAATAATTTAATATTAGTTATCTTCTGTGTTTTGTAATCAAATGCGTAACTTTATAAATAATGTTTTTTATTGGTATAAAGGTTATTTTAGCCTTGTACTGCTTTATTTTTATTGCATTCTGTCATCAGCCATCCACTGTTCAATATTTTCTTAGAGTTTTTAAATATATTTATTATTAATTTTAAATAATATCATTTTGGCAAATTGCAGCTATAAGTTGAACTAAATTTTTTTAGTTAATTATGTAAAACAGTATTCACTATTTTAAGCAACATAGCTTCGATCCAATTCGCTGTCGAAAAGCTCTTCTGGTGTTTGGTACCCAAGGATTTTTCTTGGCAATGTATTACACCAGTCTTCGCCGAAAGCAATGGTCTCGATACTACACACGGACATCCAAGTGCCTTTTAGATAAAAAGCGTCTGATCACCCCATTGTGCCGTTCATTCGTCCCATTCTCAAAGGATGGTACGGATTCGTGAAGTATATCTTGGTATCCGTTTCTTTCGCTAAATCCAAATATTAACGAACTCAAAATCGATCGCCGGTTATCGTCTTGAAAACCGTGCTAAAGCGGTCACCACATTCTTCACGAATTTTATCCAATTCTGCCATCACGGCTTGAGCTGATTTGTCCGCTATTTTGCGGTCAATGAACTGTCGGGGCTTTCATTCTGCTATAGTAAGCAATACGTTATTCTTACTGGATTTTTGACCGATGACTGTGTAAATTTCCCAATGACCAAATTTTTCACGGCTATCGATGAACGAAGGTCGATATTTTTGATGCAGGTAAGCCCTTGATCAATTAGTTGTTAAAGGCTTTCGTACAAACGACTTCAGAGCATTTAAACTGTCCACTTTCAAGACCATTTGCCTTTACGCATCTTGTCACAAGCGTAGGAAATGAATTCTTTGCAAAAAAGGCGACGATTCTTTCTGCCACAGTTTGCACGGTTTTTCTCATATACGGCCTGCCCCGCATCGTAAAGATATATTGCTACCGTGCGCCTGTTTTTGATCTGAGACACAGTACCATGACAGATTTAGCTAAGACTTGTATTGATAGATCGGTGCAGTTTTTTGGCGGTTTTGTAATCAGAATAGCCATCTTTAAGGCGAAGTTCAATGACTAACCCGTTCTTGAAGATTTAGGTGTGTATGCTTCCTTGAATCTATGGTATAGTTGGTAAAATCCATAGTGATTATCCTTTCTATGCCTTATTGGTTTTTGGTCGAATTAATCTTAACACAGAAATAAATCACTATGGATTTTAATTTAGTTCAATTTGATTTTACAATGAGCCATACTATTATTTTATATTTTATATCGTTAAGCACTATCATAATATAAAATATATTTATAATATATTTTATATTAATCTAATATTTTAGTTGCCAGCTGTCATATTTTAGTCTTTCATTACACCATACAATATTTTAAATTAATAATAAATGTATTTATTATTAATTTAAAATATTGTAAAAGTCTTATTTACTAGAGCTCATTTACCATTTTTTTTTAACAACGATTAGTGCCAATTTCTTATACCAGTGCTGCTACGAGTTATACTTTTCAAAAGCATCACTAAACTAAGGGGACTTAGCGAAAGGACATCTTCAATTTTAATACATTTTTCCTTATACTGGATCACCGATAGTCATTAAATACAATGATCAATTATTATTAAATCCAATGCTACCTATGTACTGCTATCTTTTTAGCGTACTATTCTATTATTTGACCTATTAGTTCTCTCTTAAATTGAAGGTATTTATAATGAATTTATAATTATCATTTTATTAGTTATAAATTCATTTATTCTCTCTATATTATTGATGCATGAAGTATAACAATTTATTACCCACATAATAAAACCCGCCACAAATTAAGTGACGGAGTAATAAGGTTTTTATACAGCATTATGACTAACAAGAGAGCAAAGTTTTATTTACTATTTAAAATGTTTTTATAATTAATTATAAAAACATTTTTAAACCTTTTTACACTAATTTAAAATATCATTATACTAAATAATATTGTTTTGAGCTAGCATTTGCTTGACCAGATTTGAGAAAGGAATCCCTATTTTCTCACAATAACCTTGAACAGTTTCTTTTTGCTCAGTGGTAAAGTAAACCGCCATCATTTCACCAGCTTTATCGGCCTCAGCTTTTTTCTTTCTTCCGGCTTTTGATGGTTTCTTATCCGTCAATGCCGCCCCTTTTGTGATATTTTTTATAGTTTGATCATCTACCTCATCCATATTAATGAAAGATGATTGTTTTTTTACTGCCATATTAAAAAACCTTTCTAAATATATTTTAAATCAATCCAATATTTCACTTGATAGTTGTTCTATTTCTGCAGCCGCCTTACATCTGGGATCCATCTCTACCACGCTTAACCCCATACCATACGCTTTTTTAAAGTCAGCACGAAAATGCGTAATGCTATTCAACAAATTAAGATACGTATGATTTTGCGTAACATATTGCTGTAAACTTTGGATAGCAGTCTTACTTCTAATATCTGCATTGTTAATTAAAACATTTGTCTGGATGGTTTGCCCAATTTCATCGCTAATTTGTTGCAATATTTTAGTAAAGTTCTGCAACCCAAAAATTTCAACTTGTGAAGGTGCAACCGGCGTTAAAATTATATCCGCCGCAATAATAGCCAATCTAGTCATTCCAGAATCATAACCACCCGAATCAATTACAACATGTCGACCAGCATTATTTTTTAATACTTGTTTCATTTCCGTCTCGTTAGCTACAGTTAAACACTCAAGTGGAGTATATCCATTGCTTTGCCTAATCTTATTCCATAAAACTGATGAACGTTGAGTATCCAGGTCAATTATTATCGCATCCAACGCTACTGCAAGATTTGTGGCTATGGTTGACTTACCAACCCCGCCCTTTTGATGTGTAAGATTAATTATCATTAATTATGACTCCCTGCTGTTTTTTAAATTATACCATATTTTAAATCAATACGAAATGCATTTATTATTAATTTAAAATAATAAGCAATCATAATATTCCGGAACACGCCCATCAGAAATTACACCTTCACCGTTTCCTAAATAGTACCAATAATTCGTTGTAGCAACAAGCTATTTTTAAGCATAAAAATAAGGCAGTACAAAGGCCACTTACGCCTTGCACTGCCTATTTTTCAAATGGTGGGGCATACTGGTTTCGAACCAGTGACCTCTTGAATGTGAATTAGGAGAAGCATGTTTCAGCTAGTTTCAACTAATGTCATGAAGCCTTGTTTTATAAGGGTTCGTCGATTTGCAAGTTTCAAGTAGCATCGGATAATTTAGCACAAATTCAACTGCGTTGTCGTCAAATTGTCGTCAAACTATATAAAGTAAACTACATAGTATTTATCATCTCTAAATAAAACTTTGGACATTTTCAGCGGTAGCGGTTTAATTTTGTATAAGTTTGCCGATATCCATCAGAGGACTAAAACGATAAACAGCACCGCGAAGCGTTATTACCTGTATAAGTTTGCCGATATCCATCAGAGGACTAAAACACACGAATAGGGCGGTATTATCCGCCCTTAGTATAAGTTTGCCGATATCCATCAGAGGACTAAAACATTAGCGTATACAGTAGCCTCCTGCTCGCTGTATAAGTTTGCCGATATCCATCAGAGGACTAAAACTACACACATACCAGGGTCGGCGCATCTTGAGTATAAGTTTGCCGATATCCATCAGAGGACTAAAACGTAAATGTTAGCGGACGCGAATTAGGATATGTATAAGTTTGCCGATATCCATTAAAAGGCTAAAACTTAATTTAAACTTATCACAAATACTTTAAATTTACAAGAACAATAATTCTTGCTCCCCTAACCTCCGCTCAAATGATGTCTTCTGCCCTACCATAACAGCCATGCTAGAATACTGCTTTTCAGTAACAAGCATAACTCTCACGGATCCTTTGAGAGGCAAGTTTAAACTTAATCTTTTTAAATGTTTCTGGGCATCGTCATGGTTGCGAGTAATGCGTACATATACAGAGAACTGTAGCATACCAAAACCATCGCCAATGAGAAACTTTCTAAATTGTCCATAATCCCTTTTCTCACTTTTTGTTTTTACAGGCAAATCAAAAAAGACTAGAATACGCATAAATCTGTTGCTCATCCTCAGTTTCTTCTCCAAGATCATTCAAGATTGGTGGCTTCAATGCACAAACATCACCTTTATCGATACAAGTTACAAAGCTATTTATATATCTGTCTATCGCATACCTCAATTTCGTTTTTTTATTATCACATGTCACAGATCTATTAATAAGCCCAATTAGCCCTTTTCTGTTTTCCTTCGTTAAACCTTCTATCAAACTATCACTATTGTTTTCGACCCATAAATCAACAATTGGCCTTATTGGTTCCATAATGTCGTCAGCTAAATTAAACGGATTATATTCTCCAATATGATGTATACCAATAGCACAATTAAATCCATATGCCACAAGGGTTCTACTAACACTGGCTCTTATTATCGCATACCCATAATTCAATGCGGCGTTAATTGCATCGTCCTTCATTCTAATAAATTCAGCACCGTACATTTCCCGAAAAAAAACTTTCGCCGCCACCCCTTCCCGATTATGTAAATCTCCCTCTATAATCTCTTCAGCATACTTTTCAAGATTATGAATTGATGAACCGTATTTTCCGCAAAACTCTAACACTCTAATCTGATTAGTTATTTTTGCTTTTATAATTGATTTCCACAGTATGTCTTTAAACTCCCGGTTCATCAAAATCTGTTTTTTAAGCACACTTAACACACGATAATGTGTATTTAGCGGAAGGAGCAGAGAAACTGGCAAATGCCTTTCATCACAAAACAAGACGTGTACGCCCGCTCCTGTCAATTCTGTTATAGTTTGAATAGATACACTCAAAAGTCTGTTCTCAATTACAACCGAATATATATCTTCAATAGGAATTGTTATTTCCTGCTCACCACAGATCACAAGTTGCTTATTAGATACTTTTAGTTTTTCACTTCCACTGATAATAATTGTTCGCCACATTTTACTTCACCACCAAGTCGTCCTAATAAGCTAACATCATACTTGTATATTTGGTCACTTTTTGACAAGCTTATCTTTAACTTATCTCTATTTAGCTCTGGTTTGTTGCTAGGCACACAATAGATTTTTCCCTGGTTAATATTGGCTACTCCTTGGTAATAACCGGACGCCTTTAGTTGATTTCGCTTGTTATAAATTTTGATATAGTCGTTATAGAATATATACATGATATGTTCCTTGTATTTTTGAGGAAACTCCTTTAATAACACAAGTTTCCCATTGATTTTTTTGAGATCTACGTACTGGATGCCCTGCATGCAAGTATTGTTATCAAAATCTTTGTATATTTCAATACAATGGTATTTTGTATTGAGAACAGCTTCATTTTTAGCATCAATATGCTTAGTAAATTTAATACCTGTGGAAGCTTCTTTTAAACTTACCTTTCTCACAGGATGTCCACTTGATGTCATCAGTATATCCAAATTGTTTTCTTTTAAATATTTTCCAACTGTATACTTATCCTCTTTTCCAATAAAAACTTCACTTAATTTATCCAATAAATCTGTTGATGCCCCAACTAGCTTACTTATATCTGAGTGGCAAAGAGTCTCAATTTCTTTTCGTTTAACCTTCCATAAAACACCGTCGATCTCTTGGACGGATATAGGATTAATATCATTAATTTGACCTTTATATTTACGATTTGGCTTGGCTGAAACAATTGGTTGTACTAGTGCCTCCGTAAAAGCCCGGTCTCTATAAAACAATTCTGCTCTTGATCTATAGTCATCTAGAGTGCATTCATCATTTAAACGTAACCTTATCTCTGCCTGAATCCGCGGAAGCAACGCTGGCACCTTACCACCCCTGAGCAGTTTCTCCGCATAGTCTTTCTTAAATCCGTAATATTTAAGCATCTTATTTTGACAATTCGCCAGATATTCCAGGTACTCACTTGTTTCACGTTTATTATTTCTTCTATAAATAGATTCAAGCTTAAGGTAGTCCGAAGCTATTTCTATATATTCAGGTGTTAGATTTGCAAGAACAATCGCATCAACTGCATGATGAAAATGCGATTGTTGTCTATCCTTCTCTTGAGCTCCCCACACACTGCCTCGTAGCCATATTTTCCTAAACCTTGATGTGACTGCGCTTTTAACACCATAAACACTATGTTTCTTTTCAGTATTAAAGATAAGATTTCGTTGCATATAGTTGATAATATATTTTGTAATATATCTTGTATCATTTATATTTCTTGATTTCCACTCATGGAGCAATGCTTCGTCGTTCAGGTTCTGTAATGTTAAATATTTGTACTTTTTATCAGAAATCTTTTTCTGACGATAGTCTTCGTTAATGCGGGCTAAAAATTCATTCCTCTTATTTTCATCCATGTACATAAGAGGAGTCCGTTGTCTCTTATTCTGGTTCTCAGTAGCTAAGACTAACGCTTTATTATGAATAGTGTTATCTAATATGAGTGAATATGGAACTATGTGATCAATTTGGTACATTGGAGACATTAATTCATCTGCTTCAATACTAATTCCTGAGTAATAACACTTTCCAGCTTGCAATTCATACAATCGCAATTTGTCAAGCATTACTTCATTCACTTTATCTGCATCGTACAATTCCTTACAACGTTCCTTTAATCGTTCGTAGAGTTCCTCATTTTTTTTGTGTTCTTTTTTCATTTTCTCTCGTGTTTCAAAGCTTCGATCCAGTTCCTTCGCAACTTCTACATTTATGTAGGTAGGCAATCCATACAAACCAACCAACGCGTTCACGATTTTGCGTGTTTCGTTAATTGCTCTAAACACAACTGGGTTTTGATTAATTTCTTTGTCTGTAATTGGTGGTAATCTTGAAGACTTTACCCCTTTTATATCTGCAAAAAGTTTATCAGTCTCCACTATTTTTCTAGCTTGAAAATTACCGTAGGTCTCCCCACGTAAAAACGCTTTAATCGTATCAATCATATAATCTTTACTCACTTGCACTGTACCGCTAAATTTCTTAGCAAGCAATATATCCAATAACTTATTATTAACAAAATTAAATTTGTTTAATTCTTTTTTTCTACGTCTTGGTGTTTGGTATGATGATAAAACTTCACCAAGAAGGTGCAACTTTGATGGATTATTCTTGTCAAACTGGTCTTCTTCTATGTATTCCTGCCACGAGAATCCTACATTCTCAAGAGCTTTTTTTATGTAAGGAAGATATTTTAAAGACTTTATAAGTGCCTTTTTATCAATATTACTATTTTCAATCAATTCAATATTAAATGTCTTCAAAATAGTCTTTACTTCTTTTATTGAAATTGCTGCATTAGTCATAGCGTAATTTACCATTGCCTCGGCTGCATCACAACTAAGATTAATACTACCATTAGATAAATCTCGATAAGAGTACTGTGAAAGTGCATTTGTTAGCGCAAATATATCACTTATGACAGTATGCCTAAATCCTCTTGGTAAATTTTTATAATATCGACAATTACCGATGCTATACAAAAATCCCTTATATGGGCGAGTATTATCATTGACATCTCCAGGCCCATCTTCGAAATCACGCTGCGAAAAAATTATATCTACAATTTTATTTTTCACTTGTTGAGTTAAACACGAATAATACTGGGACTGCACACTTAATATGGTTGCTACCTCATGTTCAAGATATGTCCTATTAACTAAATACCTGAATGTATGCTCATTATTTTTAGTACACGGAAATAACCTCTTTTTATCGGACTCATTATCGATGTTATAAATTTTATAAAACTCATTATCCTTATGGAACATCTCCCCAATAGTCTTGTAATTGCCATTGATGTATATTTCATCAATAACTGATATTGCTTGTTTTATGTCATTTATTTCTTTATCCTTTTGGTCTTTTTCTCCAAAATTGGTGAATTCATAAAAATCACGATAACCACGATGGTTAGCTATGTGTATTAATGCAACTGCTATTTCTTCTCCTGTTAAACGTTCATATGCACCTTTTGCTCGAATAGCATAAATTTGGGGATTGTTCTTTTCATACCAGGCTTGAATTTTATCCAGATTTGTCAAACCAATAACCTGTAGGTATGCTTTTAAGCGCTCCTTTCTATGTTTTCTGCGTCTAACAAGGCGGCGCTCCGAACGATATTTTCTTCTTTCCTGACTTAATCGATCTTTACCAGCATTACGTTCCCCCGAACGAAATAAGCGTACACCAAAATTCTCCAGTCGGGCTTCCGCCCCATCTTGGTTAATTACTGCCCAGCCTACTGATCCTATACCAAGATCCAGTCCAAGTGTGTATTTATTAAGCATTCGTATGTCTCCTTCCAAAAACTTGACACCGCTATCTATTTGAATTATTATATCTTTAGACTTAGAATTATTGATGTGTAGGTTTGCCGATATCCATCAGACCATTTATCAGCACTATGTGTAAGTTTGCCGATATCCATCAGCAGTTCTAAGATAAGGCCATATGCGCCGCGGGGTATGGCGGTAACCCCTAAACCCAATCCGCCTTCTATGCTGTTTAAAAGCACCTATTATATAGGTGTTTTTTTGTTGCAAAAAATTCCATAATAATTTTTTATATTTTCCATCACAATTGAGTATTACACCGTCAATCGAAATATTCTAATATCTAGGCCAAGTATTGCGCTTTTCGTTCATCGTTTTTATTATGTGATTATGGTTAACAGTATAATAATTTTCTTGTCACATTTTTTAGATATTCTATAAGATTATGTATATTTTCAGTAACCAAGAATGTTCTCTTGAACAAGAGTATTTTTTTATTGGTTTTACATAACAACAGGCATAGGCCACTTACAATAACACAAGTAAAAAACCTTAGCATATATATACAACTATTTATTATCAGTTTCAGTCATCGTTATCAAATTAGTCTGTATCTTAATACATTCTTACCACTTATTAATCAATTCTATACGTAATTTCTAAATATTATTGATTCCATTTTTTATTTACGCATAAAAATAGCCTAAATTAGATTGTTCAATTTATAGAATAAAATAAGATTATTAATTGTTTATTACTACAAATTCAAGATCAATCTTTCTTTTGATAGTACCTTCAATCACTTCTTTAATTCTAGTACTATAACGGGCCTCAAGCCATTCTTTGTTAAGATTGTCCTTTGTTCAAATTACGAAAGTTGTTCGGATAAAGATAGTGGTATTGTAACATTTTTTATCCATTCACCAAAAATTAGGCAAATAACTTCCCCCCTTATATCATAAATAGCATAACTAAATAGTCGTTTGTTTCTTTGGATTGGGCATATGGTACTGTTACTATAATAAAGCCCCACCAATTTCTATTATTACTACCTGCCAACTAACCTTACATGCTGTTCTATTACTACAAACTTAATTTCAACATTTCTATCAATAACCAATCTAACTGCTCTTCTGAATGAATCGCTATAACGCACTTCAAGCCATTCTTTAATAAAATCATTTTCTGCGCCAATTACAAAAGTTGTTTCTGATAAAGATAATGGTATACTACTTTTTATCCACTTATCAAAAATTGGCTGTATAATTTGTTGCTTCATAATTTTTAATACTTCTTCCCAAAATATTTCCTTTTCTTCCTTCTGGTCTGAACCTAATGTCTCTAAGTCGCTTTCTTCTGAAGTATTATTTAATACCTTGCCTTGTTGATTTATTAAAAGCTCTACAAAGTCTAATACCCGCTGTTGATTTTCGTCCGATAACTTCTGAAACTCATTGAATAATTTATCAGTTATCACCTTCAATTCCCCCCAATTAATTTACAAAATAGTATAATTAAGCAGTAGCTTGTTTGTTCAATGCTCTTGGGCATTATAGTACTGGTACTATATATAGAAGCCCACCCCTACTTCGATATTTTCTAACCATAAATTTCACAATATGATAAAATGTAAATTGTAAGATAAGGAGGGGGGTTACCTTATGGAAACATCAATTATTACCATCAACAACTCTAAATATATAATTTTACCCGATAGTTATCTCGACCAACTAGGTATCACTAATAAGGTAAACATCGAACTAGAAGATAATAATATAATAATTACACCAGCAAAGAAACAAGTTAGAGCTGGTTGGGCTGAAGCTTTCACAAGAATAAAAAATGATGGGAATAGTAATGACGAAATATTAGAATGTCTCGATACTCATCTCATGGATGATTGGAAAGCTTAATTTAATTACGTACTATACCACTCTTATAGTACTGGTAATATATATAGAAGCCCCACCCCTCTAATTAATAAATACATACTAGTAAACCATACTATCCCTTGTTTATAACGTAAAATTCAGTCTCTTCAAACTCAACCTCAATATTTCTATCAAGAACCCCTCTGACTACTCTTTTGATTGCATTGCTATAACGTGCTTCCAGCCAGTCTTTAATAAAAGTATCCTTGGTTCCAATTACAAAAGTTGTTTCGGATAAAGATAGAGGTATGCAACTATCTTTTATCCAAGAATCAAAAATTGGGCGAATAACCTCTCGCTCCATAATTTTTAATACTTCCTCCCAAACTATTTCCTTTTCTTTTTTCTGATCTGGATCCAATGGCTCTAAATGTATTTTTTCTGAAATATTATTTAATTCCTTGTCTTGTTTATTTATTAAAAACTCCACGAAGTCTAATACCTGTTGTTGATTTTCATCTGTTAACTTCTGAAACTTATTTAATAATTTATTAGTTAACACCTTTCAATACCTCCTATTTTAGGCATCATTATATTATCATAAACTAAAATTACGCCAATAAGTAATGGCTCTTTTTATTCAATGCCCTATTACTTTACCGCACTGGTACTATATATAGAAGCCCCACCCCCCACCGTGCGCTTACCCTACTAGGTATAAGGACTAAGCCAAAAATTTAATGACTGCTCCCCCTGCTGAAGTCAGGGGGTATCTTTTTGTCTAAAAACGTGCTTTCGCTTCGCGTGTTGGTCTTGTCAAAACTGGAGGTGTTCACCTATGAAACTATATCCAATCAGTCATAATCACTCTGTTTGCCTTCTTACTTACCACTTTGTCACTTGCCCTAAACAGCGTAAACAAGTGTTAACAGATGCTATAACTGTTGACGTTTTTCGTAAAGCAATTAAGAATCATCCATTACAAATTCATGTTGGTGAAATTATGCCTGACCATATTCACTTACTTATTCAATCACCAGCAACTCTTTCGCCAGCAAAAATAGCACAAATTATTAAAGGCTGCTCGTCCAAGGCTATTAAGCAATTACTTCCTACCTTTTCAGGCTGGTCAACAGGTTATTATATTAGTACTACTGGCGGCGCTGCGGCTGAAGTGGTTGAAGCCTATATTCGTTCGCAAAAAGAAAACTAGATATTCAAAACATTTTGTTTAGATGACAATGTTTACACTCTTTATTGCAGCATCTAGTTTGGACATTAATCTTCCTCGTTTATTTCTTTTTCTAATTGTTCTAAAGTTATATATTCACCTCTTGCTACTTCTTCTCTAGCTTCTGCAAATATTCGTTCTATTGAGTTTTGCACCTTTATTTCATACTCTCTTATTGTATCTTCGTTGATTGGCTTATTATCTCTTTTAAGGCAGTACATAACCATGTCTTTAAACTCGTCTTCGGTTTTTGCAGGCTCTATAATAATTCGCTTATTATCTACATATAATTTTAATTTACTATCACTGTTTAGACTTAGTTCATCTCTAATTTTTTTTGGTATAACAATCTGTCCTTTTTTACCTAAGGTAATCTCAAATTCGTTCATTGTCGTACACTCGCTCACGCCCTGAATTACCTTATGACAGACTTCCATCTCTTTAGGTATTGCAGTAATTTGCCTAAGTTCTTCTGTAATATTTTTTTCATTAATTGCCTCATCTGAATAAATTGCCTTATATAACTCTTTCTCCATTATTTCTATAACTCTGTAACAATTAAATCCAAACTCATTTGCTTGTGTTTTCAATTTTTTAAGATCTTCAATAACAGAAGCAATTGTCTTAATATTTATTTCTCCCTTACTAAATTTTCCGATAATAGGTTTGACATAAATACTATAGGCAATTTTCTGTTCTTCTTTTTGATATAAGAAATTAGTTTTTATAATTTCTTGTAAACATTCATTTATTATACTTAATATCATCGCTCCATTTATTTGATCATCTGAGCTAACGGTTTGAAATAACATTTTTTCTATTTTATCTTCATTCAAAGAAATATTATTAACAAGTCCATCCGCATTCTTTCTTAGTGTCTTTAATTCTTGAATCGCAAAGGTAAGCGTTTGAACATTTATTCCTTCTTGATTAAATTTATTGATAATTGGTTTAATATAAACAGTAAAGTCGTTATTCATCATAATACCCCCTCAATTTAACTTATGTGTCAATTTATTCCTTTTTACATTTTATCATATATTATTATACATATCTACTACTTTTTCATTTTTTATTCATTCCATCCGGCTGACAACTTATATGTATTAAGTAATTTAGTTATTATACTTTATTTATATCTAGTTGTATTTTGTGTCATATATAATTAGATCAGGTATTATTTTTTACATAATTTTCATCACCTACAATACTATATAAATCTAAAAAATGGAGATAGGCATACACCTATCTCCCAATCAATGTTTTCGACGAAGAAAATCAATCCAATGCTAACCATGCGGGATATTTATCAGCGTATTGCTTAATCAACGCTTTTTTTCATTAGCAATTGCCGTGCTCTATACGCAATATCTTTTATCTCTTTTGGTTCTTTTGTTATTGCCTTATTATCGTCAAAATACTTTTTCCGATCCTGCGGCCTATATCCAGCCCTATCAAGTATTTCTTTACAAGCCTCTAGTCGAACTCTATATGGGACATTTTCATCTCTTGCAATAGAAATTAAACGTTCCAGTGCTTCTAACGCATACTGTTTAAAAACATCCCATAATTCTTCCCGCTTCCCCTTTATAAACTCTGCAATCTCAGGTTTTCTAAGGTTTTCATGTCCAATAGAATGAGCGGTTTTCTTAGAATATCCTGCTCGCTTAGCACTTAATGTTGCATTATTGGTTTCCAAATAGTGCATTACAAATTGAGCTTGTTTATTAGTTAGGCTATCCATTAAATATCATCACCTTTAAAAATCACTTAAAATACCAAAAGCGCCATAAGCGCTTTTGAAAAAATGCGTAGCAGCATTTTTTTTATTTACTTAGTCCAAGGAGTAAGTAAATATAGGCACAACTGTATCTTAGTAAATGCATTATAATTCTATATTCAAGCATTACCTTTAGTATCAGCTGTAATATTGCCTATATTCGTCATTTTTTGCCCACAAGAACACCAACAATAGGCTTTTCTAAATATTACATAGATGCTACGTTGGCACTTGCTACAAAAATATTGATTAAACGTTAACTGAACCTCCTTTCTTAACTACTCATCGCCGTTATCACGGCTCAGCTTCGCTTGGGCTTACGCCACTGCGCGAAGAAAGTTTTTCTTATGATGATGATGACGATAACTATCTAAACTTTTATTTTTAATAATGATATATAACATATATAATATTAAAAATTTAATTAAACCAGCGTCATCATCATCATTTTCAGCATTACCTATTTAGATTTTAAAATTAGTACCTTCCTTCCTACGGCATCTTTATTTCCAATATTGAACTCTATACCTTCAGATTTAAGAATTACTTCACAGCGACCTATTTTTTTTGACAAATTATTAGCACCTTTAGGAAAGCCATCTATATCAAGTCCATGATTTCTCACAATCAGAGTTAACGAATCATATAAATCCCCCATGTAACCAGACCACTCTGAAATCTCTCTCATAAATATACAAATAGCTTCCGCTAAAGAGTCAGATGACACCGCTTTCTCACATGCCAATTGTCTATTAGCCTCATAAGCTGCCAAAAACTCTTCTTGCTTATAATTCATCGCTATAGCAATAGCACATCCCCATTTATTAAAATCGCCAAGCCTTTGTGTTTTTTCAAGTTTGATTGTTGGATAAATGCTCATTGCCTTACTAATTACATCAAATAACCCCCCCAGTATCTTGGGTAGTGCCAAATCAAAATTTCTCCAAAAATCCCCTTCAGTTATTCTATGTTCTTCATTGATTCGCTGAAGCTCAAATAAAACTGATCTATCTATCAAATCAGGACGACTAACTACATTGGAAACGCCATTAAGTAATACGCAGCCTTTAAAATTAGTAAGATATGTTTTCGCGTCAGTATAAAGTTGTCGTTTTTCAATGCTCCCTCCACTAATAAACTGACACAAAATATCACTTTGCTGTTTGGATAAACTATCTAGATTATCATAGGCAATTACATGACTTTTAGAAAGTTGCAAACACATTTCTTCTACTTTTTTTGACATTACAGAAGGCATCGCTTTTGATGGATCAATAATTTTTCTAATCATTGACACTACTGTTGTTTTTGACGAACCCTCATTCCCATAGAAAATGCACGCAGGATACTGAATATTAGGTATCACCAATGACGCTACACTTACTAAAAATAGTAGCTTCTGGGCTGTGTCCTTAATATTTACGAAATCGATTAGACTCCCAAAATCACCATTCTCAGTCACTGGAGCAATTTGTGGCAAAAACAGCTCTGACTTCTTAAATAAAGTTGGCATGCCGTCTGAATTAACCAGTTTCCACCCACTTGGCGTTATACAAACTGCCTGACATCCATCTTCAATATTCCCAGCGTAGTACCAAAACGCATCATTATAACTAGCTACGCGATTATACAGATGAATAGTTTCACCATTTATAGCTGCTTCAGCTACAAGATTATCTATGATTGTCTGAATATCGCTCTTAGTTGCTATCCGTCCTAAATTCTTGCGATAGAAGACTCTCAACCAATTCTCAAAAGCCACATCATTTATACTCATTACTTGGTTATCACGAATTGCGTATGTTAATCCTGCTTGGTCTTTAAATAATTTAGTTTCGTCCAAAATTAGTTGATACGTATTATTGTCCAAAAAACCATCTCCATTATTATTATTGTTATTTTAATATTTGAATTAATTATTCTTTTTACGTTAACAACATTATCGCTCCAATCGCAATCACTTTTACTAGTACATACTTTAACGCTCTTTATCATAACGGTCAATTGTTATACCTGCGTTACTACAAGTAATAACTATTTTAATAAAAAAACAGAACAACAAACCAACTTTATGGCTCATTGTTCTTTGCTCAACGTTACTTTAATTTTTTTTGATTTCTGTTTTCGTTTTTCTGCTAATTCTTTCTCATGATTTTTTCGATAAACCCTTTGCCTTTCACTATTACTACATTCTTCTGAACAATACCTATTATTATTATTACTATTGGGTAGAAAAAATTTATTACAGGTTTTATTATGGCACTTAATAATATCGGCACCTTTTGACCATTCTAAAATTAACATTTTATATAATAATCCTAACAATGAAGGTGCATTCCACCCCACAAGCAATTCACCATTTCTCACAGTATATGTCTCGTTCACGTCCTTAGTGACATGTTCAAGATATAGTGCAATATAGCCTTCAGCAAGATTTATCTCACCACCATATTCTTTTACCCAATCATAAGATTCCTCATATAACTTCATTTCTTCCCGTGTCATCGGCGAAGTATTTTCCCACTCCATTATAAGCCCATCAAGGGTATGCTCTTCATCTGCTTGTGTAGTTCTCATAACCGCTTTACTTTCCAACTCATCGTAAATATCTTTAAAACGCCTAGTATGTACTATGTGCTTAATAAATTTCAAGTTATCCCCAACTGGTTTTTTTAGTGCGTTAATTAAAGTAACAGTTACCTTAAAATCAATAACACTACGCTTAAAATCATCTACAGATATCTCATCAACTACTTTATGTACCTGCTGCCTATTTACAGTTGGGAAATTAATATGATATTTACCCATTTCATCTTTATATTTCGAATATGGAACACCAAATAATTTCACCCAATTAAGAATTTCTTCGAGATTATCTATATTTATTGATGCAAAAGATGTGTGTATATTTTGATAATTCTCTCTTGCATATTGTTTGCGTTTTTCATGAAAGTACTTAAATGGATCATATTTAATTTGGGTCGCGCCTTGAACAGGCACAATCATATCATTATCTATTTTATAGTCCGAGAACTTATACCTTTCATTTTCGTATAAAAATAAAGACTTTTTTCCCTCTGGCATTCTCATTTCTTATGCCTCCCGTTCTCGTAGTAACGCAAGTGTAACATTTGCAAGTTACTCTAGTCAAGGTTATACTCATAACATAGACAAAATACTTGATGCTAGCTAGCCTTTATTTTGGTAAATTTCATTATTTTATCTAGAAAGGACTTACTCTTATTTTTAATGTTTCAATTTAATAACTGGGATTCTCTCCCTCTCACACTGAGCGTAAAAGAAACCGCTCAAGTTACTGGTTACGGACAAGCCAAAATTCGTGAACTGTGCCGTAGCCACCGAATTCCTTGCCTTCATTTAGGCCATGCTTTCCGTATACCTAAAGATGCCCTTCGCAATTGGATTAATACTGAATGTTATCAGAATGGCACTATTGCATGATGACACTTTATAAAATGCAATCTACAATTAATATAACTGCCCCTTTTTTTCCTTCGGATGGTGGTTTTGCGAAATGGGGTATGTAATATATGGCAAGAAAAGTGACTAAAAGAGGTAACGGTGAAGGTACAATCTCTCAGCGTAATGATGGACGCTGGGAAGGTAAATTAACGATTGATTACAACCATCAAACTGGCAAATCAATCCGTAAAACGTTCTATGGCAAAACCCGTAAAGAAGTTCAAGAAAAAATGGAAAAGGTTAAAGCTCAAATTATCACTGGCACTTACGTTTCCGACCGAAAAATTACTGTTGGCGAGTGGCTAGACACTTGGCTAATAACCTATTCAAAACCCAATGTTCGAATAGCTACATGGGAAAGTTATGAAACTATGATACGGGTTCATATTAAACCTTCTATTGGGAATATCCCTCTACAAGATTTACGTCCTGAACACTTGCAGACGCTTTATAACGATAAGCTGAAGAACGGACGAATCAAGGGCGGTGGCCTATCCCCCAAAACAGTTGGGTACATCCATACAGTTTTACATATGGCCTTAAAGCAGGCTACAAGGGAACAGCTTGTCATTCGTAATGTAGCCGAGTTAGTCAACAAGCCAAGACAAAAGAAGCACGAGATTACTCCTTTGACTCTTGATGAAATCAAGGTTTTCTTAAACGCAGTTTTGGAACATCGCTTTTTTGTTCCTTTCCTACTCGAATGTCACACAGGCTTACGGCGTGGCGAGCTTCTAGGGCTTCGTTGGCAAGACATTGACTTCAAACAAAACTCGCTTACAGTAAAACAAGCTCTCATTCGAACACGGCAAGGGTTACTTATGTCCGAGCCTAAAACACCAAAATCAAGGCGTACTATTCCGCTTTCGAATGAAGTAATGGCTACTTTGAAATCCCACAAAGCTAAACAAAGCCAGGATAAACTATTGGCTGGAACTGCATATGAAAACGCCGACTTAGTTTTTTGTAATGCTCTAGGCAAGCCTATTGATCCCAGAAACTTCACTAAACAGTTTGCTCGTATTTTAACAAGTGCTGGACTGCCAGTAGTACGTTTTCACGATATGAGACATAGCCATGCCACTATGCTCCTCATGCTGAATGAACATCCCAAAGTTGTTCAAGAACGACTAGGACACAGTACCATTGCCATGACCTTGGACACGTATAGCCATATACTTCCTGGCATGCAGCAACAAGCAACTGATAAAGTTAGCCAAGCATTAAGTAACTACTAGCTTTGCTCCGAAACAATAACTAAAAGCCGTCAGCAATCGTAATGCTGGCGGCTTTTAGTTATTGTCGTAAAATTGTCGTCAAAATGAAAAAGCTTACAGAGTAAAAACCCTGTAAGCCTTGTATTTACTGGTGGGGCATACTGGTTTCGAACCAGTGACCTCTTGAATGTGAATTAGGAATTAGGGCTAATTTAGCTATATAACAAAAAGTGAAACCTAGTTTTTAAACCTATTTAGCTATATAACTGTATATGTTAATATATGCTTTTGTTAGAATGTGGTTAGAAGTTTGTTAGAAGTAATTTTTTGTACCTTTGAAGGAAATTAATGTAAGTTTGATTAATATATAAATGTTTGTATTTAAATACTATACAAGGTAGGGGATTATATGAAAAAGATTATTTGTTTTATTACGCTCTGCGTACTTGCAAGTTTATTTATTTTAGGATGTGGTTCTACCACAGCTAAGCCCGATGTACAGTATACTGTATTACAAAAAGATGAACCGAAAAGTGATCCCAGCGCCTGGGCACCAGGTTCAAAACGCCAACTTACATACCTAGTTCAAGTACCTAAAACCGTTACACAAGATCAGGTCAAAAAAGTTGGCGACTACTTAATTGAATCAGATGCAAAAAACTTGTCCACTTGGAATATTGCTGTTTTCAAATTTGTTACGACTGATACGCAGTCCGCTTTTATGACTGGCCTTTATACAAAAAACGGAAAAGTATCTGATGGCAACCAGGTTAAACCCGGTCAATATGATGGCTTCACCTGGGCATGGTCAGTTATTCACGAACCATAATATATACGATACTTTATTAATCATTGGAGATAATCAATGCACTATTTAAATAAAAAAATTGTCGTTATTACTTTTTGTTTCATATTATTTGTGTCAGCCATTACAGACGCAGTTGCAGTAATGCCGGATAGCTTAAAAGGCGTTCATTCTTTTCAATCGACTGCTTCTACAGATGTAGCTTTTAGTCCTGCAGGCGGCATTACAAAAATGATCGTGAACGAAATCGCCAATGCAAAGCATAGCATTCAAGTCCAAGCTTACAGTTTTACTTCTCCTGAAATTGTTAACGCTCTTATTGACGCAAAACAGCGTGACGTAGATGTTCGAATTATTATCGATAAAAGCAACGTAGCTGGAATAAATAAAGGCACTCCCCGGAGCAAAAAAGAAAAGCTGCTTCTAGATTCAATCGTTGACAGCGGTATTCCCTTGAAAGTAGATAATGACTTTCAAATCGCACATAGTAAGATTATGATTATTGATGGTATTGATATTATTACCGGATCATTTAACTTCACCTATTCTGCCGAACACAATAATGCCGAAAACTGTCTCATAATCCACAATAACAACCAACTTGCAGAACAGTATATGTTAAATTGGCAGTGGCGCTGGGACTCAACGCAAGCCTACTGCAAATAAAATAACTCTTAACACAGCTGGGGAGCTACCTTATGTAGGTAGCTCCCCTCTGCTATTTTTCTATAAAACAATTCATCTCATTAGATACAAAACGAGGTCAAATTTGTACAAATGTTTTATAAAAAAGCTCTAGCATATAGGCCAATATTTATGCCGTCAACCTATCAACGGCAATGCTCCAATATCCTTTTTCCTTCTCAATCCCAATGTAATCCCTGCCAGTATTCTTAGCAGCAACCAAGGTCGTCCCCGATCCAGCAAACGGATCTAAAATTAAACTACCAGGCGGGACTACTTCCACCAGCCTTTCCATTAACGGCGTAGGTTTACCGGTTAAATGGTGTTTATCCGATTGCTTGACCGAAAACCTAAAACACCCAGGGAACGGGCCTGCATGTACGGCCTTCAGGCATGCCCCTTTTGTTCCCCATATTATGTATTCACATTGATGCCGGAAATATCCCTTATGCGGCGCTCTTGAGCCTTCGGTTTTATCCCAAGCAATTGTGCCTCGCCAGGTGAAATTGCCAAATTGAATGGCGTCACTGGCTGCCGGTAACTGTCGCCAATCCGAAAACATGAGAAAATAACCACCAGGCTTAACTATCCTATGACATTCGGAAATCCATAAAGTACACCAATGCAGCCATGAACGTGCATCTCGGTTGTCCCCCGGGAATGACGGTCTATGAACTATTTTGTTGTTCGTTTGCTGGTATTTTTCTGTAGGGTCCTTCGCCCGGTCGGCATGAGTCTGTCCACCAGACGAATAAGGTGGATCGGTAATAACTGCATCGACGCTATTATCTGGCAATCGTTTAAGAATTTCCAGGCTATCCCCGTTTAAAATTTTATTTATGAAGTTTTGCATATCTTATCCTACCTCTCTAGCACGTATTCTAGTACATAACATCGACTACTTACTTTTTTTGCAAAATATCTTCCTTAATATAGGCATTATATCCACCGTAAACTTAAAATCAGGTATCTTCACGCTGCCACCGCCAACGGCTCCAACGCCCTGAGTAAATCTGCCGGCGTCACATCATCGGCATATACCCCCGACAAAATATCCAGACCACCAGCCCTAAGTATCCGGCATACAGCCTCAGAGCAGTTGACCGTAATCTCGCCATCGCCTGGAACATTCTTACCTGTCAAATCATGCAATCCTCCGC
>Ga0316602_10000407_pt1 | contig 24215 bp, 26 predicted proteins | sample OWC_soil_day10_C_FD_203103 | JGI IMG/M metagenome (GOLD analysis project Ga0316602, IMG submission 203103) | Wetland soil microbial communities from Old Woman Creek delta, Ohio, United States - OWC_soil_day10_CT | ecosystem: Environmental > Terrestrial > Soil > Wetlands | place: USA: Ohio... | reverse complement strand
CCCCAAGGCTACTGGGGACCTAATGGTTATCCGCCAATGCACAGAAATGGTTTTGGAGGCGGAATGCCCCCCATGGGTTCAGTTTCTTCAGGTGGTTTTTGGAGCAGCAGTGGGGTAAAGGACCCCGCTCCCAAAAACAGCAACTGGGGAAGCAGCGGTGGAGCAGGCAGAACCAGTACCAAAAGCAGCAGTTGGGGAAGCAGCGGTGGAGCAGGTAGATCCAGTACCAAAAGCAGCAGTTGGGGAAGCAGCAGTGGATCGGACTCCAGTACCAAAAGCAGTATTTGGGGAAGCAGCAGTGGATCAGACTCCAGTACCAAAAGCAGCAGTTGGGGAAGCAGTGGTGGAGCAGGACGATCCAGCTCCCCAAGCAGCAGTTGGGGAAGCAACAGTGGAAGCGGAGGTTCCAGCTCTGGTGGTGGAGCAGGACGATCAAGTGGAATGAGTTCTGGTTCAGGTGGAGGCCGCTCAACATTAGGCGGTGGTGGAAGCACAGGTGGTGGCGGAAGCACCCGTGGAGGCGGAGCAGGAAGAAACAAATAAAGATTTAAAGGTTAAATACAATAATGGTACACCATATGTAAAATGTAAGAGCATACCAATGGACAACAAGGTCAGGAGGTATGCTCCTTTTTCATTAGTAAGATGGCGATTATGATGGCCTTCCGTCGCATATTGCAACCAATGAAGCCATAAGACACTGTGCTTTATATTTAGGTTTAAAGCAAGAAACACTATGGATTTCCACCAAATTATCGAAACATGTGGAGGATTTCAGCATGTTGTGTTAGAATTTGCTCGTGATATACTTTGTCTACCAGAAGTTAAGCAAACAGATTTTGACCCATGCATAAGGTAGAAAACTGCATAGATAAAGGGGTTTCTGGTATATGGGGATATAGCTCAGTTGGGGGGAGCGCTTGAAGGGTATTCAATAGGTCGTGGGTTCGAGCCCCATTATCTCCATTTAAACTATAAGCCGCAGGCATAAAAGTGATGCGGCGGAAAGTAAAATTCCATATCGCAATAGGAATAGCTTGCCAACATTTTTTCGTTTGCAGCACCCGCTAACATGGATTGTTTTTTTGCTCGTTCTCCTGCTTCCTCGGTATAATTTTTCTCGTCCGGGTATTCAAATATGATTGAGCTTCCTTTTGGGAAAAGATCACTGATGACAGAAATTAAAGTCTCAAAGGTCTGCTTTGAAAGATAATATTTGACTCCGAGAATTGTGCTACAGCTTATTTTATTACTATCAAATGCCTCGTGATTCAGCAATGCCTCTTTCCATGCTTCTTTTGTAAAATCCACTTCAATGTAGTGAACATTATTAGGAATTACAAGACTGGCGTTTTTCAAGCGTTCTTGTTTATCGCTTGCTGTAGCTGTCTGGTCTATCTCGAAAGTATGTAAACTTTATCTACCAACTTATTTAAATGATTATAAATAATCTTCAGAAAACACAATACTGTGCATACCAGAGTAGATATGGCTTACTGAACAATTAGGTGCAGTGAAGAATGGTTTTTCCCTATCTATCATAAGTTCCATGAATAGCTTTTGAAAAGTAAAGAACTTCACATGGATGAAACCAGAATACAGTGCAATAAAGAAGATGGAAGAAAAGACTTCCATTGAATAAGCTGACAGGCTGTGATATTGTACATATAGCAAATATCGGTGAGTTAAGTAATAGAAGAAGGCGGTGAGTATAATATGAAAGAGTTTTTTTTTGAAATATGGGATAATGAGAAGAATCTATTTTCAAAGCTTTATGTTCATAAAATAGGACCATTTCGCTTTAACTGGCACAAAGAAATTGAAATTAATATTGTATTAAAAGGCGGTATGGAAGTTTGCGTAGAAGGAAAAAAATTTTTTCTCCAGGAGGATGACTGCATTATCATAAATTCCAACTGCGGACACGCTACACTGGCAAAGGAACCGAACAGCGTATCCATGGTGTTTCATCTGGACCCGGTTTATTACAAAAAATACTTTGGTGATTATGAAAATCTTATTTTTAGTGAAGATACTGCGTCAAGGGATAGGATAGGCAGGCTTACGGGGCTAAAATATTTGCTGGCCTCCCTGCTATTGGAACTGAAAAATCCCAGTCCAGAGCATGAGATGATTAAAGAGACGATTTTCTCTCTTGTGGTTGTGAACATTTTAAAAGCTTACCCTCCCTCTTTGGAGAAATCGGACAAGGTCAGGGAATCCCAGCACCAAAGAGAGGTTATTGTAAAAGCTTTGACTTATATTGAAGGGAGGTATAAAGAGAAGATTACCTTGAATAAGATAGCTGAGATTTTAGGGTATAATCCCTCTTATGTGTCTCAATTTTTCAAGACCTATATTGGAATTAATTACTATGAATATCTGACCAGGGTTAGAATCAGGGAGGCAACCTTTGAACTTGCAAGGACGGACCGGTCCATTTCGGAGATCGCATTGGAATATGGCTTTTCTGATGTGAAATCTTTTAATAAAAGCTTTAAAGAAAGCTTTATGAGGTCACCCAATCAATACAGGGCTGAGATCAGGCAGAGCAGCCCCGAACGTGTAGTTTACTTTAACCGAATATTTGTTGATATTAACGACGAATATATTAACAGCAAGTTAGAGGAATACGCCAGCCTGATACAGGATAACCTGCTTTTTATGAAGACTGGAGTCAGGAAAATAGAAGAAAACCAGAGGGGGAACAACGATGAAGCTAAATATAAAGAGCGGATTGAGGAACTGGAAAAAATAGTAGCTTCATTAAATGAAAAAATAACACTAATAAAAAGTATATTGCTTTAGGGTAATATGCTTTTTTGATATAAACCAATAATGAAAAGCCTTGTAAGAACCTCAGAATGTAAAATATTTAACAGTTATATGGCTTGCAGAAAGAAAAAAATATGTTTTTTACAGAAGTAACAGGAAAAAATCATAAATTATTGGGAAGACAGAAAAGATGCCTATTTATATAATACGCTTATACAAATAGATTGTATGAAAACACTAAGGCAAAGGAGTGGAAAATATATGGATGTAATAGAACAATCTTTAAAACTACATAAAGATAAGCATGGAGCAATTGAAGTGATAGGTACCATGCCTCTGCTAAACGGTGACGATCTGGCATTAGCCTATACACCAGGAGTGGCAGGGCCCTGCATGGAAATTGCGCGGGATAATGAAAAAGCATATGACTATACAATTAAAGGCAAGACTGTTGCAGTCATCACCAATGGAACAGCCGTATTAGGATTAGGTAATATCGGACCCTTGGCAGGTCTTCCTGTAGTGGAAGGAAAAGCACTACTATTAAAAAGATTTGCAGGAATAGATGCGATTCCGCTGTGTGTCGATTCATCTGTTCCTGATGAGATTGTAAATACCATCAGAAATATCTCTCTGGGCTTCGGTGGAATTCATTTGGAGGATATTAAGGCTCCCGAATGCTTTTACATTGAAGATCAGTTAAAGGAAAAGCTTGATATTCCGGTGTATCATGATGACCAGCACGGCACTGCCATTGCAGTTTTGGCAGGATTATATAATGCCCTCAAAATTGTGAAAAAAGATCTGGAAGAGGTAAAGATAGTCATTAATGGAGCAGGTGCTTCCGGCATAGCAACGGCAAAGCTCCTCTTTTTCGCAGGTGCCAAAAATATCGTGCTGTGTGATATCGGTGGAATCCTGGATCAGGAGGATGCTTCTTTAAACGGGCCTCAGAGAGAAATTGCAGGAGTTATCAACCAAAATAAAGAAAGCGGACAGTTAGCAGATGCAATGAAGGCTGCAGATGTACTAATCGGTGTTTCTGATGGAAATACAGTAACTGAAGAAATGGTAGCGAGCATGAATAAGGATGGTATTGTCTTTGCACTGGCTAATCCTGTTCCTGAAATTATGCCGGAGGCGGCACATAGGGCCGGTGCCAGAATAACTGCAACAGGAAGATCTGATTTTGCCAATCAGATCAACAATGTTCTGGTATTTCCCGGTATGTTCAAGGGAGTATTAGAGTCCAGAGTCAAGGATATTACGGATGAAATGAAAATATGTGCGGCAAAGAGTATTGCAGCGATTGTAAGTGAAGAAGAACTGACGGAACAATATATTGTTCCCAGTGTCTTTAATGAGAAAGTCAGCCTTGCGGTAGCGGAGGCTGTAAAAAACAATGAAAAGTCAAAAATAGGATAGAGCCAAGCTTTTGTAAACGGTAATACAGCCAATAATCGGGTTGTATTACCGTTTTTTTTGAGGCCATTTCTAAAATATTGGAATGGGTAAAAATTTTATATATTTTTTTAGAATAAAAATATAAAAAAATCTCAAAACACGTAAATATGTCTATATTTTTTAAAGTTTAAAAAGAAATTTTATAGAAAATGCTGTTATGCTTTTTTGACAATACAATTTATTAAAAGCAAAAGAATTAATTATATGGGAATTAATTAATGAAATATTGGAAAGACAAAATAACATTGATTTTCTATAATGAAAAAAAATCAAAGGAGTAAAGTGATGAAAATTACAGATGTGGAATTAATTCCGGCGAGTAAATATTTATTCGTTAAATTGCATACAGATGAAGGGATTTATGGAATCGGTGAGGTTGGTGTCTGGGGATTTCTTGATGCTGCGGCTGGTGCACTTAACAAGTTAAAGGATTATTTGATTGGAAAGGATCCGTTTCAGATTGAGCATCATTGGCAGTATATGTATCGCAGTATGTATTTCAGAGGTTCTGTAATTATGAGTGCAATCTCTGCTCTGGATATTGCAATGTGGGATATAAAGGGTAAGGCTCTTGGAGTCCCGGTCTATGAGCTTTTAGGAGGAAAGTGCAGAGATAAGGTCCGCAGCTATGCGGCAGTGTTTGAATTCACACCGGAAAAGATGGCACAGGGCTGTAAGGAACTTCAGAAGAAAGGCTTCAATGCCGCCAGACTTATGATTACTGGTGATATGTCTAAGAGTCACAACGAATTAGAGGATGACGTTTTTTGTAGTAAGGTCGAGAATTATGCTGAAATGGTAAAACAATGCAGAGAAGCGGTTGGAGATAAATTTGATCTTTGTCTGGAAGTCCATAGAAGCATGACTCCGGCTGAAGCAGTGGCATTCGCCAAAGCAGTGGAGGTTTATAAGCCTTTGTTCATAGAGGATCCGATTGCTCCTGATAATCATGATATTATGGGAGATATCGCAAGGGAAATTAATATTCCTGTTACTACCGGGGAGAGATGCATCAACATTCAGGAATTTGCAATGCTGATTACAAGAAAGGCTGCCAAATATTTCAGACCTGACGTCTGTGCCCTTGGCGGAATCACCCCTTCAAAAAAGGTGGCTGCTATGGCAGAAGCAAATTATATTGGCATTATACCTCATAATCCCCTGGGACCTGTTTCCACAGCGGCTTGCCTTCAGCTTGATGCCAGCATAAGCAACTTCATCATTCAGGAATATCCTTCCTTTTATGAGCTTGGTGATGAGGCAGGTATGCTCAAAGAGCCTCTGGTTGTTGAAAAAGGATATATTTACGTTCCTGTACGACCTGGTATTGGAATTGATCTTGTGGATAATATCACTGAATTATACCCGAAAAAGCAGCGGAGCATCCGGGCACAGATTGGATATGACGGTTCTGTTGTAGATATTTAAAATAAAGTTTCGTGTTGTAAGTACCCGAAAAATTAATCACAAATTATTAGATAACAAGGAGAGTTATTATGACACCTACAATTATGGCAATTATTATGCTTGCGATTGTAATAGCTTTTGTATTTTATAAAAAAGTGCCTATCCAGTTTGTTTTGGCTGTAGTGCCTATTATTTGTGCCCTCATTATGGGGATAAAATTAAACGATCTAAATGGTTTTATCGTTGATTCCATTAATAACACCATGCGTTCTGTAGGCTATATGCTGTTATTTGGATTTATGTATTTTACCCTGTTAGGGGAAACCGGAATGTTTGATATTGCTGTCAATGGATTTATGAAGATGACAAAGGGAAAAGTCAATATATATGTAGTTATGATTATGACAACCTTGATTGCAGCAATCGGAGCATTGACTGCAAGCGTGGTATCTGCATATCTCATCGTGTTTCCTGTAATGCTGGTTTTATATAACAAGCTAAATTTTGATAAAAAAGCGGCAATGATTATTGCCCAGACCTCCATATCTGCAATGGGCTTTGTTCCGTGGGGAATTGGTCTTGCTACATCTGCCGTATTCGCAAATGTAGATCCTATGATTCTTTCACAGCAGGTTATATGGGTATCCATCTGTTTTATTCCGGTTATTATTCTGCAATGGATATATTTTGGATTTCGACACAAAAAGACGGTGGGATCGATTGGCATTGTGAACCATGATGAAGAAGGCGAAGAAAAAGCAGTAAATAAAAATGCCAGACCTCAGTTTTTCTGGATTAATTTTATTATTTTCATCTGTGCTTTAGTCGCTTTGGCATATTTTAAAATTCCGCCTTATATGGTATTTATTTTTGCGACATTGCTAACAACCTTAATCAATTATCCGAACCCAAAAGATTACAGACCTATCTGGACCAAAGCAGGGGAATCCTTCTTTAACACCCTGATTATGATTGTAACTATCTCCGTTTTCGTCGGTGTTTTCAACGGAACAGGAATGATGGCAGGATTATCCCAGCTGCTGGTATCGATTTTCCCATCCCAGCTTTCCAGATATATGCATATTATTCTGCTTGCAATCTGCGTTGTTGTAATACGGTTTGTTCCATATCAGCTGTATAATTCTCTGTACCCATTGCTGATTTCTGTAGGAGCCTCCTTTGGACTTAGCGGATTTGTTATTATTGCACCTTTCGTGACTAACATCGGTCTGGCAACCGGCTCATCACCTATGACACCAACGACCCATGTTGGTACAGGACTTCTTAAAATCGATACAGAAGAGTATTGTAAGATGGCAGTTCCCATACAGTCCTTAACAAATATTGCTGTAATAGTCATTGGAATTCTTACTGGAATTATTAAATAAATTAAAGCAAGGAGTTAACTATGGAGTACACATATGAACAAAAGTTGGAAATGGCGAAGAACGCACGTGTTAGGATTGCTCCAAGCCAGCTTCCTGAGAGTCAATTAGCCTATCTTGATCAAGTTGAAATTACCAATTGTTTTTTAGAAACCAGGAACGGACAGACTTCCTATTATTTGGTTGAAAATAAAGAAAAAAAGACCCTCGCACCTTTGATTATGAGCATACATGGCGGCGGATTTTGTAAAGGATATGGAAAGGCAGACACTGCTTTTTCAGCAATGCTTGCGGTAGAGACAGGGGCAGTGGTATTGGATCTGGATTATAAGCTATCTCCGGAAAACCCATTCCCGGTGGCTTATGAGGAAGGCTATGATTTATTGAAGTGGGCCTATGAGCACGCTGAAGAGTTAGGCGCTGACAAAGAGAAAATCATTCTCTGTGGACAGAGCTCAGGTGGAAACCTTGCAGCTGTTATAGCCATGGAAGCAGCTAAGACAAAGGAAATCAAGGTTAGGCTTCAGATTCTTAACTATCCTCCAATGGACGTATATACAGACCCGGCAGATAAACCCGAAGCTTCCAAATCCTATATTCCGTTTGATAAAGCAAGAGCTTATAATACGCTTTATATTGAAAAGGAAGAAGATGCAAAAAATCCATATGTTTCCCCCATTTTTGCAACACGGGATATGCTGGAATGCCTGCCTGATGCACTTGTTATTACTGCGGAAAATGATTCACTTCATAATGAAGCGGAGACATATGCAGTCCACATGATGGAAGCCGGGGTAAAGGTTACCATGAAAAAGTTCTTAAACAGCAATCATGGATTTATTATTTACTGCATGGGAGATGAATGGCATAATGCTCATAAATTAATTATTGATGCAATTAATAAAAATCTCTGAAATAAAGATGTATGGGAATTATTGGATTCGGCCAAATTGGGCAGGTGACAGGCTGTATTGCTAAGGCATTGGGGATGAAAGTAATCGTTAACGACAAAAATAAGAAAGGAAATGGAAAAGATGAGATTCCAAAGGCCAAAAGATTTTTAAATGGTCAGAGAAGTTTAAGCAAAGCAAATATACAATAATGGTACACCATATGTAAAATGTAAGAGCATACCAATGGACAACAAAGTCAGGAGGTATGCTCCTTTTTCATTAGTAAGAATTACATCAGAAACAAGTAGGGTGAAAATGTTCATATAACACTTGCATGTGACGTTACGTAATGTGGTAAACTGAAATGCGTAAGGAGGTGTAGAATGGATAATCAAAAAATAAAATTCTTTACAATTGGTGATCTGGCTGAAAAAGCCGGGGTTTCCGTCAGGACACTGCAATACTACGATAAAACAGATCTGCTGAAACCAGTTCTCAGCGAAGGCGGACGTAGAATGTACACGCGTGATGATATCTTCAAGCTGCAACAGATTTTATTCTTTAAGTCCTGTGGATTCTCTCTTGAGCAAATAAGAGAAAGAATATTGAAGTTTAAATCAGCTTCAGATCTTGAAGATGCATTTGTGGAACAGCGTGATATTCTGTCAGGGCAAATTGAGAATCTGAATAATATTGCTAAAATACTCGATTCAGTGATCTGTGAAACCAGGAAAGGCAAGGAAATTAGCCTGGATAAGCTCATGGCCATCCTGTACCTGATGAGGCAGGAAAGTCCATATGCTTTCATGTTGAACTATTTTGGCTCCGAACAATTGAAAAACATATCAGAGAGATTCCAGAAAACTGATTCACAGGATAAAAGCAAGGTTATTATTGAAAATACAAAAGAACTCCTTGCTGAGCTGAATCTACTGTACCCCAAAGGCGCTGATCCTGCATCACATGAAGGACAGGAGTTGGCAAAACGCTGGTGGGAGATGGTTACGAATTTCACAGATGGTGATCTGGGACTACTGAAAACGCTTGTTAGTGCGGGGATGGATATTAGGAATTGGCCTGATGAAACAAATGATTTCCGGGAAGCAATTGAACGCTTTCTGGGGCCGGCACTCAGAATATACTTAGGCGGCGAAAATATAAATCTATTGGAATTGGGGGGTGATAGGAATGAGTGAATTTGTTGTAAGTGTAAAAAGGTTAATAAAACGCTACGGATCGATTATGGCAATAAAAGAAATTGATATAGATATTAAAAAAGGTGAAGTGTTCGGCCTTTTAGGGCCAAATGGAGCAGGAAAAACAATAACGCTTCAAGGTATTATTTTGATGAGTCATATAATAACATTATTGTGCAGGTTGCAAGTATGATTCATTCAACATTCCCTCTATTGAAGTGAATAAATTAAAACTGCCATATTCACAAAAAATACACTCGTGAGAGCAATCTTTTGCTGTCACGAAGTGCATTTACGTATCCCCTACATACTTAAACACCTTTTTTTGTGAGCCTTTAGCTTTTTCATTGCCCAATCGTAATGACTTGCTGTAGCGCTGACAAAATACGAACCTAAAGTGCTTCCGCCAACCCATTTATAAATATCTTTAGAAAACAGCTCATCATTTGAAAAGGTTTCAGCTAACTTCATCACTTCGGCATGGGATTTTTTATACATATTTATCGCATCGTCTAATGATGTATTCTGATGCTTTTTCCAAAACTCTACATTCATAGATCCGTAAGTTTTCCAGTTATAAGGTTCTGGAATAAACGGTTTGTCCTCTCCATTTTTATTTGACTTAACCCAATTAAGCAGCAGTTGATGCCACTCATAAAGATGAATCAGAACATCTCTAAGATTTTTATCCCTGCCCCAATGCGCTTCTTTCTTTTTGATGTTTGCTGTAAAATCAAATGAAGTTGACAATTCTTCCTCTGTCAATCCGGAAATAATCATGTTCAGTTTTTCGAAATTGCTATTTGCTGCTGTTATCATATCTGACTTTGTTGTTGCTCTTCCCATGTAATAATCCTCCTGATATTATAGTTTGTATCGCTATAATCAAATGGTAGCACATAAACTCTGACACCATCTGTCAAGGTTTATATTTTTCGTAAATTTTCTTTGCTTCATCAGACAAAACCTTACGTAAATAAGCAGGCTCAATCACTTCTACATACACACCATAAGAAAGAAGATATCCAATCAGCCATGTATCCTCCGGCATATAGGCAGCTGCAATAAAATAGCCGTTTTCTTGTTCTGTAATTTCATCCTCAGTAAACTCGTCATAGACACGGTAAGCCATTTCCTTTGGGAAGCGAAGGACAATTTTGTTATAGCCATTCTGCTCTGTATCTTGTAATTCAGGAAATTCTACAGGTATAAAATCCTCATCCAAAATTTCATAATCGATAATACGATTTATTTTAAAGAGACGAAAATCATTTTTCTCTGTACAATAGGCTTTTACATACCATTCTTTTGATTTGTAGTAGAGTTTTAGAGGATGGATGCTTCTCCTTGTTTTTTTGAAGTAGGAACTTACATAAACAATTGTCACGACTTTGTGGTTGATAGCTGCATTTTTCAATTGCTCAAACTTAGCATTATCCTGTGTCTTGCTGCCCCAGCGGCTAAAATCCACTTCAACCCAGTTTTCTGGCTGAGTGTTAAAAAGTGCAGAGAGTTTCGTCAACAGCTCTCGTTCATAGGTGTTATCGATAACGGACAAACTTTGCAAGGCGAATAGGATATCGTGCTTTTCTTTATCCGAAAAAAAGGCTTTGTCCAAAACATAGTTGTCAAGTATTTGTATTCCACCACTTCTGCCGGTTGTTACATAGATGGGAATACCAGCACTACTAATCACATCTACATCACGATAAATTGTTCTGACGGAAACCTCGAATTTTTCTGCCAGCTCTGGAGCAGTAACCCGCCCTTTTTCTAAAATAAAGTAGATAATCTTAAACAGTCGACTTTCTTTCAAACAACCACCTCCTGTGTCATGATTATAGTATATAAACCATGACAATGTATGTCAAGGTTTGTGTACTATACACTTCGGTCAAAATTTTTATAAAATGTTTAAAAAAATACTTGCTGACGACGTAACGTCACGTGATAGTATGAAAATATAAAAAAGAAGAAAGGTGATCTATATGGAAAATAGCATGGATAAAAGTTTGTCTGAATTAAAAAGAAACATAAGGATTAGAACACAGCAAGGAGAAGTGGAAGTTAACGGCGTCCGCCATAACCGGCCTGGGGTGTGTCTATCCTTATTGTCACAAGCAGATTCCCATAAACGAGATAATATTCAGGGACAGGAGAGGTTAAAATGAAGCTTACTAAGTTTTTGTTAAGTAAAGGTGTTATCTATGCCATTATTCTGGCAGTTTTTTATCAGATTGCCATGGTGGGACTTTATATTTATGGCTATCATGTTCTGCCAAATGGGGTGAATCAACTTGCAATTAATGTGGTAAATCAAGATGGTGATAAAGGGGAAGCAATCGAAAAAGAACTTGTGCCCACTTTGTCCAAATCATTTAGTAAAGTGATTACTGACAAGGAGTTAACTGAGAGTAAAGAGGAACTGGATAGTCGGCAAATACAAATGATTATTGTTATCCCTGAAAATTTTGTGAGTAACCTGGAAACAGGAAAATCCACAATTGATTTTTATATTGATGAGTCAAATACGACTACGGTTATAAATACTATGGAGGCAGTTGCCAAATCTGTAACAGATAATTTTAACCAGGCCATCAATCAGGGTAAATTAGCGAACATTCTAAGATCACTCAATGTCACGATTACGGATCAAGAGCAGATTACGGAACAATTGAATAATTCTGTAGTACAAAATAATGTTTATATCAACAAAGCACCCGGCAGTATGGATTATGTAATGACACCTTCATTTTTGTCTATTGCAGCTTATGCGTCTTCTATGGTTGTGGCGATTGTACTGATGAATATTTTCCTCGCTTTTCTCCCTATTATAGGAAAGTGGAAGGCTTTTCAATATGTTGAAATCACAGGATGTGTTATCGCCGTTGTTGCGCCTTTGTTTGGAGTAATTATGGCAGGAATCTTAATTTCAATTTCTATGCAAAAGTTGATTATCATTTATTTGCAGCAGATTTTTATGCAGATAACAGCTTTCCAGTTTACTTTAATATTTTCATTATTCTTTGGACAATACGGTATCTTCATCAATATACCACTGATGCTTTCGCAGACAATCGCCGGCGGTGGAACCATGCCACTGCAGATCATGCCGGATCCATTTAAAGTGATCAGCTATTTTACCCCTATGTACCCCAATACCCAAATCAACTTTGGCATATTGTATGGAGGACCCATGTTTCTTTTTGAGATTCGGTTACTGGCAATACTGATCACATCCACCCTTGTACTCTTATTAATTGTATGGCGGAAATGGTCTGAGATGGAAAATGGCAAGGTACCAGTATCAAATAACGTTATGGGATAAACCTCAAAATCCTCTCTAATCTGGCTTATTTTTCTCTCATATATTTTTAAGCTATCTTTATCTTTCTATCAGAGTTATGATAAGATGTTGGTGTAGAGGACAATATGGTCTGAAATTATGATTATACCGTTATAATATAAAGGTGGAAAATTGAAAGATGAAGATATTATTGGTAGAAGATGACAAGGAAATCAGTGAGATGCTTAACGATTTTCTTCAGATGGAGGGCTTTGAAGTCCAGGGCTCTTTTGATGGAGAAAAGGCGGTAAAGACATTTTTCAGCGGTTCCTATGATCTGGTGATTTTAGATCTGATGCTTCCTAAAATCAGCGGACTGGAGGTTATGAAACGGATTAGAAAGGAAAGTGTGGTTCCGATTATAATTCTGTCCGCTAAAGACACCGAATCGGATAAGATTTTTGGATTGGGACTGGGAGCAGATGATTATATTACAAAACCATTTTCCCTTACCGAGGTGCTTGCAAGAGTGAAGGCAAATCTGCGGCGTACTACCCAGTATTCATCCGGAATGGAAACCCCTGAGGTTTGTTTGGGTTTGGGAGATCTGGAAATGAATCTGGAAAATCACACGGTGCATAAAAACGGGCTGGCCGTGGATCTGACAGCAAAGGAATATGAAATCCTTCGTCTGCTTCTTTCCAATCCCAAAAAGGTTTATACCAAGGCGCAGCTTTATTCTTTTATATGGCAGGATGATTATTTAGGTGACGAAAACGCAGTCAATGTTCATATCAGCCGCCTTCGTACAAAGATTGAGGATGATCCCAGGAAGCCGAAGTATATCCTGACCGTTTGGGGAATCGGATACAAGCTGGGAAGTGCAAAGGAGTAAAACCATGTCTCTGTTAAATAGAAGAACGTTAAAACAAATTCAAACTGTCAGTGATGAACTGGAGCGTATTTTAGATGAGGATACCAATGAAAAAGTGATGTTATTTACAGAAGATAAGGAAATTAAACATCTATTGGAACAGATTAACCGTATCCTGGAAGACAGGCAGAATGCAAATGCCGGTTATCGCAGATCAGAACAGAATATCAAACGGATGCTTTCCAATATTTCACATGATCTGAAGACACCATTGACTGTTATTATCGGTTATCTGGAAATGCTTTTAATGCAGGAGACACTTGAAAAGAGTATGATAAAAAAGGTTTCTTATAAAGCCAATGAATTAAAAGAGCAGATTGACCAGTTTTTCACACTGGCAAAGCTGGAAGCCGGTGATACCATGCTGAATATGTCCAAAATAGATTTAAATGAATTCTGCCGGGAGATCATTGTTGATTTTTATAATATCTTAACAGAAAAAGAATTTGATGTTAACATCGATATACCTGAGTCTCCTGTTTTCGTTTATGCAGACAGGGAAGCGTTGGGACGCATTCTTAATAATCTGATCAGCAATGCAATTCGCTATGGAGATGCAGGGCATTACCTGGGAATGACCCTTCGCAAGAAAGACAACTTTGTGTTTGTGGATGTGGTTGACCATGGGAAGGGAATTGCATTTACGGAAATTCCCCGCGTATTTGACCGCCTCTATACGTTGGAAGATTCCCGGAACCGGGAGATCCAGGGCAATGGATTAGGTCTTACCATAGCAAAAAGTCTGGCGGAAAAAATCAATGGTACACTGACCTTAAGGAGTATTCAGAATGAGGAAACTGTATTCACTTTAAAACTCCAGCAGATGAATTATTAAAATCTCTCTGAAATTATTTCAAGAAAGAAATTTGTAAGATTTATTCAAGAGTTTTGAAGAAATCACTTGCTAGAATTATGGGTATGAAAGGAAGTGACAAAATGCAGACGATTTTAACAACTAATCATTTAGCCAAACAAATTGGCGCAGAGACCATTGTATCCGATTTGAACATGCATATAGCCAAAGGAGAGATTTATGGCTTTCTTGGACCCAATGGTGCGGGAAAAACTACGGTGATGAAGATGATCACCAATCAATGGAAACCAACTTCAGGAGATATTGTTTTATTTGGTGAGAAACTGCGCCCTGATTCCTATTCATTTTTAAAACGTATGGGCAGCATGATCGAGTTTCCAGTGTTTTACAATGAACTGACGGCGGAAGAGAATTTAAAGCTGCACTGTGAATACATGGGGTATTACAGTCCTGACAGTGTAGAAAAAGCATTGTCCCTGCTGTCTTTGTCAGATAACAAAGGAAAAAAGGTAAAAGAATTTTCGCTGGGAATGAAGCAGCGGCTGGGTATTGCAAGAGCTGTACTTACAAAGCCGGAATTTCTGGTGTTAGATGAACCAACTAATGGTCTGGATCCGGCTGGTATGAAACAGTTCCGCGATCTGTTCCAGATGCTGTGTAAAGAGTATGAGATGACCATTCTTATATCAAGTCATCTGCTCTCTGAAATTGAAAGCCTTGCACATACCATAGGAATTATTAATAAAGGCAGACTGGTAAAAGAAATTTCTATGAAAGAGCTTACGGATAAGGGGCTTGAGTATCTGGAAATTAAAACATCGGAAATAACCAAGGCCTCCTATGTTTTTACAGAGTGCCTTAATATTTCCAACTTCAAAGTTTTAAATAACAATTTGATCCGGGTCTATACAAAAGAAGCTACGTCACGGGAGATTATGAAGGCGTTAACGGAAAATCAGATAGAAATTCAGGGATTTCATTCTCAGACAGAGTCTCTGGAGGAGTATTTTCTGAAAGTTACAGGAGGTGAGAGCGAATGTGGAAATTAATCAGGCTGGAATGGAAAAAGTATCATATGAAAAAATATATAATCAAACAGGCAGTTATAATTGTAGCCCTTGGACTTCTTTTATTTGCAATGTGTTATAACGTTCCCATTGATGAATTAGGAACATCCGAATCAGTACCGGAGCTAGAGAATATGGCAGTGCAAATTGATTTGCTTACCAATCTCCTGTTTTTGGTTTTTACTTCTTCCATGTTGTCTTCCTTCATTATCAAAGCGTATAATAATAAAACTCAGAGTCTGATGTTTTGCTATCCCATCTCCAGAAAAAAAATAATACTATCTCAGATGATGGCAGTATGGATTTTCTGTGCGGCGGCTCTTCTCCTTGGAAAACTGTTTATTTGCCTGCTCCTTGCCTTATCCTCAGGGGTGGGGACTGGCTTACCGCTCGGCTATGATGTACTAAGTGCAAATTTTTACTTACAGATTATTTTAAAGACGGTTCTTACTGTGACTCTGGCGTTTATCCCTTTATATATAGGAAAATTGATGAAATCATCGAGAGCAGTTATTATTACTTCATTTTTATTGTTTTCAGTTATGAATGGAAACATTGGAGACCTGACTTTAAGGACAAATATGATTCTTCCGGTATTTTTATTTGTTATTTCCCTGATTTGCGGATTTCTTACTGTGCATAACGTTGAAAAAGAAGATGTGATGTAAATTGAGTTATATAATTATTCCTTATTAAATGAAAAGCAGGTAACATAGGATCAGCCAGCTCTGGTAATAATAATAAGCATCAACTTCAACATGAGGAATTAATTATGCGGGATAAAATAATCAGTAAAAAAAACCAGATAAGAAGCATCTTAGTTATGACCTCTTTAATGGCTGTCACTATTTCAGTTCTGTTAAAAGAGTATTCCATTGAAGAATTAATAAAAGTGGCCGGAAGTGTGCATTTTTTATATCTTATTACCGGAATTGCATTGATGTTTTATTATGCCGGGTGTCAGGCCATGAATTTCTATATGATTATGCATCGATTAAAACAGGAGGTTTCCTATAAGAATTGTATTGATTATTCGTATATTGGAAATTATTTTAGCGCAATAACTCCTGGAGCATGCGGAGGGCAGCCCGCCCAGATGTATTATATGAATAAAGATAAAATCTATGTTGATATCTCTGCCATCACAATATTTTTAATGGTTTTTATCAGCCAGATTGTAATTGTCTTGATGGGGGGAGTATTTGCGTTGCTGAGATTTAATATATTAACTAAATCAGCACGCTGGTTTATCTGGCTGTTACTTGCAGGAACAGGTGTTATGCTTTCACTGACGGCTGTTTTATCAGCATTGATGTTTTCCAGAATTGTTATCCCTTTTCTCATTGACCTTGTTTTAAAACTTGGCAAAAAACTCCATCTGTTTAAAAAACCAGAGGAGATAAAAGAAAAGTTTGATCTATTAATAATTTCTTATCGTGAAAAGTCCAGATTGATTATAAAAAACCCGGATTTGTTTTTAAAAGTTTTTGTGGTCACAGTATTTCAATGGATGGCGTACTGTCTTGTATCATTTCTGGTTTACTTAAGCTTTGGCTACAGGAAGAATGATTGCTTTGATCTGATGGCAGGTCAGTCATTTATCAATATTGCAGTTGCCGCAGTTCCCCTTCCAGGTTCAGTGGGAATTGCGGAAAAAGCATATTTAAATGTGTTTGGTCAGTTTTATCAGGGGGATCAGCTCCCCTCTGCCATGATTTTGAGCAGAATTATTAATTTTTATTTTCCGCTATTAATCAGCTATGTTGTATATGCTTTTGCACATCATAGAATTATGAAAGAACAAAGGTGTTAGTTATAACACTGTCTAGGTATTTGCTTTAGGGGGTAAGCCAACTACCTCTAATTCCTCTATTTTAGAGATCGTGTTAATATCTACTTCTTTTCCAAACTTTAATAGAACTCTTGAATCAGTAAAAGACTGGATGACAACATCTTGATAATCATCATTGCGAAAATCAAAAAATCCTTTTATGAAACCTTCTTTTACAGCTAATTCAACGAATACATGCTTACTGCAAAAATAATGTTTATCTATTATCTTAATATCTTTTTGTGCGATATCAGATGGTTCCGACGCTTTTAACGATGTAATATATTTTTTTCCAATCAGTCCGAATACATTTTTCCTTTTTAATGGCTTTTGGTAGAATAAAAAATCTTCATCTTCATTAATAATAAGAACATCTTCAACCCCGTCATTCCACCCATTTAGTTCGATATCATAAAAGTTACCTGCATACTCGAAACAATCTGATTTTTTTTCAGTCTTAACATCTGTTTTACCAATCGTTCTTGTATCATCTACCAGTTCGTCAACACTGACATTGAAAATTCTTGATATCATTATAAGATTACTTACTTCTGGGACACCACTATTTGTTTCCCACTTAGCAATAGCAGAACGAGACACATTAATTTCTTCTGCCAGTGTTTCCTGCGTAATTCCTTTTTCAGTTCTCAAGCGTTTAATTTTTTCACCTAATGTCATATAATATCCTCTTTCCTAAACGTTTTACAAAAGCATACAACAAAGGACCGGATTAGTCCATACACACATCGTGACCCCACTGTCACTTATCGTAACAATGCCGTAACCACAGCTAATAGACTGTACAATTGTGAGAATAATATGATATAAAAATGAAATAGCTTATATGCCTATGCCCTTTAAGCTATAGTATAAAAGATACGCTTTAAATTTGATAAAGAAAAATACAATCATAAAGGAGATACACATATGTCTGAAAAAGTAGCCATTATTACAGGTGCAAGCAGCGGAATGGGGGCAGCTACGGCAAGACTTCTTGCCCAAAATGGAATAAAAGTTATGATGGCCGCCCGGCGTGAAAAGAGATTGCAGCAGTTATGTAATGAAATTATCAGCGAAGGGGGAGATGCCAGTTACAAAGTTACAGACGTTACTTCATATGCAGATATGGAAGCCCTGGCAAATGAAACGATTAAAATCTATGGACAAATCGATATCATGATAAATAATGCGGGAGTTATGCCGCTTTCCTTCTTCCGAAACCTGAAAGTCAATGAATGGGAGCAGATGATTGACGTAAATATGAAAGGTGTTCTTTATGGGATGGCGGTTGTATATAAGCACATGGAAGAACGGAATGAGGGTCATATCATTAATTTCGGTTCCATTGCGTCACACGTAATTTTCCCTTCCAGCTCCGTTTACAGTGCAACCAAGTCTGCAATACGTGTCTTGACGGAAGGAATGAGAGCCGAGATCACACCGATTTTTATCCCAATTTTCAGGATTTGTATCATCTGGAATTTTATTATTAATAATATTTAAGTAATGGTTTACCTTTCTTTCCATATATTGGGCTCGTTGTCTGGCCTCCTCTAATTGCGCATAGGCATGTTTGCTCTGTTCCAGAATAATTTCATAGCGGGAAGGAATTGTAGAATCTCCTTGTTGACAAAGATCAATATAGTATTTAATACTTTCTATTGACATCCCACATTCTTTCAGGCATTTGACACAAATCAGCCAATCGATGGAATCCTCATCGAAAAGGCGAATATTATTTTTGTCACGCTTTAAGCTGGGTACCAATCCCCTGTCCGTGTAGAAACGAACCGTATGTTCCGTAAGATGTAATTTTTCTGCTACTTCTTTTACCGTATACATGTTCCCTCCAGATAATAAAAAATGATTTTGTGTTACTCAAAAGCGCTAAAATAATTATAGCATAACAATAAACAGAATAGCTTGACAAAATACAGAAATAAGAGTACTGTTCAAATATGTCTAAACGACATATAAATATTTAACTTAATCCAACAAAGGAGTAATTGCATGATAGAACTGATCATATTAGGATTTTTAACTAATTATCACCCTCTCACCTTATACGACATAAAAAAGGGAATGGAAAGAAGCACCGAATATTTTGCAAGCACTAGTCAGGGAGCGATCCATCCCGCCTTAGTGAAACTTGAGAAGAATGGATATATCACTTCAAAGGAAGAAGTCAAAAACAACAGGACAAAAAAGTTCTATAACATTACAGATTCTGGAAGAGAACGACTTAGTATGTTAATGAGGCAGGACTGGGGTTCAGACAAGTATAAGTCCACACAATTATTAAAAATGTTTTTCTTTCATGAATTAACCAAAGAGGAACGGTTGGAATCCATACAGATTCATATTAATAATTTTAAGAATATGCACAGAGACCTGTTAAATATAAGAGATGAGGGGAATTTACGGCTTGAGGGAATGGGGCTGACCATAGAAAACCATAAGCCCTCAAAATATGAAAATGATGCTCTGGAGTTTGGTCTGGCGTATTCTGACTTTGTTACAAAGTGGTTTGAAGATTATAGCAAAAGGATTGAGGAGGAGTCATAATGGTATCTGTATTTGATTTGGGTATATGTAAGAATAATGAATTACTGGTTCAGGAAATTAAGAAATATTACATGGAAACAAAAAATGAAGCGGAGATAGTTGTCCATAATTCTATGGATACGGAAATAATGGATTGCATTGGTTGCTGGAGCTGCTGGTGGAGGACTCCCGGAACTTGTGCTTTGAAGGATGGTGCTGATAAATTATATAAAGATTATATAAACAGTGATGAAGTGATCATTCTTTTCCATACGGAGAATGGTTTTATTGATGGCAAGGGGAAAACATTTCTGGACCGGTTAATACAACATTATTTACCCTACATCGAGTTAAGAAATGGTGAATGCGGACACTTAAAAAGATATGATAAATATCCAATTATTAACTTCTATTTTGAAAAAGACGGATTAAGTAATGAGGAAGTAATGGTCATCAATAATTATCTTGCGCGTACGGCATACCATTTTCAGAGTCCCTGTAAAGAATTGCTATATGCAGGTAACAGCATACGAACAGCTGACGTAGAAACCGCTAAGCCAATGGAAGAGGTTCTGTCAAAGGAAATTACTGAAAGAAAAGCAACTGGTAAATGGGTAATTTATAACGGCTCTCCAAGAGGGAATCATTCTAACAGTAAGTTGATCATAGAAAAGATAATGATGGGAATGAGAGAACGAGGGGCTGAAAATATCGTGGTAAGGAATCTGATAAATACAAAAGAACATAAAATGTGGGCAGAGAATTTTAGCTCTGCTGAAAATAATTTATTTGTTTTTCCGCTCTATGTTCATGCTATGCCAGGTTCGGTAATGAAATTTTTCGAACTGTTGAAGCCAATTCACAACAAAGAAGTACATATGGCATTTTTAGTTCAATCCGGATTTCCAGAGACCAGTCAGTCGTACTATTTGAGACCCTATCTTGAATTAATTACGAAAAGGCTGGGAGTATCCTTTGATGGAACAATCATAAAAGGCGGCTTGGAAGGCATTCAGATGAAACCCGAAAAAGCCAATAAAAGGTTATTTGATCAAATGGAGCAAATAGGCAGAACGTATGCCAGCAAAGGAATTATGGATTTAAGCTTGAAAAAAGAATATGAAAAATCGGTATACTTGTCTAAAGGTACACAAATTTTATATACTATATTATCATTAACCGGATTGACAAATTTTTATTGGGACTTAAATCTCAAGAAAAATGGTGCTTATGAAAAAAGATTTGCAAAACCATATATAGAATAAGAAGAATTATATAGGGATTCGTAAAACTTCAAATAATCTACATAAATATTAAGAAAGAATTACTTGATCTTTTTCATAATCCCCCAATATCCTGTAATGGATGTATTATATGCTGAGTCAGGTAATGGAATTTGGCATTAATAATGTGCCATAACAGTGGCAATCTTAAAATGGGGGATTTAATATGAGATCAAACTATGAAAAAGCAGAAAAGAAAAGTGATATCTTCTCTGAGGCTTATGCATCTATTATAAATGTAGTAATCAGCTTTTTTACAATATTATTAATATTGGTTTTTCCACTGATATATAATAACTCGTATATAGATATTCTGGTTTTTAAATATCAGTTCTATTGGGGGTGTATAGTGGCCATGTTAGGGCTGTGCCTCATTCTTTCTATTATCATGCTGGTCATTGATGTCTCAAAGATTGGGGGGAAGCGTGTAAAAATGTTTTTTTCCAGGCTTCTGCCGAAGAACTGGAGGAAAATATTTTGCGCTGCCGATATATCGGTTATAATTTTTTGGATTATTCTGGTTATTTCAACGTTGCAATCAGATTATTTTTATGAGTCGTTCTGGGGCAACGAAGGACGGTATTCCGGTCTGTTTTTATTGACACTATACGTAGCATCATATTTCATGATTAGCCGTTTTTGGGGAGCGAAGGCATGGATTCTGGATATGTTTCTGATCAGTGGAATGGGAGTATGCTATGTGGGAATTACCGATTATTTCAGAATGGATATTTTAAATTTCCGTTATATTATTGCGCCCGAGCATTGGGATATATTTACTTCAACGATTGGAAATATTAATTTTCATACAGCTTATATTGCTATGATTCTGGGTGTTGCCAGGCCTGTGGCTTTGCCATAATCTGCTATATTACACAGGCGGTGGTTAATATAAGTGTGCTGATTACATCTCCCATTATGTGGCTGTTGCTTAGTATCGGAATGGCAGCTTGTAATCAACGGAATATAGATTCGCCTGACAGAGCAGTATCATAGCATATAAATTTAGCCGTTTTAAGGAGAAGTGATATGACACAGTTCACTGAGGAAGTTCTTGTAATAATAAAGAGAATACCATACGGGAAAGTCATGAGTTATGGACAGGTCGCAAGATTTGCAGGAAATAATAGGGGGGCAAGGCAGGTAGCCAGGATACTCCATTCTATGACTGAGAAGTATGATCTCCCATGGCACCGGATTATTAACTCCAAGGGCAGGATATCAATCACGGATGCCAGATATGCAGCGATTCAAAGAGAACTTCTTATATCGGAAGGTGTAGAAGTATCTGAGGGAGGATACATAGATATTTCTATATATGGAATATGAATTTCTTTCTTTGATGACAGCCCAAGCAACTTTACGCCATTCATCTGCTTATATAACATAGTTATAAATCTGTTTTTGATTATAGCATAATAGACAAGTACAGACAATGAGACAGCTTGCTCACCGTTGGATAAGCCCCAGCATATAATAGTTATACGCCTGAATGAGATCGAAGTCTTTTCAAACTTTAGTATTATTGAGCAAAATGTTATCCAGTTCAACCAGAACTATGGGCTGGCGACCGATACAGATGTCAGTTACAATCTGCACTTCGAAACATCCTGGTGTGCAATATATTGGCGCTATTATACAATATTAGGAAAGGTGGTCACAAGTATGGATTATCTAGCTGATAAGATCAGAAAAGAGATTGAGGCAAAAAAAGATCTGATTGCCCAAGCAGAAGCTATGTATGCTGATCCTGAAAAACAGAAACAGGTAGAGGAGCTTGTACTGGGGATATTGAAGGAACAATTGTCAAAAATGAAGGAATACCAGGAAGCTCTGGAATCTGTGTTAACTTCATCAGAGGAACAGACCAAAGAGGAGCAGGACTCCTGATCATGGACAAAGGTTTCTGTTCTCCAACACATCAAGACAATATATGACAATAAAAATCCTCCTTCTGCTATAGGGGGAGGATTTTTATTTATGAGGGATTTTCACGGTAGCCATTCCCTCTTTTAACATAGTTCCAATACTTTGATTATGTGCCCTGCGTATTCTTTTCAGACTGAACAACGTATTGGGATCATTATTTATTATATTTACTCCAAATTTACAAGTTACAGTTGCTTTAAAACCAAGTTTTTTAATTATATTTTCCAGATTATCGTTATATCTGCCATATGGATATGTAAATGTAGTTGGGCAGTTTCCTGTTATTTCCATTAATTTTTCCTGCAGCATATTCAGATCATTCGCTATAAATTCTTCATAGTGCTCCTGAGTCTCATTTGCCATTTGACTGCATCCATAGCGTTCTTTTGAAATTTTATGCAAACCATAGGAGTGATTTTGCATTTCAACCAGTCCGGATTCCTGCATTTCTTTTACTTCATCCCATGTAACATGAGAATATTCAATATTTTCATCCGTTACCTTTGAAAACTCATCCACACTTTTTCCAATGATGGATAGAACTATTTTCATATTGTATTCTTTTAACAGTGGATAAACTTTTAAATAGGTGCTAAGATACCCATCATCAAAGGCTAGAATGACTGGATTTGGGGGTAAATCTTTCTTATCATAAACATAATCAATTAATTGTGTCATCGTGATAGTATTGTAATTATTATCTTTTAAATATTTTAAATCACTTTCAAATTCAGAGGGGCTAATGACATCATTGCCGAAACCACGGTCTTTTACCTGATGATACATAATAATCGGAACTATAATTCCATCAACGGTTTGTGCGGAAGAAACCGCGTTGATTTTATAAATACTTTTGATGATAGAGATAAATAACAAGCTGTAAGTTATGACAAGAAGTAATTTTTTAAGATAATATTTATATTTTTTTGAGTACCCCATATTTCCTCCTTCCACATATTTATAATAATTGTATGCTCATCAAACTAATGGTATACTATATAGAAATTAAAAACCGGGTAGATTAAGCAGAGATGAAGTATAGAATGAGGGGGTTCTGCTAAAATGTTTAGAAAAAATCCGGAACAGAAATGGGGAGGGGAATATGAAGCAGTATAATAAAAAGAGACTGTCAATTTATCTATGGGTATTATCATTCTTTAAGCCTTATACAGGGCTTTTACTTTTGTTTATTCTTTCAGGATCGGGTATTATTCTATGTGAGATGTCCATTCCATATTTTATCCAGGTCTTTATTGATAAGGTGGTAATGCAGCAAAATGCGGAGGCATTTACCGGACAAATCATATATTTAATTACTGCAATCGTAGTTATGCTTATATTTATTGCCATAAACAATATAATGCAGAGGGCCCTGCCTGAAAAAACGGCAAGAGATTTGCAGTATTC
>Ga0316602_10000406_pt1 | contig 24439 bp, 17 predicted proteins | sample OWC_soil_day10_C_FD_203103 | JGI IMG/M metagenome (GOLD analysis project Ga0316602, IMG submission 203103) | Wetland soil microbial communities from Old Woman Creek delta, Ohio, United States - OWC_soil_day10_CT | ecosystem: Environmental > Terrestrial > Soil > Wetlands | place: USA: Ohio... | reverse complement strand
ACATCTAAGGATACCAACATAATGTAGTTAGGGCTGGTAGACTGAGTTAACTGCAGCATTGCTTTTAGATGAGGTACGCGAATACGCCCCTCTCGACAATGAACTAAGGAGCATTGGGTCAATGCGCCAATAATCTTATGAGTACTCTGGGCACAAATATCAGCCCCAGCATCCAAAGCTTGTATTGGCAGACGATTGCTAAAACGCAGGTGAGGACCATGAGCTTCATCTACCAGTACCACCATGTTATGTTTATGAACAAGATTTACAATCTTTTTTAAATCTACAGCAACCCCATAATAATTAGGATTAATAATGAGTACCCCTTTAGCATCTGGATGCTGGAGTACTGTATTCTCTACCGTTTCTGGCGTAACTCCCATTGCCAGCCCTAAGTCATTATCAACTTCTGGCTGCATGAAGATTGGAATCGCCCCACTTAAAATAATCCCACCAATAATAGAACGGTGAGCATTACGCGGCACAATAATTTTTTCGCCTGGACCCGCAACAGCTAATATCATTGCATAAATTCCGCCGGTTGTACCATTGATAACAAAAAAACTATGATCGGCACCATAGAGCTGTGCCGCCAACTCCTGAGCATCCTTTATACAGCCATAAGGTTCATGAAAATCATCTAATTCTTCCATTAAAGCCAAATCCAAGGCTAGGGTACCTCTGCCTATTATTCTTTCTAATGTATGATGCATTCCTTTACCTTGCTTATGCCCTGGAGTATGAAAAGGAATCACTTCCTCTTGTACATAATGCTGCATTGCAGCTAGCAAAGGTGTATCTGTTTGCCTCAAACGCAACCCCATCGCCTCCTTTTATAATAGGTAAAACCTGCCGCAAATCTTTACCTATTATGCCCTATTTAAAGGGAATCATAATACAAATATTACTATGTGGTCTAACCGATCCTATGGAGCATTTTATCTTGATACATATTTTTATCAGCTTCTTTGAACAGCTCTTTGCGATCTACATCTGACCCAATATGCAGAGCCCAGCCTATAGATAAGCGTACAATGGTACCATTTAAGTTCTTCCGGCAACGCTGTACTTTTTCGTTAATTCGTTGACATACGTCTTGCATAATTCCTTGATCCGCGCCAGGCAGCAATACCACGAATTCATCACCGCCAATCCGAGCAACCGTATCACCTGGGCGACAAGCCTGCTTTAACGCCGTCGCTGCGGCGACAATCAACGCATCTCCAAAAGCATGTCCTAGGGTGTCATTCACAACCTTTAATTCATCAACGTCACAAACAATAATCCCGACAGACGGGTATTCTCCACTCGAAATTCTTTGAAATTCTTCTTCAAAATAGGTACGATTGTAAAGACCCGTCAGGGAATCATGCATACTTACATATCTGAGCTTTTCCTCTACCAACTTACGCTCACCAATTTCTTCCTGGGCTAGTTTATATAAAATCGCATTATCATAAGCAATGGAAGCCAAACCAATAAAACGCTCTAATAAAAACTTTTGTTCCTGGCTACATCCCCAGGCTGAATCATCAAAATAAATATAAACTACACCAACCACTTTTTTGTCAGAGAACAAAGGCATACCAATAAATACTCCATAGTATACCATACCATGACTATTGATGCGCTTTGCCCAATTTTGATAATCATTCACTATCACGGTCTCACCCGTGCGAAATACTTCCCCAATAATTCCTTCGTCTTTGTGCTGAACCGCGCCGATATTATTCTCATCAAGTCCGATAGCAAATTTAAGTTCGACTTGGGAATTATTTTCTTTTAAAAGAAACAGGCTGCCACTGGCATTAGGAAATAAGCTTACCGCATGGGTAACAATCATGGCTAATACATCATCTAAATCTAAACGATTCAACAGCTGCAACGATACTTCATTTAAAGCCAATAAATATTGATTTTGCAAATTAATTTGTACATCCATTGCCTTGCGATCTGTAATATCAATCATGATGCCAAGAATCGAATTGACTTCATGATCTTCATCATATACAATCGCCGCAGACAATCTGGCCCAAAAGACAGTCCGGTCTTTACGGATACAACGTCTTTCCACATGATATTCCAGTTTTTCTTTATTGACCATTTTCCGCAGTCCTTCTGCACTTCTTTGCCAATCCTCAGGGTGCGTCACCTGCTTTAAACCAATTGTATGTAATTCTTCCAAAGAATAGCCGAGCATATCCACTAACCTCTGATTCCCATAAATGCAATTACCATGTTCATCAATAATCCCAATACCGACTACCACATTATTTAAAATGCCCTGCAGCTTTTCTTCACTTTTGCCCAAGGCAATTTCCGCCTGCCTTGCTTGCAAAATTCTTTTGAGGCGATATTTCAAAACATTCCAATACACAGGTTTGGTTAAATACTCACCAGCACCTGCTGCAAAGGCTCGCTCCACCGCCTCTTCATTGTCGTAGGCAGTAATGAGGATAATCGGAGTCTTACTTCTTCTTTTCTGCTCCTGCAAATATTCACACACAGCATAGCCATCCATTTCCGGCATTATACCATCAAGAATGACTAAATCAGGATTCACCTCATCAAACATCGCAATTGCCTCTTTGCCATTCACGGCTTCATAAACCTGATAGCCCCAAGACACAAGGTTATTGCGTAACATTCGGCGTTCTAATTTGCTATCCTCGGCAATAAGAATTTTAAATTGTTGATTCATTGCATCCATCCCTTGTGATAATATACTCCTCTACGGATATCTTTATTGACTCCCCGCTCTTATCATGCAATAACTCAATATACACAGCTTTTAATTGCTATAATATAACAAATCTCTATATAAATCCACTATAATCCTACAACAATGGGAATAAATTAATTTCTTTGAAATTTCTTTGAAAAATAAGATCCAAATGCATCTTTTTCCTCAGCATCATATCTGCAGCATTGCTAAAATAATAGAGATATACCCAAGAAAATTCCATTTCTTTGTTTGGAACATTCAGGTATATCCTCTATTATTTAAATACTACTTTTATAATGACTTTTGTGCCTACCCCAATTTCGGACTTTATTGTCAGCTCACCATTTAGCAGATGAATTCGCTCCCGCATCCCCAGTAAACCAAAACTTTCGTTGCCAAAATTATCTGCTGTATTAAAACCCTTACCATCATCAGCAATGGTAGCTAAGAAGGTATCCCTGCGAAATTCCATAGCAATGGATATCGTCTGAGCCTGGGCATGTTTCTCAATATTTGTAATTGCTTCTTGAAAAATTCTAAAGACACCAATTTCCACATAAGAATCTAAGCGCCGTTCTTCACCTAATATCCTAACATCGGAAATCATACCGCTGCGCTCTTTTACCGTATCTAAAAACCGCTTCACCGTAGGTACTAACCCCAAATCATCTAATGTCATTGGACGTAAATCAAAAATAATTTTTCTCGTTTCTTTCAAGCAAAGACGTACTTGTGCACGAAGATCAGCCAGTTCTTTTTTTGCACGCAGCACATCAATATCAATCAATCGCTCACAAACTTCCGCTCGAAACACAATATTTGCCATAGCTTGAGCTGGTCCATCATGAATTTCTCGCGACACTCTGCGGCGTTCTTCTTCCTGGGCTTTGATAATTTTGGCACCAAACACTTGACTCTGCTGCAAGGATTCAATTTTTACTACTACATTGCCCATTTCGTCGCCTAAATACCCTAGAACTGCTCCTACCTGGGTTGTTAATCCTTCTGCCTTAGACACCGTATCTTTTAAAGAGCGTAAGCGAAGCTCTAACTCATCACGCTGCTGACGTAAACTTTGTTCCTGAGCGCGAGCTACCGCTAATTCAACTTGTAAGTTTCTCGCATCTTCATATACTGCTTTAATATCATCTTCTGAATATACGCTGAAATTTCGGCTGACTTCCATTAACTTGATCCTAGAACGCCGCTCTTTCTTTTCTAAATCATCCACTGTAAAAATGATAGCAACTGTCTCCTGCTTTGTACGTTCTACATCCTTTTTTATATTTTCAACTTCATTACGAGCCGCCTCATAAATATCAAAAATTTGTGTCTTTCCTTGCTCTACCGCATCAATTGTAGTTTTGACAATTCTATCAAGATCACTAATATCAATATTTTTCATACAACCACCTTAACAATTCCTAAATAGTATGGATTAATCTACTTCGCCAATATAGAATTTTTTACCTGCAAAATCATTGCCTAATATTTAAATAAGAAAACTTGGCTTTCGCCAAGTTTTTATAAAAACAAGTTCTAGTGTATTGCGCGTTTTTTTACTTTTCCACCCATTACATCATGAACCTCATTAATCGTTACAAAAGCATTTTCATCAATCTCTTGAATAATGATTTTCAGTTTGGCAATCTCCAGCCGAGTAATAACAGAGTAAAGGACTTGCTTAGCCTCACCCGTATAGGCACCCTGACCATGTAAAATGGTAACTCCGCGCCCCAGCCGCGCCATCAGCACTTCGGCTATTTCATGGGGATGATCACTAACGATCATGACACCCTTTGACTCATCCAAACCCTCGATCGTAATATCTATTAATTTATAAGCAACAAAATAGGCAATTAAAGAGTACATGGCTTTATCCCAGCTAAATACCAGCCCTGCGCTTCCAATAATGAATATATTGAAGAACATAATAATTTCGCCTACGGAAAAACCTGTACGTTTATCTAATATAATGGCAACAATTTCAGTGCCATCTAAAGAACCGCCATAACGAATAATGAGTCCTACACCAATTCCAAGGATAATTCCCCCAAAGATGGCTGCTAAAAACACATCATTTGTAAAGCCTGGAATGGGCAGCAAAACACTTACCCAGATCGACAGAGAAGTCAAGGCAAATAAGGTTGATATCGCAAAGTTTTTTCCAATCTGCATATACCCTAAATAGATGAATGGAAAATTCAATATGAAGATAAATAACCCTAACGGCCATCCCGTTAAATGACTTGCCATAATGGAGATACCAATTACTCCACCATCAATAATCTGATTGGGAACCAAAAAAACCTCTAACCCTACCGCTGCTAAAATGGAACCAATAAACATGAATACATACCTTCGAATATACTCTTTCGTTGAAATTTTCTTTCCCGGCATATAATTCCTCCCTTTTTTTACGTATAGATTTATATTATTTTACTAAGAATATAATACTTTGTCAAATTTGAGAAAAAATGGATTTTTCTCATTTTTTATTTAACGCGATAAAAAAAAAGCATTCCAAACCGCGAGGACACGAAGAAATAAAGAATAAAAAGACAGGAAACCCTTAGGTTTTCTGCCTTTTTTGTTTCATATATTTATTTTTAGACGATCCTTTACTTCTTCCCATACTAGAATTCGAGTTTTAGAAAAACCATTAAACTCAGTAGCCGACGCTGAGGTATAAGCTCCGCAAGTTGGCACTAATATCAGATCATCCATCTCTAAGCTAGGAATCCATTTATCCTGAAACAAAATGTCCAAGGAATCACAGCTTGGTCCTGCAAACGTAGCAGGTACCTTCTCACCACTTTTAAAGGTTTCTAACTCAAAATCCCAATGATCAAAAATGACTCCTGAAAAAGTACCATATAATCCATCATCCAAGAAATACCATTGTTTCCCATTGCGCTTTTGGGTACCAATCACGCGAGTAATTAAATTCGCTACTGTTCCGCAGATAAAACGCCCAGGTTCAGCCCAAATTTCCGTATCAGGAAAGTAGTGGGTAATGGCTTTATTAATCGTTTGCAGCATAGCAACAACATCAATTGTATTACTATCAATTACTGGGATAGGGAAGCCGCCTCCGATGTCTAGGATGCGCAAATCAAAACCTGCTTCTTTTGCCTGATCGTACAAACGACGGAATATTTCTAATGACTCTACATAGGCATCGGCACTAGAAGATTGACTGCCCACATGAAAACATAAGCCAGCCACATCAAGACCTTTCTGACGAGCCAGGGTAAGAAGAGGCAGTACTTCGTCAGGATGAGCACCAAATTTCTTATTTAGATCGACCAAGGCATTAGGATTGTCCACTCTAACCCGTAGCAGTACAGTTCCACCAGGTATTGCCTTGGCCATTTTACTTATTTCACTTTCACTATCAAAGGTAAATTTATATACACCGATTTGCTTGGCTACCTTAAGTCCGCTTGCCGTCTTCACTGGATTGGCATATACCATACGTTCTGCTGGAATGCCCATATCCGTTAAAAATTGCATTTCTCCATCTGATGCTACATCAAAATACGAACCCAGTTCAGCCAATTTCCGGATAATTGCTTCATGAGGATTGGCTTTTACCGCGTAATGCATTTTCACTCCCGGTAAATAACTCGCCAAAAAAGAATAATTACGTTCTACTTGTTCCGTTGACACCAATAACAACGGGGTATCATATTGTTGTGCCAAACTTTCAACAGCTGCTTGTGATAATTTAAAATAACTATTCATATCCCTCTCCCATCCTATTTGTTATTTCGTTGAAACCCTTCCTGGCTAGTTGCAGCAAGAAAAGTAACTATATGATTGTACCATACAGCAGCAAAAGTGCAATAAGAAAATATATAAATTTACAAAATACTTATCCCGCTATCGTGAGTCTAAAAAAATAAAACCTTTTGCCTTCTTTAATTATAAAAAACTCCCACATTTTTTGTGGAAGTTTATTTATCAGATATTAAACGATAGCCAACACCTGATTCTGTAATAATGTATTTAGGCTGGGACGGATTGGGTTCTACCTTACGCCTGAGCTGCCCAATATATACCCTAATATAATGAGTATCCTCATGATAGGCTGTACCCCAAACGGCTTTTAATAATTGTTTATGTGTCAGTACCCTGCCAATATTTTGAGCTAAGACTTTTAATATTTCATACTCTGTAGGTGTCAGTTTTATTTCTTTACCACCACAAGTTACACTGCGCGCCACCAAATCAATTTTTAAGTCACCACAAAAAATTACGGAAGATCCTTCAGTGGTTACCCCATGGCGCAGAGCGACGCGTAAGCGAGCAAGTAACTCTCCCATGCTGAAAGGTTTAGTGACGTAATCATCTGCCCCTGCATCCAAGGCGGCAATTTTTTCATTTTCCTGATCCCGAGCACTCAAGATAATAATAGGTACCTTTGACCATTCACGAATGATCTCAACCACGGCTTTTCCATCCATATCTGGCAATCCTAAATCCAAAAGAATCAGATCAGGTTTAAATACAGCCGTTCGATTGATCCCATCTTTTCCATTATGACATTCATCAATCTCATAGCCATAAGCAGATAAGGATACTTTTAGCAGCCTCCTAATCTGAGGTTCATCATCAATAACTAAAACTCGTGCCCCTTTTTCCACACTTCTATCACCCGCCTTATGTAAACTAAAAAATTACTGACGCGTTCTAAAAAAATAAAACATTTTGAACCGCGAAAACATGAAGACTAGATCGAATATGAAATATCCATAATACCCCTTCGCGTTCTTTGCATTTCTTCGCGACTTCGCGGTTCATTACTTTTTTCATAACGCTATACATTATACTTGCTAGTCTCGTAAGAAAAAATTTCATATTATAAAATACTATGCCATATACATTGGAGGCTGCTCTTCCCATGGGAGGATGAAGGTCATAACCGTACCGCCTCCTGGTCGATTCTCAGCTTGTATTGTCCCACCATGAGCTTCGATAATTCCCTTACATATTGACAAACCTAATCCTGTACCATTAACGGTCTTAAGTTGCTCTACTCGATAAAATTTATCAAAAATTCGCATTAAATTTTCTGTTGGAATGCCGACTCCCCGATCAGCTATTGATACCTGTATGACGCTTGTATCTTGACTGGCAGTAATAACGATTTCACTACCTTGTGCAGAATATTTACAAGCATTATCCAGCAAATTGACTACGACTTGTTCAAGAAGCACACAATCAGCTTTTATCATGGGTAAATCTGGTGCTATATTCACAAGTAACCCTCTTCCCTTAATGCATTCTCCGACTCGCCTAAGAGCAGTTCCAATAATATCTTCGATATCACACCAATCTTTTTTAAGCTGCATCATACCGCTTTCTAATCTGGCAGTATCCAAAAGATTGACGACCAAACGGTTCATGCGATCGGCTCCTTCTTTCACCGTTTCTAACAATTCTTTTTTATCATTTTCGGAGTAAACACCTTCTGTATCCATTAAACCAGATATAGCACCAATAATAGAGGACAAGGGTGTTCGCAATTCATGGGAGATGGAGTTAAACAACGCAGTACGCAACTGATCTGATTCAGCCAGCAATGCAGCTTGCCTAGCTTGTTCCGCTAATTTTACTCTTTCAACGGCAATCGCTGCTAATCCTGCCCAAGCTTCCATTAATCGCTTTTGGGGAGAAGTGAGTATTTCCTCGTGAATTTCAATACCTAAAACACCAACCGTATTTTGACTTGTTGTTAAGGGCAAATACATATACTTGGCCCCTGGCAATGTATCTGTACAATGTCCGGCAATTTCACTATGCTCAAATGCCCAGACCGCTACTGCTTTCTCGCCAGCATCCTCGCCGATTTTTCCAGGTCCAGCCTCCGCAGCTAGCACTAATTTTTCGTCCTGGGGTAAAAATACGGCTACTGATTTATCTAAAGTTTGCCACACCTGCTCTGCCAAAATACCTACGATTATGCCAATATCTACAATGGCTGCAATTTCACGGCTAAAAGAGTACAATGCTCCCGTCGTTTTTTCTCGCTGCCTAGCTAAGGTTACTTCCACACGCAGTTTCTCAGTCTGTCCTCCAATGATAAAGGAAACTAAGAGAAAAAGAGGTAAACTCCACATATAAGGAAGGTCCGATATACTAAAAGTAAAGACTGGCGAAATAAAGAAAAAATCAAAAAAAAGCACACTGCATAATGCCGTCACATAGGATGGACCTTTCCCCCACCATACCGCAGATAAGAGTACCGGCAATAAATACAGCAGCATAAAATGCACTGGTTCAAGATAATGGCGCCACCACCAATTCCCTGCCGTCATTAAGATAATCATCAATAGTCCCGCTATATAATGCCACCAATGAATTGCTTTTGCTGGAGCTATGGTTTTAACTTTAGGCTCATCCTTTACCTCGGTATTCCCCTGGATAACATGAATGTTAATACCCCCGCTATAGCGAATGAGTTTATCAACCACCGCACCACCATTTAACCATTCCCACAGGCGCCCTCGTAACGGCTTGCCAACCACCAAATGGGTAACATTATGTTCCTTTGTCATCCTTAGAATTTCCTCTGTCAGATCTTTACCCACAATACTGATGGTCTTTGCCCCTAATTCTTCGGCTAAACGCATATTACGAAAAATTCGATCCCGTTCCCTTTCACTAGAACCTGACCGCCTTGGTGTATCAACATGCACAGCCAGCAGTTCGGCCTGCAAACCACGAGCTAGCCGCCTAGCGGCTCGAATCAATTGGGCTGAAAAAGGGCTGGCGCTCACACAAACCATTACCCGTTCACCTGCTGGCCAAGGCCCGGGAATATCATGTTCCTGCATGTATTCATTTAATTCCTGATCCACCCGGTAGGCTGTAAAACGAAGAGATAATTCTCGCAGGGCATTAATATTCCCTGGACGGAAAAATTTATTTAGCGCCAATTTCGCCTGACGCGGCATATAAATTTTTCCTTCTTTCAACCTTTTAATGAGTTCATTGGGTGGAATATCAATCAACTGTACTTGATCAGCCTGTTCCACAATACTATCAGGTACCGTTTCCCGTACTGTTACCCCTGTAATCTGAGCTACAATATCATTTAGGCTTTCAATATGTTGAATATTGATTGTTGTAGATACATCAATACCAGCATTTAATATTTCTTCAACATCCTGAAATCTTCGGACATGGCGAGAACCAGCCACATTGGTATGGGCCAGTTCATCAACTAGTACAACTCTCGGTTTACGCTCCAAAATCCCATCAAGATCCATTTCATGTAATTTTCTGCCTCGATACTCAATTACCTTTGCTGGCAAACGAGGTAAGCCCTCTGCCATTTTTTCTGTCTCTTGGCGTTTATGGGTTTCTACCCAGCCAATCACAACATCCACACCAGAAGCCAGCATCTCATGGGCAGTCTTAAGCATGGTGTAAGTTTTACCAACACCGGCAGCTGCACCTAGAAATACTGTCAATTTGCCTCTGGTTGCTTTATTTAACTTTGCCAGCAACACATCCGGATCTGGACGTTTTTTTTCTTTGCTTTCGTCAGGCATATCATTGCCTCCATTATATTAAATGAATTGATTTTTTTATTTACCTGCCAACCGATCCAGTGCCATATTAAGCGCCAGCACGTTCACCCGTTCTGTACCTAAGAGACCAAATTGTCTGTTCTGTATATGACTGGTCACAAGTTCTCTTATCTCATTTTCCGTTATTCCCCGCTCACTAGCAATACGCTTGATCTGCAAATAGGCTGATTCTGGTGATATATCAGGATCAAGACCACTAGCGGATGCCGTGACAAAATCAGAGGGTATTGGAAAACTTTCATCAATCTGATTTTCATTGCGAATTTTCTCAATATTAATCTTTAGTGTATCCTCTAACTTTTTACTTGTCGGTCCCAAGTTTGATCCTGATGATCCCGCAGCGTCATATCCATCTGCACCCGCTGAAGATGGACGACCATGAAAATACATTGCTGCTGTAAAATTCTGCCCCAACAAGCTAGAGCCAACTGGTTTGTCATTTATATAAACCAATGAACCATTGGCTTGCTCAGAAAAAAGCGTCTGTGCTACCCCTGTCATAGCCAAAGGATACGCGATACCAGTAACAACCGTCAATAGGATTAGTAAACGCAAAGCGCTTATTGTTTGTTTCCACATTATATTTCAACTTCCTTTCGTGCATTTGACTCGATCATTGTTATACTAAATGCAAAGCAACTAGCAGTATATCAATCAACTTGATACCCAGAAAAGGCGCTACCAAACCACCAATACCATAAATAGTCAGGTTCCGCCGCAGGATTACATCAGCACCTAATGGTCGATACGCTACGCCTCCCAGCGCTAAAGGTACCAGAGCGATAATAATCAGAGCATTAAAGATTACAGCACTTAAGATAGCACTTTCCGGGGTGGATAAGCCCATAATATTAAGCACACCAAATGCTGGATAGGCCGCGGAAAACAGTGCTGGAATGATGGCAAAATACTTAGCAACATCATTCGCAATACTAAATGTCGTCAAGGACCCTCTAGTCATCAATAGTTGTTTACCAATTTCTACGATTTCAATCAACTTTGTGGGGTTACTATCAAGATCTACCATGTTGCCAGCTTCTTTGGCCGCCTGTGTGCCGCTATTCATCGCAACTCCTACATCAGCTTGGGCCAACGCCGGAGCATCATTGGTACCATCACCAGTCATGGCTACTAACATCCCTTTCTCCTGGTACTCTCGAATCAGAGCCAACTTCCCTTCCGGAGTAGCCTCTGCCATAAAATCATCTACCCCAGCCTCTGCAGCAATAGCAGCAGCCGTTAATGGATTATCCCCTGTAATCATAACGGTCTTAATACCCATTTGCCTAAGTTCCTTAAACCGCTCTTTAATGCCGCCTTTAATGACGTCTTTTAGGTGAACCGCTCCAAGCACCTTAGAATCTTCCGCTACGACCAAAGGTGTACCACCGCTTTTAGCAATACTTTCACAGGAAAGCTTAACATTTTCAGGCAATTCACTTCCCTTTTCTCTGACATATTTTTGAATCGCATCCACAGAACCTTTGCGTATTACCTTATCTTTTAGATTTACCCCGCTCATACGTGTGTGAGCGCTAAAAGGAATAAACTCTGCTTCTAATTTCGTTAAATCTCGTTCCCGTAAATTGTATTTTTGCTTGGCTAATACCACAATACTGCGACCTTCTGGTGTTTCATCTGCTAAGGAAGCCATCTGTGCTGCATCAGCCAAATCCTCCATAGAAATACCTGCTGCCGGAATAAATTCAGTAGCCATACGGTTACCCAAGGTAATTGTACCTGTTTTATCCAGCAGTAACACATCCACATCTCCAGCCGCTTCTACCGATCTTCCAGACATAGCCAGCACATTACGTTTCAATAGCCGATCCATACCCGCGATACCAATGGCACTTAATAAACCGCCAATTGTCGTTGGGATCAAACATACCAGTAAAGCTACTAGAACCGTAATGGAAATACTGACTCCTGAGTAACTGGCATATGGGTATAATGTTACCACAGCTGCTAAGAACACAATGGTTAAGCCAACTAATAAAATAGTTAAAGCAATTTCATTAGGGGTTTTCTGGCGTTTTGCCCCTTCAACCAAGGAAATCATACGATCCAGAAAGGTCTCCCCTGGATTTGCAGTCACTTCTACCTTAATCCAATCGGATAATACGCGAGTGCCGCCAGTAACGGAAGATTTATCTCCCCCTGACTCACGAATAACAGGAGCGGACTCACCTGTTACCGCACTTTCATCCACTGTCGCCATTCCTTCAATAACCTCTCCGTCACTGGGAATCAGATCACCAGGCTCCACCAATACGATATCGCCTTTTCTTAAGCTGGCAGCCTCAACCACCTGGGGTTTGTCATGGATTATTTTTTTTGCCTGTGTCTGTGTACGAGTCTGTCTTAACGCCTGAGCCTGAGCTTTCCCCCGACCTTCTGCGATCGCCTCGGCAAAATTGGCAAACAATACAGTAAACCAAAGCCATACTGTGATTTGTAAGGCAAAAGAGGTATTCCCCGCACTTCCCTGAAATAAATCACGCAAAACAAATCCAGTTGTTAACAAAGAGCCAATCAATACAATAAACATGACTGGATTTCGCACCTGCACTTTAGGATTCAACTTATATAAAGCTTCACGACAGGCTTGCATCAGAATTTTTTTATTAAAACTATTTGAGTGTGTACTCATAGTCTTTTCCTCCTACATCAATCTTTACCAATTTCTAATAAGAAAAACACGACAAACTTATACCTTCTGCTACTCTTAAAAAGTCACACCTTGCAGCATTAATAAATGTTCAATAATAGGTCCTAAAGATAGTGCTGGCAAAAAGGTCAATGCTCCTACCATGACGACAATTCCAGCTAACAATAGAACAAACAATGGTCCTGTTGTTGGAAAGGTCCCAGGCCCGGGAGGTGATACTCTTTTCTCTGCCAAGCTGCCAGCAATGGCCAAGACGGGTATAATCACACCAAACCGTCCTATTAAAACACCCGCGGCTGTCATCAGATTGTAATATACGGTATTGGCACTTAAACCGGCAAAAGCACTTCCATTATTACCTGCAGCAGAAGCAAAGGCATATAAGATCTCACTTAAACCATGAGGTCCAGCATTGTTAAGACCAGCAAGACCTGCATCAGTAATCACAGAAATAGCGCTGCCAAATAACACCGTTATCGCAGGGATCAAAATAGCGATTATTGCCATCTTCATTTCATTTGCTTCAATTTTTTTACCTAAATACTCAGGTGTACGACCAACCATCAATCCTACTACAAAGACGGTCAGCATAACAAACATCATCATGCCATAAAGGCCTGCACCAACACCACCGATTACGACTTCCCCTAACATCATCTGCAGCATCGTTATCATACCGCCTAAAGGTGTAAGGCTATCATGCATGGTATTTACTGCCCCGCAAGAGGCTGCAGTTGTCACGGCAGCAAATAGGGCCGAACCATTTATGCCAAAGCGCATGTCTTTCCCTTCCATATTCGCTGGCTCACTCACTCCGATATGCCCCGCCATTGGGTTGCCATAGATTTCACTCGCGTAGAGACCACCAAGACTTACAGAAAATAGCAAGAGCATCGCTGCCAGTATTGCATATCCCTGACGCCGATCCTTGACCATATTCCCAAACATAAATACCATTCCTGTAGGAATAAGAAAAATGCTCAATACCTGAACTAGATTCGTAAAGGGAGTCGGATTTTCAAAAGGATGAGCCGAATTAGCATTGAAAAATCCACCGCCATTAGTACCTAATTCTTTAATAGCTTCCTGGGAAGCTACAGGTCCCATAGCAATTGTCTGTTGTCCCCCTTCTAAGGTATCCACTGTTACGTAAGGTGAAAGATTTTGTATTACGCCCTGCTGCATAAACACCATGCTAACTACAATGGATAAGGGCAGCAAAATCCAGATTATACTTCGCACCATATCAGACCAGAAATTACCGATATGTTTTGTATTCTTACGAGTTAAACCTCGTACTAGGGCAACTGCAACTGCCATACCTGTTGCTGCAGAAAGAAAATTTTGTACTGTCAGTGCTGCCATCTGTGTGAAATAACTCATTGTGGTTTCACCACTATAAGCCTGCCAATTGGTATTTGTCATAAAGCTAGCTGCTGTATTAAAAGCTAAATCCCAAGGCACTGCAGCCATTCCCTCCGGATTCCATGGCAATATAGACTGTAATTCCTGTATAACCAACACAGCAGCCAAGCCTAATATGTTGAAAATAAGCAGTCTGCCAGCATACTGCCGCCAATCCATCTCTTGGGTGACATCGATTCCGGCTAAACGATATAAGGTCTTTTCCATTGGCAAAAAGATGGTATCAAATATCGTTCTCTTACCACTATAGACTTTTGCCATATACCTTCCCAAGGGCCAAGCCATGAGAAGCAGCAATACAAAAAATACAATAAAAAGTAATACATCTGTAATCATATCTAAAACTCCTCCGGTTTTAATAATGCATATATTAGATACACAAATAGACCTAGTGATGTTAAACCCGCTATCCATAAATCGATCACACTACCAGCCTCCTATCCAAATCCTCTTACAGGACTATTGTAACCCCATTTCCTATAAAGAAGCCGTCAAGAAAGATCGCAGGAATGTAAAGATAATATAAAAATACCAGCCTTGTTTTCACACTATTACAATATTGATACTTACCAATTCCTAACGATCTAGTTTTTCAGCAGCTAAGCGACTTATAAATTAAAAAACCGCCCATATTGGGCGGTAAACAACATCCTATTACATTTCAGCTTCTTTATTAAAATACACATCATAACCTTATCGTCCAACTCATTTCCTTACACTATACTACATTTATTTATGCCATAAGACCTCTGGAGGAATCTCCTTAACGCTCTTACAGCCCGTTAAAATCATAGCAGCCTTTAGTTCACTCGTGTACTTATCAATTATCATTTTTACACCTTCTGCACTTCCACCATAGGCACCCATAATGAGCGGCCGACCGACTAGAACTCCATCTGCTCCTAATGCCAACAATTTTAATACATCGGCTCCAGAACGTACCCCGCCATCAGCTAATATCGTGATTTTCCCCCTTACTGCCCTAGCAATTTCCGGCAATACATCTGCCACGCCAGGAGTATGATCCAGTACCCTGCCTCCATGATTCGAGATGACAATCGCCTTTGCTCCTACTTCTACACATTTAACAGCCTCATCTACCGTCATAATTCCTTTGATAATAAAGGGCAGGGCAGTAGATTGTATCAACTCTATAAGCTGTTGTGTAGTCTTCGGACCAACCGGCTGACCTTTTAAAGCCATGGTAATCAGACCTGCCCCGTCAAGGTCTGTTCCTAATGCTATAGCACCAGCTTTTTCAGCTAATTTGAAAAGCGCAATAATTTCCTGATTATCCACGCGAGGTTTTATGATGGCAATGCCTTGGCCAGCCCTGCGAATGGATGTTAAACCATCTTCATACATACTAGGATTAGCCGGATCACCAATCCATCCGATACTTCCCGCCAAATGACTGCCCTCTACAAGAGCTGAAACCATATTGAGTTCTGTCAATGCCTCACCTGCATTAATTACCGCACCGGTAATCGGTGCTCCCATGATAGGAGTTTTGAGCTGCTGACCAAACATTTCAACTGTTGTGTCAGGTTGCAAAGCATCATGTATGACCCGCATGTTCAATTTCAAACTGGCAAGAGCCCGTACATTTTCAGTAAAGGCCTCACCTGTACCTGTCCCCCCCATACCGGGAACTTCTCCTGCACAAGCCCGTCCATTACAAACTGGACACACCCGACATTTGCCAATCATCTGTTTCCTTGCAGTTTCTCTTACTTCTCTCATATCCACAAAGATTCCCCCTACTTAAAATTACCTAACTTTTATCCTATAAAACCTATAGTACATCAGATCTTTTCCAGAAACAAACATTTTAGAAAACATTTTTAACAACAGAAAAACTACACTTTTGTTTGCCGCATCATGCCATCTATACTTGAAATTTAATCAGAAGATAATCATCAAAATAAGTAAATCCTAAAGAAGTATAAGCGCGTACTGCAGAAAAATTATTTTTACGTACGATTAACGTAGGTGTCTTTCCGCGCAATATAATATTTTGACATAATTTAGATACAAGTGCCTTGCAATATCCTTTTCCCCGTTCTTCCTCTACGGTATAAACACCGCCAATCTGATTAATTTCATCCGTAGCCGCTTGGATATATGCCTGGGCAACCATTTTACCTTCTGCCATAAGAAATAAAAATTCTTCCTCAATGGCACGCTGCTCCAGAAACGCTTCGACTTCTTCCAGGCTATATTGTTGATGAAAACCTTGCCAGTAGGCATCCTTTACAAAATCTACTACACGGTGATGATCGAGCTCATTTGCTTCGGCAAAACTGCTATCTTCTAACTGAAAAGGCGTTAAGCTCTTATTTACAAAATAACTGCTCTCCTGATACGTTAACGTGTTTTTCTCTCCGGAAATGATATCATACAAAGGCTTGACAAACTTCTTCATACCGATTAAAACCTCTAGGGGACGCTGTATCATAATCTGGGCAAAGGGCTCAATCACTTCCTCCTCATGAAATAAAGGTATACAGCTGCCCATGTTATAAAAAGGCAATATCCCTACTAAATGACCCTTTGAAAAATAGCCGTAATAATCGCCGCATCTTCTCTGGTCTTTACGATTGTCCAAGCCAAATTCCATCACATTTCCTATGATAAAAGCAGCCGCTATACTATCTTGCTTTAAAAATTGGATTACCTCATCTGTATCCTTTTCCCTAAGTAATGAAATCATCATAATACCTCCTTAATAGGCTATCCCTTTAAGAAAATTCCGTAATAGAATTTTATATTCCTGCTAACGTTACATGATCAGCTCATAAAACAAAAGATTTTCCTTTGGTTACGTTTTGAAGACCCATGAATTCTTTATTTACCCTTATCTGGAGTCAAGAAAAATGCTGCCACCTTATGGTGACAGCAAAATATCTAGTATTATCGAAAGTCTCGCTATTTTAAGATACCGATCTCTTCGTCTGTCAAATAACAGGCTGGGTCTGATTCCCAAAAATCACCTGTGGCAGCTTCCGCGCGGGCACGGAAATTGCCATTACAGACATTTAGCCATTTACAAATACCACAGCGGCCTTTTAATAATGCTTTGCGATCCTTTAACCCTGCAAGAATAGGATTGGACTCATCTGTCCAGATATCGCCAATTGCTCGATCACGAACATTTCCAAAGGTATAATTCTGGGTAAATTGATCCGAATGAACATTGCCTAAAGGATCTACATTGCCAAAGGCTATGCCTGAGCGATTGCCGCCATTGCGCATCATCAAATTCCATACCTTCTCGGCACGCACAGGATCCTTCTTAAGAGACTGCAAATACAAATATACAATATCCGCATGGTTATCAACGGTAAGTATTTCACAGGTTTTATCGAATTCTTGAGCCTTAGCCATAATAAGATCCATAGCCTGACGAGACTCCTCATGAGTAACATCATGCTCCATCATCTGAGAAGCTCTTCCTGAATACACCAAATGATAAAAACAGACCCGAGGAATTTTTTCTTCTTTTATCAGGCGAAAAATATTTTCTAAGTCATGAAAATTATAGCGGTTAATGGTAAAACGCAAACCAACGCGTTGTCCCACATCCAGACAGTTGCGAATGCCTTCCAGGGCTTTCTCAAAAGCTCCTTGCTTACCACGGAATTTATCATTGGCCTCACCCAAACCATCAAGGCTAATACCCACATAACCTACATTTAGTGCCTTAATATCTTTTGCTAATTGTTTATCAATTAATGTACCATTGGTAGAAAAAGTAGAACGTATGCCATATTTCTTCGCATGTTCCACCAATTCAAAAACGTCAGGACGAATGAGTGGCTCTCCTCCTGACAACAACAACACAGGGACCTTAAAGGCGGCACAGTCATCAATAAATTTTTTAGCTTCTTTCGTTGTCAGCTCACCATCATATTTTTTCCCATCTGAATCAGAGTAGCAATGTACACATTTCAAATTACAGGTTCGTGTAATATTCCAAGAAAGTACTGGTCCCATACCTTGCGCAGCACCATGACGTTGTCCATGGACACCGGGAGCATAACGCAATGAATCCCCAAAATTTTCCGTATCGCAAAGCAATTTGCTTACACCAATCATATTTTTCACTCTTTTCTCAATATTTTTCGTTAGTAGAATCGCAAAAAAATGACCTACCAACATATACGTTCTTAGCATATTGTAACAGCCTTATATAGGAAATGTCTATACTTAGTCCTTTTTAAATTACATCCTTTTTTTGTACTAGTACCTTGTCAGCTTTAAAACGGTAGGATAATGGCAAGGCTATTTTTCGCAGCACAAGGCGAAGGAGGGAAGCATACCGGGAGTATGCCGACCGACGACAACGAAGGGGTGCGGAGAATAGACTGTCAGTATCCACTGATTTAGGGCTGATAAGGTACTAATACCACTTGACTGCTAAAATACCTACGTATTCTTTCAACGCCAAACTTGTATTTAGCAAAGCACCTGCCGAAGGCCACAATTGATGAAGTTCAAATTGATTTATTATATTGCTTTGATAATCCGTTGGATAAGGCAGAACAGTTACCTGTGCTTTTTCAAATTGCAATACAGACCGTTTCATATGAAAAGCCGAGGTCACTAAAACAGGCTGTTTAAATCCGTACTTATCCAGTAAAACTTTCGTATACATCGCATTTTCCGTAGTATTTAGACTTTTATCCTCAATAATAATTTTGTCTTCTGGAACCCCTAAGCCGAGTAAAATGACCTTACTGATTTCAGCTTCACACCCTGTAGTCTCTAAGACTTTTCCGCCTGATAAGATAATAGGAATATGCAGCTTTTGATACAACTGAGCCGAAGTTAAAAGACGATTGGCAGCAAAACCTGACAAATGACCTAATCCATTGGCATTCGGTGTATCAAGCGTTGCTCCGCCTCCCAGCATGACAATAACATCTCCTTCTACTGATCTTGGAACCTGGTACTCTTTTTCCAAAGCTCCTATTAACCGATCACTTAGCAATGAAATGGTGCATAAATAAAATACCAATGTAAATGCCCCTATTATTTTTGCTAATTTCCGATGATTCCGGAAGGCATACAAACATAAAAAAAATAAGCCCACTATAATAATTCCCGGGGGGAATAAGAAGGTGCTATATAGAAACTTAATAAAATATACCAATATTTTCGCCTCCATACTTTGACAATTGACATCCTAACTCTTTAGCCTCATTATAACCCGCCCTCTTGCAATATGCAAAAAATCAAGAAAATGTTTCGTTTCCTTAAAACATAGCCGTTTTGAAACACAACGACACAAAGCCGCTTATGCGGACACGAAGAACGCAAAGGGTAATAAAATAAATATGTCTCTGTGTCCTCTGCGTTTAACCTTCTCTTAAACTTATCTATTCTATATTATAGGACAAAAATCTTATTATTCAGTACTTCTTCGAAAATATTTTGAGATATCTAGTCATACATTGTATAATCTTACTATTAGTACTTATTTTCTTTTACATATGATTCGATCTTAATTATATAGAAATTAAAGGAGTTGGTTCTTATCGCTACTAAAATGGTCGCCGTTAAAAATCTAAGCCCAGGTTTGATACTCAGTGATGCTGTCATCACTCCCGCTGGAAAAACGTTGCTGAATGCAGGGGGAGTTTTAAGTCAGCGGGCCATCTCGCTCCTTAGTATGTGGGATGTCAATTATGTCTATATAAATGCGGAGGATGACCACGAGCCATCGGAAAGCCAAGCTATACTGCCGTCTCCATCCTCTTCTTTTGATATATCTGCGGAATGCATGCAGTTCTTTCAAGAATATGATTCCATCCTAACCTCTACTGACAGCTCCTTTGAATTTGTACGCAACCAAAATAAGGTTCCTGTTCTGGCTCTGAAGAGCACCTCTTTTGCAATCTATTCTTCGATACTGACAACAGGTCCTGCCCTTATGGACTACCTGTTGATTAGCGATTATCAACTAGCCAGCAAGATTGCACGGCACACTGCCATGGTAGCTTATATCTGTGGATTAATCGGCAGACAGCTCAATTATAATGAAACGGAGCTTAAAGCACTCACCTTAGCGGGACTGCTCCATGATATAGGAAAAATGGTTATTAGTCACGAAAACAGTTCCACTTCGGAAAAGGATCATGTTATCAATGGAGCCCGGCTGATTAAGAATGTAAAAGGCATTTCCGACGAAGTAACCTTAAGCGTTTTACAACATCATGAGTATTTGGACGGTACTGGTTTCCCGATGGGGATTTCCGGTCCAAAAATTCACCCCTATGCTAAAATTATTGCCATTGCCGATATATTTCATTACCATTCCTATCTAGAAGACTATTGCAATCCTTTCAATGCTCTAAATGTAATAACAAAGGATATGTTTGGCAAACTGGATCCTACCATCTGTCAAATGTTTACGAAACAGGTTCGTGATTCTTTATTAAATAGTAATGTCATCTTAAGCGATGGACAAGAAGCAACGATTATTTTCTTTTCGCCTAACTCCAATGATCCAATTGTTAAAACTCTCGATCAAAAGCTGATTGATCTATCTGCCGATAAAACCCGCAGTATCAATCGAATGTGTACTCCCGATTACCCCTTATCATAATAAAAACAGGCTTTGTCTTTGTACAAAGCCTGTTTTTATTATGATAGAAAGTTCTAAATGATACTCTTCATATTTTAAATGTTTATATCAACTCTACAATTGTTGCTACGCCCTGTCCGCCGCCAATGCATAAGGTTGCCAATCCCACTTTTGCATCCTTTTGTTTCATTCCATGTAAAAGCGTTACCAATATACGCGCTCCACTAGCTCCTATAGGATGTCCAAGAGCAATTGCACCACCGCGGATATTCACCTTTTCTTTTGCAAAACCAAGCTCTTTGCCTACCGCTAAAAACTGAGCTGCAAAAGCCTCATTGGCTTCAATTAAGTCCAAATCAGCTACAGTTAAACCTGCTTTAGCCAAGGCTTTTTGAGTGGCTGGAACAGGACCAATCCCCATAACACTTGGATCAACACCTGCTGAACCGAAGGAGCGGATACGAGCCAAAGGCGTAATCCCTAATTCTTTAGCTTTATCGGCAGACATTAATACAATAGCTGCCGCCCCATCATTAATGCCGGAAGCATTACCCGCAGTTACTGTACCATCTTTCTTAAAGGCAGGTTTTAAACCCTTTAGGGTTTCAGCAGTCGTTCCTGCTCTAGGGTATTCATCTGTATCAAAAACACTCTCACCTTTCTTATTCTTTATAATAACGGGCACAATTTCCTCTTTGAATACACCATCAGCAATTGCCTGGATCGCCTTTTGCTGTGACTCAGACGCTAACTGATCTTGTTCTTCACGACTAATACCATAGACCTCAGCCACATTTTCAGCGGTAATTCCCATATGGTAGTCATTAAATGCGCACCACAAACCGTCCTGAATCATCGTATCAACAACCTTTGAATGTCCCATACGCAATCCCCAGCGTGCCTTACTATCTAAAACATAAGGAGCATTGGTCATGCTTTCCATACCACCTGCTATTACAATATCCGCATCACCTGTCATAATCGTCTGGGCTGCTATATTTACAGACTTCAGTCCAGAGCCACACACCTTATTGATGGTATAAGCCGACGCCTCAGCAGGAATACCTGCTTTGATTGCCGCTTGACGGGCAGGATTTTGCCCCAGGCCAGCTTGTAATACATTACCAAAAATAACTTCTTCAACCTGCTCTGCACGAATGCCACTGCGAACAATTGCTTCTTTAATCACAATGGCTCCTAAGTCAACGGCTGTAAAAGGCGACAAGGCACCATTGAAACTACCTACAGGAGTACGTACAGCACTTACAATTACTACTTCTTTCATATTTCATCTACCTCCATTTTTATATGTAATTACTTCACCCATTAGCTCGGCTTAGAAAAAATGTAAGCCCACAACAAAAATAATCCCAGAAAACAGCAGAGCCGTTACACAATATCCCATAATATCTCTAACACCTAAACCAGCAATCGCCAATGCAGGCAATGCCCAAAATGGCTGAGCCATATTCATCCACGCTTCACCATAAGCAATCGCCATAGCCGCTTTCCCCAAATCAGAACCTAAGGCCTGAGCTGCTGGCATAACAAACGGCCCTTGTATTACCCAGTGTCCGCCACCTGATGGGACTGCAAAATTTATTAAAGCCGAGCTAAAGAAGGCCATAATCGGAAATGTTTCCTTAGTGGCTATGTGCACAAACCAGTTTGTAATAATACCGCCCAAGCCAGAATGCTCCATCATAATCTGAATGCCGGCGTAAAAAGGAAATTGAATTAAAATACCAGAGGTGCCACGAGTTGCCGCGGTAATCGCTCTGGCATAGGCCATAGGAGTTTTGTGCAGCAAAATGCCCGCAGTTAAAAATATCAGATTAACAGTATTCACGTTAATATCAAAACCTTTTTGAAGAAAGTACATACCTAGATACACAATACCAAAGCCTCCTACGACAAAGGCCAATAAACGACTTTCCTCAATTCTTTCCGCCCAAGTGGCATCTTTCCCTACCACTTTGGTAACTGCCACCTCATCTTGCAAAAGAGCAGGATCAACTGCAACGACTTCACTTTCCTTTGGCATCATCATGCGAGTCAAAAAGGGTAAAGTGATAATTAAGGCTACTGTAATAAAAATATTATAAGGCGTAAAAATCGTGCTCGAAATTGGAATCAGACCGCATATTTTTTCCATGGGATTGCCTTTTGTAGCAGCTACCAAAGGAATCGAAGCAGATAAACCGCCATGCCATGTCAAAAATCCAATATAGGCTGATGCAATTAGCAATCGATAATCCGATTTTGGAATGCGGCGAGCCACTTCCCGGGCAAACATAGCACCAACAACCAAGCCGAATCCCCAATTAATAATACAAGCAACAGCAGACATAAATGTCACTAACATAACTCCTTGAGCCGGCGTCTTGGCAATGGATGCGAGTTTCGTCATCCCCTTCTTAATGGGTGCCGAGCTGGCCAAAGCATGTCCAGTAACCAATACTAAAGCCATCTGCATGGCAAAACCCAATAGATTCCAGAATCCATCCCCCCATAGCTTAACCATATCTAGTGGGCTGTTGGGGGTCATGGCAATGCCCAACACAAAAGTGATAATCGTAAGTAAGATGGCAAAAACTAACGGATCCGGTAAAAAACGATTTACTAAGTTGGTAAAAAATTTTGCGATTGCATTTACCATTTCTGATTCTCCTTTTATAGTTAGATTTGTGATGCAAGATTCTGCATAACTTTAAGATTTGGACTAATGATGAATGCAGCCTCTGTTCTAGCTGCCACAGTCTCAACTTCTACACCAGGAGCAATTTCTTCCAGCAAAAGACCTTCTGGAATTACACGAAATACACCTAATTCAGTCACAAGAAGATTGACTTTCCCTTTACCAGTAAGGGGCAGAGTGCATTCTTTTAAAATTTTTGAAGAACCATCTTTCGCAGAATGTTCCATAGCCACAATAACCTTTTTTGCACCTGACACTAAATCCATTGCCCCTCCCATGCCAGGAACCATCTTCCCCGGAACCATCCAATTAGCCAAATTACCATATTGGTCGACCTGTAATCCGCCCAGCACAGTGACATCCACATGCCCGCCGCGAATTAGACAAAAGGACATGGCACTATCAAATACCGCACCGCCAGGATTAATACCACAATGCTGTCCACCTGCATTAACTAAGCTATTGTCAGGAACTTCACCCACGCTGCTTAGACCAACGAAACCATTTTCCGACTGCAAAACCACATTTATGCCCTCTGGCAAGTAATTTGCCACCATTGTAGGCAGACCAATACCTAGATTTACAACATCTCCATCTTGCATTTCCACTGCTACCCGTCTAGCAATTATTTCTTTTGCATTCATTACCTAGCCCCTCCGATACATATAATTTGATCTACAAGTACGCCTGGCGTCATTACCTCATCAGGATCAATTTCACCAATTTCCAC
>Ga0316602_10000405_pt1 | contig 24596 bp, 22 predicted proteins | sample OWC_soil_day10_C_FD_203103 | JGI IMG/M metagenome (GOLD analysis project Ga0316602, IMG submission 203103) | Wetland soil microbial communities from Old Woman Creek delta, Ohio, United States - OWC_soil_day10_CT | ecosystem: Environmental > Terrestrial > Soil > Wetlands | place: USA: Ohio... | reverse complement strand
CAGCTCAATACCGTGGCCAGAAAACTCAATGAGCGGCCCAGAAAAACCTTAAACTACCAAACACCGGCTGAACGATTCAGCCAACTTGTTGCGTTGACGAGTTGAATCCAAGAGGATAAGTGGCCGCTCTGCCTATGGAACCATCAAGAATGAGTGCATTGACCCCCTAGCCTTTTCATCAACCGATCACAATCGACACAATGATACAAATCAGCGCTCGCAATGTCTTTCAAGCGGAAATCACAAAAATCATTGATAGCCCCATAAACGATGAAATTGAAGTCACGACGCCCGATGGTAACCGGATTGTTGCCATAGCAGACAAATCAAGTATTGCATCACTTGGATTAACGCTGGGCAAACGTGTCTATGCCTTCGTGAAGGCGCCTTGGGTCATTCTGGCTATCAATGCCGAAAACATGCGCTCATCCGCACGCAATCAGCTGCATGGTACCGTTATCGGTGTGAAATCCGGCACTGTCAACGCAGAGGTGGCGGTGCAATTGACCGGTAAGACCATAATCCATGCAATCGTCACCAACGATGCGGCAAAAGGGTTGAACCTCTCTCCGGGCGTTCACGTCACCGCATTAATCAAGGCCAGCCATGTGGTTTTGGGAGTTATCGATAATCATTAAATTTAGCCATGACAGGATAGATGCACATCTGACGCCCTATCACGGCCAGCCATAGAAAACAGATCTCATCCTTTCATAAAGCAGCGTGCCTGCTTCATAACATCCACACGCTTAAGCATTCAAATGGCGGCTTATATGGATTCAATCAGCTCTCCTTGCCGCAATTTCTGACGCATGCCGGTCAGCTTCGCGTCAAGCGCCTCTAGTTCGGAAAGATTCTGTTTTTCTTTCGGGCTCGTCATTATGACGCTGTGGATACCTCCGTGACGGATGACGAGGCGACGATCCGCCATTAACGCAAGGATCGGATCATGTGTGGCAATGAGAACGATTTTGTTCTGATCCACAAGCAACCGCAAGGCACGATGCCGGTCGATGCCGGCATTTTCGATCTCATCCACCAAAACGATGGGCGACGTACTGAGGAGCGCCGTATCGGCGATCATCAGTGCCCTGGATTGCCCGCCAGAAAGCGAGGTAACCGGCGTATCGGCAGTAAAGGTTTCGCCAGCCAGCATATTCGCCTGCGAAATGATTTCTTCAACCACATGACGGTTCTTGCTGAAGCGGCTATCAGCATGCATCTGGATAAACTCACTAACGGTTGCATCCATGACAAAATTCATGTTTTGCGAAAGTTGCGCAACCAGTTTATTCTCAAGTGAGAAGCGTTCGCTGGTAGCCGGTTTCCGGCCATTTACAAGAATGTGACGTCGCGTTGGCGTATCGCCCTGCGCCATCCATTCTATGTCTGCAAGCAGGCGGCTTTTCCCGGAGCCTGTCGGCCCGACAATGCTGGTGATCGTACCGCGATCGAGCTGAAGTTCAATGCTTTCCGCATTCCCGCTTTTATCGTGCCCTCCCAAGAGGGTAATGGATTGAATCCGCTGTTCTTGAGTTGAATCCGACAACGTCGAAATTCGATCAAGATAGTCGGCAAGGTTACTCACGATTTGCTCCCGGTTCACACCGAGATCCTGGAACTGGTCCTCGCTCATCGACGCAAGGTATTCCCCAAGTGTGACCGTCGCATATTGATGAACAATGCCATGCACGTCAAAGAATTCGGTCAGTTGCGGCAAATCTTTCTTAATTTCCGGAATGCTCCGCCGGAGCAAATCTTCAATATTCTGCTTCATGGTCACACCTTAATCTTCCGAATATTTCCGAGCTGGTACTCTTCACCAATTTTGGTCTCGCCCAGGCAATAAGAGCATAGTGCGGCAGGTACTGAAAAACGCAACGTGTTTCCGCTCAGCGAATGCGTTTCCGAGGCCGACTTGAACAATATGGCTAGTTCGTGCGCTCCTTGGCCGGTAATGCCGTTGACGTGCATGATTGTCGCCCTTGAGTTGGCCTGGCGGACCTTGAATGCGAATACTTCACGTTCGGCCTGAGAAACGATATCGCCTTTTGTAATGATCACGATATCCGCAAATTTCAACATGGGCCCAATCTTGCGAGGCGTATTAATTCCCATTAAGTTATCGATCACGCATACCGCCAGTACTCCCCTGGCGTGAGGTGAACACCGATTGCACAGACCGGCGCTTTCAGAGAAAAGATAATCCACCTTCTCTTTCTGTCCCCATAGAATGCAGTCCTCGATGTTGCTGACGAAATAGTGATCCGGACATAGATTTCCGGACAGGCCAACCCGCACTGGAACTTGTAGTGCTGAGTAAAGCTTGTCGTCATCCGTCATCAGACAGTCAAACTTGACGACGCCGACATGGCTATTCTCATTGCGCAAACTCTTGATCACGTTGGTCAGCACAGCCGTCTTACCGGAAGATGGCGGGCCGGATACAGTAATTAGTTTCATATTAGTCCCTCAGCATTCGTCCGTTCTTTGCCTAGCGCCAGCATTGCACCCACAGGAAGCGTTGGAGCCACACCCGCAGGACGGCTTTGGAAGGGATTTAACGAACTCATCATTCAGAGAATTTGAAACCTCGATAAAATCGCGCTCGGCAAGTTCATCCCAATTCGGATAGGTATATTTTTTGGACCAGTCCATTCTGTCCGGCATATGGAAATCCCCGGCCGCCAATATCGAACGGAAGGTATCGCTCCAGAAGAAATCCACCACCTTCCTGCTTTGTTCAAGACGGCTTGTTTTCACAAACATGAATAGCGGCGCCATCAACGGACCGTCCTCGAATTCCAGTATTGCCGCGTTCTTACGTGAAGGCATTTGCGACGATGCAGCATTCGGCAGGATATTAAAAGGCGCACGGTTGGGATTGGGTGAATTTATTCCCTTGATAACTTCTGCGAAATGCTGAACGTTCTTTATATTGCTTGCAAAATCTGAGATAGCATGTTGCCCTGCACGCTTTTTGAGAACCATTAACAGACTCGCCCCGCTTGCTTTTCCATGGTAGCCATGCATAGCAAGCTGATTGCGAAATTCCGGCTTGGCAAGATCTGTCCAGCTCCTCGGATAATTCATATCCTCGCCAAACGATAGATCCCATACGAGTGACCATGCTCCAAATGCAAGAAAACCGATGTTGTATTGCTTGGCCGCATCGACATAATCGGCCGGGAGCACATCAAGGAATTCCGGCTTAGTGAGACCGGTGAACATTTTCGTATCAAGAAATTGACTGCGAAACCGCCTTGAAAACACGGTGCCGAGCCCAGTCGTAATCAGTACGTCCGGAATACCATCTTCATCGACGGCATTCATCATCTGATCTTCTATTCCCTTCGGGCTGCCATCCAGCATCGTAGGACAATAGATCGGCATTTCTCCTGCAGCATTGTTTCGCGCAATGTGCTCCTCCAATGCAATCTTGAACCGTACCTTCAGCGGACAAGGAATGATGGCGTACACATTGATGGCTCCCGGCTGCAATATCGGGACGCCTCCTGAACTCATTGGAACGGTCTTCTGCCTGTCTGGAGAGCAGAGATCGAGTATGGATTCCTCTTCTAGCATAGTGATTTCCTCAAAGTGTTGATATTCCGTTCATGGATGAAGCGGCTTCTGGAATACCACCCAGATGCCGGCCGGGCTCGCCTCCACGGCGCTTTCAATATCAAGGTCAGCCAGCATTCCTCCTAATTTTTCTGGAGATATCCGACCCATGTACTCCCGTTGTTTACTTCCATCCCATGTCGGATCGTCGCGCTGGCGGTTTTCCATAATCTCGATCGACAATTCAAGACTTCCCATTCCACACCCGAAGTAAGCCCATCCTCCAGGGCGGATTACGCGAAAGATTTCCGAAATCCCCTTTTTCTGGTCGTCCCAAAACGGGATAGAGCCACGGCTAATCACAAGGTCAACCGAATCCGTCGGGAATGGAATGTCTTCAGCGCGCCCCAAGCACACGCTCATCCGGTGAGCCAACATGCTTTCGTCGATATTTTCTTTGGCGACATCGATACATTCCTGGTTCGGGTCGACTACCGTAACGCGCATATCCGTGATCGTCGCAAGTGCTATGCCAAACATTCCCGGCCCGCCGCCCAAATCGATGGCTATACCATTTCGAAGGCCGGTGCAATCAATAACTTTTTGTGTCAAGAGTGGGTAGACCTTGCGGAAATACCCTTTTGCAACCACATCGTTATAGTGGCGAACATTCATGGCTTCCATACGTGATTTCCTGTGAGTTTGCTATTGATATTTGCCAATATCGTCCTTCGGCCATCGGGATGTGAAAGAAAGTCGACATCGACGTCGTATAAAAGACGAATTTCTTTCTTCGTCAAAATTTCATTTGGCGTTCCCAAAGTGCGAATGCTGCCCCCAACCAGCAAGGCAACACGGTCCGCACCCAAGAGAACATGATCCGGATTATGTGTACTTTTAAAGATGGCATATCCGTCGTCGGCCAGACTGCGCAGTTGCTGAAGCAAGCGGATCTGATTTCCGTAATCGAGGCCTGAAGCTGGCTCATCCATAACGAGAATGCGCGCCTCTTGTGCCAGCGCTCTTGCAATCAACACCAGTTGACGTTCGCCCCCGGATATCATCGTATATGGCCTATCGGCCAGTGCTTCAATGCCGAGGCGATGCATAGCACTTTCCGCCACGGCAAAATCCTGATGCAATGCGGGGCGCAAAAGCCCCGTGTGAGCGATGCGCCCCAGGAGCACCACATCCCGCACAGAATATGGGAACGGCGCAATATGCGCCTGCGGGACATAGGCAACATGTTTTGCAAGCTCTCTCTGCTTTAATCCGGATATCGGCATGCCATCGATGAGAATTCTCCCCTGAGCTGCCCTTTCGAATCCGAGAATAAGGCGTATCAGGGTACTTTTTCCTGCGCCGTTAACACCAAGCAAGGCAAGTATTTCGCCGGAAAAAACAGACACGCTGACACCGCGCAATATCGGTTTTTGCGCAGAATAACCAAATGTCACATTTTCTATCTGCAATACAGGTTCGCCAGACATCTGACCCGTAGAGCGATCGATCATGCTTTGCTCGCCGCTCATATCCATACTTTTCTAACCCTGTGCAGAACGAGAAGAAATACCGGGATACCAAGCAATTCCGTAACGATTCCTATCGGAATTTCTGCCGAATACAAATTGCGTGCGAGCCCATCGGCAAAGAGCAGGAATATCGATCCGATACATGCCGTTGCCGGTAAGAGACGCGCGTTAACAGGGCCGACAAGCAAGCGCGCGATATGAGGAACGATCAACCCAATCCAACCAATCATGCCGGCTATAGATACCGTCAATGCAGAGATCAAGGTTGCAAGGGCAATGACAATCAAGCGAATAGCGTTTACTGGGATACCCAATGCTCGGGCCTCGTCGTCCCCCATTGCCAGCGCATCAAGACTTTTTCCCAGGGCACAGAGAAATACAATGCTCGCCAGCATGGGTATGGCCGCCAGACGCAGGTCACTCAGATCAACTTGACCCAGGCTGCCCATCAGCCAGTAAACGATAGCTGGGAGCTGGTCATATGGGTCGGCAACATACTTGATGCCGCTTAACAGCGATGAGAACAGCGCGCCTGACAGAATACCTCCAAGGATCAGCATGATGACCGACCCTCGACCGAACAAATGGGCGATCCCTACGCCGATGCCAACAGCGAGCAGTCCTGAACAGAACGCACATGCCTGGATCGTGAACCAACTCCCACCAATCAAAATACCGAACGCAGCACCTGCGGATGCCCCCGACAAGGCGCCGAGCAAACCCGGCGAAACAAGTGGGTTACGGAAAACGGCCTGATAGGAGGCGCCAGCCGTAGACAATGAAGCGCCGACAAGCAGAGCCGCGAGAATGCGCGGCAAGCGGATCTCGACAATCAGGTTGTATAACAGCGAATAACGCTGCGGTTCTATCTGCGAGAAACCCAGCAGGGCAAGTAAGAACTGCCAGCAATCGCTCACAGGTATAGGGTATCGACCAATAGCGAGCGCGAAAAAAGCAGCCGTGCATGAGATCAACAGTCCGGCCAGCCAGCACGTCCCTTCCATTTTGAACCTAGCCATTAACACTCTCATAATGAATCAATGATTGCCATCCCGGTCAGGGATGCTGATAAAGCCGATGTGGCCAAGCCCTGCACGCGCAGCCATCGCCATCACCTTTGCGACGACTTCATATGGCGTCTTTGCGTCCGCATAGATATGCAATTCCGGGGCCTGCGCCGAATCCGCCGCTGCCGACGCCATGCGGTCTGGCAACTCGCCAAGGGTCACTTTCTCGCCATCCCAGGACAAGCTGCCGTCGGCATTTGCTGCCAGTTGAATGGCTTTGGGCGCAGGATGAGATTCAATACGGCTCGTTTGAGGAAGGTCGACGCGTACCGCCTGCGTCAGCATGGGTGCCGCGACAAGAAGGATAACGAGCAAAACCAACATGATGTCTATCATTGGTATCATGTTGATCTCGGCTTGAGCCCGCCGAGTCGAAATTTGCGTCCCCGGAAGCATCAGGCAGCCCTCTGCTCGTACCGTTCCGAAAAAGACAAATCGGCACTGGCTTCTGTTGTGTTGCAATCGGTTGCCAGCAGAATCAGGATTTCACTTGACCATGCCTCAAGCTCGTCCTGCATGTAACGGTTCGCCTGGACGAACGTGTTGTAGGCGAGTACGGCAGGGATCGCAACAGCCAGTCCGCACGCCGTCATCACGAGTGACTCACCAACCGGCCCGGCAAGCTTATCGAGTGTCGACTGGCCAGACAGACTAACGCTCAATAATGCATGGTAAATCCCCCACACCGTCCCAAATAGCCCGACAAATGGCGAACACGATGCGATTGACCCCAGTATGGTTATTCCTTTATCGCGTTTAGCCATTTCTTCTGCCACTTTCTGGCGAAGGGCCGTAGCGACAAGATTTTCTGCCTGCGCCAATTCGAAACCGATTCCCGCTCTTTTTTGCCGAATCCGTGCGCAGCAATCAAGCGCCGACCTGGCAACCCTTGAAAAGGAATCCGAAAACGCATTACTAGTTAAGTGATTGCGCAAGTTTTCGACGCTTTCAATATTCTGGTATTGGCTTTGCAATTCAGAGATGGATTGTTTGTATCGGTACCAGGCGTATGCCTTAAAAATAATCAAGTTCCACGAAGCGATCGACATGCCAACCAAAACAACCAGCACAGCGCGGCTTGTCCAATCGCTTTGCAAAAGAAAATGCGATATACCCAATGTTTCGCTCATCATGATTCAAGTGTGAAATTAACGGGAATGACTACCCATGCCGAAACCGGAACATTGCCTTGGAGTGCCGGCTTGAATTTCCATCGTTCTACGCCTGTCCTTGCCGCATGATCCAACCTTGGATAGCCGCTGCTGCGATAAATCTCGATCGTCAGAGGGGACCCTTGAGGCGAAACGAGAACACGCAAAAAAACTTTCCCTTTTTCACCTAAATCCCTAGACTGGGGGGGATAGTCCGGTTTCGGGTTAAACAAATAACCGGCGCCTGAACCATGAGATCCATCTATTGATCCGCCCCCCTTTGCGCTGCCGCCGTGGATAGACGACTGGCTAACAGCAGCGCCCGCATGTTCGCCATTTTGACCACCGTTAGCGGCAGTATCGCCGATTCCCGCATTCGCTCTTTGCATGGTCAATAACGATGACGATTTATGCCGTGCCTCGTTCGCATCAGCCATTCTGCGAACCGATTTTCTCGCCTGTGAAGAGTGTTTAACCCACCCTTTCCGCACATCGCGTATTGCCGCCTTTTTTGTCAGGGCTTCACTGCTGCCCGAACCGATCATTCCCGATCCTGAGCCGCCGAGCCAACTGGCCTTTAAGACCTGAGCCGGCGTAACAAGCGGAACGTCATGCAACAGAACCCCGATCACCAAAAGATGGGCCAATGCAACCACAACGACTATATCGGGACGCATGGGTTGATCCTTCCCCTTCATGGGCAGGGAAGCGGATAAAGCAGATTTCATGATGGTTTTATTCCGCCTAATGCTTTCTTTATCGATCAAAGTATCTATATACATAAGTATATAATAAAATTGATTTTTTGATAAAGGAAGGTTTGCCATTTCACTCAAGACCAGTTCTTAGAAACTTACCGAATCAAACAAGCAAATATCACGCCACCATACACAAGTCTCTATTTCCAACCATTCGAACATGCCATCCATCGCCTATCAAACCATGATCGCGCCGCCAATAACGGTTTACATTTATACATATATCTTATTGTATTGAAATGACTGCAATTTTCTTGCAAAAGCAGAATATCCATAACCACAAATAATATATCTCATTTAAATCATAAAGTTATACATTTAAACATCTCTTTATATTTAATTTAACTGCCCATATCGGCTATGTATATTTATGTATGGTTGTATACAATGCTACAAAAATTTACATATCAGATGTGAGAACACCATTATGCAGACCAAGTCAATTTTCAAACGCACTCACTAAATTAATCTTCCAATATCTACCCCGCAAAATTTGATGTCCAACTATTTAGACTGCTTCAGTCAGTTTGATATTTAGGCACGCTTTCTGCTTGCATGAGCTTTGTTTATTTATATATTTGATTATATTAAATCAGTATTAATCCCTATCTCAACTCCTCAAAATATGAATATGTCTCTTAACAAGCCGAAACAAATCGTCAAGCACCCGGCATGGATAATGGGTTTGTTATCGCTACTCCTGCTGTTTTCAGGCACAGCCTCGAGCCGGGAAATTGTCGATATGGCTGGGCGCAAAGTGTCGGTTCCCGACCGCATTACAAAGGTCTATGCGGCGCAGCCATATACCTATGTGCTGATGTCAGCTGTTGCCCCTGAACGACTCATCGGTTTGCCGGGTCCGTTGAGCGATAGTGAAAAACGTTTTGTCAAACCCGAACTCGCCTCTCTTCCGGTACTCGGTAACGGCATGGGGCCGGGCAAACAAGTCAACATCGAGTCTGTTCTGGCGCTGCACCCTGATATCGTATTGATGAAAGGCGACCCCAAAACCAACACTCAAGCAGCAGAAAAATTTACCAAACTGGGAATACCGGTCGTTTTTGTCGATCTCGCACGCATCGAAAATTATCCTGACGGGATCGAATTCACAGCAAAACTGCTCGATAAGCGCGAACGAGGGCATAAGCTTGGATCGTATTCACGTCGCGTACTGGCGAAAGTCAAAAGATTTACCGCAACGATTCCATCGAACAAGCGCGTAAAAGTGTATTACGCCGAATCTGCTGACGGGCTTACAACCGAGTGCGATCAATCCTTCCATGCCGATGCAATCAAAATGGCGGGAGGAGCCATTGTCCACCACTGCCAGCTCTCGCGTCACATAGGAATGGAAAAGGTCAGTCTGGAACAGATACTTGCCTACAACCCTGACGTGATCGTTGCATCGGATCGTAACTTTGCCGACAACGTCAAAAACGACCCGCGTTGGCGCCATGTTAGAGCTGTTGCAAATAGACGGATTTATACGGTCCCGCGCACGCCGTTTAACTGGATAGACCGCCCGCCTTCAGTGACTCGAATAATGGGAATTCAATGGCTCGCCAATCGTTTCTATCCGGATCGCTATCGAATCAACTTGCGAGCCACGACACGTGAATTCCAGCGACTGTTTTTTGGTGTGGAACTCTTAGACGCTGAGTTGGATGTCTTACTCAATTAATGCAAATCCCCTGGATTGAAAAATAGTCCGAGCATATGGATATTTCAAACCGGGGCTTGGTTTACATGACTGAAGGGAAAGCAATAATGAAAAAAATCAAAATGAAACCAATGTTTGCGCTGTTGCCGGCATTGATAGGCGGCAGCGCTTATGGAGAGGAACCTGTTCTACCAACCGTGAACGTTCAAGCGGATTCACCCTACCCCGACCTTGAGCCGACCAGCATCAAGAATCCCTATAGGGTTGAAACAAGCAGCCAGGTCGGAACCGAAATTTTTACTCGCAAAGACATAGAAGCACTGGCCCCCAAGGACGTCTTTGATCTGATCGATAAGGCCACAGGCATGAATGTGACTTATCAAGGCAGGAAAAGCCCATTTTTTATCGAAGCGCGCGGTGGCGGAAACTTAACTTACATTATCGACGGAGCCGTGCTGCCGACCTCATCCAATCGCATTTTGCAAAAGATTCCAATTTCAGCCATCGAACAAATTGAAATCGTTCGAGGATCGGCATCATTGGCACTTGGCCCATCCATTCCTATTGGTTCATCCGCATCGGGTTCTGGCATCAATACCGGGTTCGTGATTATTCGTACCCGTCGGCCAAAAGGAACTGAAGCAGAGGTGAGCGCCTTTGCCGAAAAGGCTGTTTCACAACCAACTGCAAACGGCCAGAGCCTTTATGCCGCCACTCAGCTTGGAGGTGAAGGCGCCGTCAAAGGATACATCGGAGGCATGGCATCGCGAAGCGATTTCCCCAGCAAAGACAGTTGGTTCGACGGCAGAGATGCCGATGCCCAGATGGCCATAGGCGGTTTTCAGGTTGGTGGTTTCTCGTTTGGCACGACCGTTTATCAGGATAGCGGCCGATTTGAAATGCAGAGGGGCGTCACCGTCACCGGTGCGCTAGACAATTCAAAGTGGTATTACGATCCGCTGGAAACAAAACTGTTGGCCACGAATATGAGCATGGAATGGAACAAGGATCAGGTTACGTTGCTTTCCATCTTCCACACGGAATACCAGCAAACTGAATATGATGAAAGCTTCGCCAGTTCCGCATTATCGGCAGCCAAACATTTTGACGAGAAAACAAGCGGCTTCAACTTGCGACACAATGCCCGCTTCGGCGAAACCTTATTGCAACTTAGCGCCCAATCGACATTAAGCGAAGGATTCGGCAACAACACGAGCAATGCATACAATGACTGGCGCACCCGGGTCAATGGCTGGTCGGCATCGATTGAACAGAATCTTTTCAACCGCAACGTCACTGTCGATGCAGGTTACCGGCAAGATCAGAAACACATTGACCACTCCGCAACAAGCGCATCGAAACTGGCGGCAGACAGTGATGTCGACATGGCTCCCGCGCGTACTATAACGCTGGGCACTCGGTGGAAAATTTACGAAAACTATGCGCTGAGCGGTCGCTATTTCGATGGTGACGAAGGAACGTCAGGCGATTTCGACTTACGAACAAAGGATGGAAGTCCGCTTCACGCAACCAAGCAAAAACGCAAGGAGGTATCGCTAGAAGCCAAACCCAGCGCTTACTTCAGGCCGACCCTGACTTGGTTCGACGTTAACATCGACAACCAAAAAACGGCGACAACTGACACGTATATTGTCGATGGCGCGACATATTACTATTACACGGAAGCCGATGCTCATCGACGCGGACTCGAACTCTTGGTTAAAGGAGACATCACTCCGCACACATCGTATAGCTTCTCGGTTACCCACATGCTGAAGAATGAAACATCAAGCAACGGTACTACCTCCGACGCACTTGGGATCAGCGAGCCGAACAACCTTTATACGGCAATGTTGAGCCACTCATGGGGACCATATCGAGCAAATGTGTCCGTCAAGAAAGTGGATGCATGGAGCACGTCGACGAGCGCTATGGGCACTGCCTACAATGTTAACCTGGGCAATTACACGAGGGTCGACGCAAATATCAGCCGCGACTTTCGCCTTGGTAATCACAAAGCGACGGCGCAATTATACGGACGCAATCTTGGCAATGATCAGTATGCCACTCGCTACACAACCGGCTACTACTACGACAGGGGACGGACTATCGGCTTGATGATGACCGTCAAGCTGTAACCCAGGCTCAAAACTCTATCGAAACCCAAAAATTTGGAGAGGCTAGCGCCTCTCCCGACCTCCGACACTATGTATCGAATAATCTGTTACGTCATTGTTCTTGCCCTGGCCAGCATGGCTTGCGGGGTAAACGCACGAGTAGTTGTTGATCAGGCCGGCCGTAGCGTAAACATCCCAGACAGGATTCAGCGTGTTTATGTCGCCGCGCCCCCGTTGATGGTGCTCGCGCACGCCATATCGCCAAACAAATTAATCGGTTTAAGTTTTGCATTCGAAGAAGAAGGAAAACGGTTTATCTCACCGCAAATAGCGGCATTGCCTGTTCTCGGCGTAACGATTGGCAGCGGCCCGACCATGAATCCCGAAACGGTGATGCGATATAAACCGGATCTGGCATTGGCATGGGCCAGCCCATTTTCTGACCAGAAAAAACTTGAAGACACCTTCAAGCGCATGGGCCTGCCTGTAGTATTTGTTCGACTCAATACGTATAACGACTGGCCAGCAGCATTGGAATTTACCGGCGCCATACTGGGTTCGCCCAAGCGCGGGAAAATGTTGGCTGCCTACATGCGTACCTCTTTGAAAAAAGTGACGCAGGCAGTCAGCACCATTCCGGAAAACGAAAAAGTTCGCGTCTATTATGCTGAGGGGGTAAATGGACTGATGACCGATTGCCATTCATCATTTCATACTGAAGTCATCAAGCTTGCTGGAGGACACAACGTTTATCGCTGCAAACCAAAAGGCCACTATGGCATGGAACCCATAAGCCTTGAGCAGGTGCTTGCTTACGATCCCCAGGTCATTATTGCCCAAGACCGACATTTCGTCGCGAAGGTCAAAACGGATCCGCGTTGGCGACGCATACGTGCCGTACGAGAAGGCCGAATTTACAGTATCCCCCATTGGCCATTTAATTGGTTTGATCGTCCGCCCTCGACCATGCGCGCGCTTGGCATCCAATGGCTGGCTCAAATTCTGTATCCAGAACGATTCAAAGTAGATATGCGCCGGGAGAGCAAATTCTTTTATAAACTTTTCCTTGGCGTGCCATTGAGCAATACCGATCTTGACCGATTGCTGGCGCCGTAAATATAGCGCCTGAAGTCATGGACTGCGCCGACCGCGTATGCCCGCACACCGACGTTGACGCCGATTCTGCGTCGAGCAGAAAAATTCGGTTTCTTCATGAACCCACCAGCATGGGCTATCGCCGCCCATGCTGGCGGGCAAATCGGCAGCCTCACAACGACCAGTACATCCATTTGCAGCTATCCATGCGAGGGCGCATGAAAGTACGGCGCAATCAATTTTTAAAATGGTAACGACCTGCTATAGGAAATAGTGACCAGTTTGCTGATTAGTCTTCTGGTTCAAACACTCTGATTTTGCCATTGTTGTCGGCCTACCGAGGCCGGCGTTTGATTGCCGAGCGCAGAATGCGGTCGCTCGTTATTGTAAAACTGCCGCCATTTCTCGATCACGATCTTTGCTTCACGCAAAAGCTGACCTCGGCAAAGCTAATGCTGTGGTCAATCACGCCTGACTGACACTCAAACTCACTTATTTCAGGCAGACTTCGCTTGTCATCACCCCCTCCCCCACAACGTCGAGGCTATGGTTGAAATCCTTAGCCCAAGAGCCAATCGGCGCTTTTGTCTCCTACCCGCTCTCAACATTCAGCAGTCCAAAAACGAATGACTGAGAAATCACCGTGCAGATTGGTCGACAAAAACCGAGCCGGTATCGATCCACCTGTCCAGCAATGGCAGTACGTCTCTCAATGTCAGCTTCTTTCCCTGCAATTCAGCGCCCTCTCCCTGGCGAACAGCCGCCCCCATGCGTTCGCCTGACAGACTGTCTCTCGCATCCACTTCAATCTCCAGAGCCGCTGTCCGCTTCCTTCCTTTCGCCTCCGTAATGACAAATGCAACGGGAATGTACTGGTACGGTTTCAGTTTCGCCTTGTCTCCGCTGACAGCCGTAATCGCAGGCTGTATCCGCAAGACACCGGGCCCGGGCTGGGAAACGAGCGTTACCTTTTTGCCAAGCTTGTTGCGCAGATTCGTATCTACATACTGCCGAATGTTGGCGAGCGTGGCGGCATCCACTTGTTCCGTAGGCTGCGGCTCGGGATAAAATTGAGTTGGCTCAAGAAGGACTGCCTTATAGTCTCCTGACCGCAACTTGGGATTTACATAGCGCATGACCGTGTCGCCTCTCGCATCCTTGGTTGCCTTCAGCATGGAATAGTCCCCGAGAAAACCGGAAGGCCTGGGCGTTGTTTGCGTTTCCTGCGCGCTTTCAGCATGTTGGTTCTTTTGAGTGTGAGTGCATCCGGCAAAAAGCAATGCAGCCGAGGCAAGGAACGCCCCCATGAACAGCTTGATCGACCTATCCATGTTCTCCTCCTTATTCGTGGACGCTGCCTGGAAAGCCGGCCAGGAGCAATCGGCAGCTGGGCGATGAGGCAAAGCCTTCGGCCGCCCAGCCATCAACGTTGAAATGCAGTGAGATTCCGACACAGGCAACACCTTCCGCCGCCACGCTCACGTTGTATCCTGCGCAGCCAGGGCATGGTAACTATCGCTTCATTAGAACGGGTTGCCTGGCAATCGATTCCATTTTTTGCAAGGACGTGAAGCGGTTTATTCATGGTCGGCTCTTACAGCCTTTGGCCTGGGCGCTTGCTTTTCATCAACTATTGCCAATACCATTACTCTTTTATTCACCCATTCTGAAAACAGCAACCGTCCAAGATGCTTTTTCGCTTTCTGGAGGTTCTTGGGAGATAATGCTGAGAATTCAACCATGGGTTCACAGACCCGAGTTCCATGCTTCTATACGTCTGGCATCGTGCCGTCACGATATCGAGCACATGTCAGCACTGATATCAGCAGAAAAGCTTGGAAGAAAATTGCATGCTACGGACGGGCATGGCAACGAAGCCGTCAAAACCAATGTTCAATTTCCAACATACCGTGCCAATTGCCGGTTACTACATATACCGAAAGCGATCCCTATCCGTGACGGACGGTATCTGCGTTTGAATATAAGCACTTCCAGAATTTTTTCCCCTATCAATCATGACAAGCACGAATTCTCCTGATGCCAAGGAACTCCCTTCCGTGTCATCTGAATATACTCCCGACCTGATATTGCCGGATGGGGCGGGAAACGCGACTCTTCCCGACTATACGCCAGAAGAAAGGCGAAAGCGCATCGTTGCCATTTTCATTGCGTCGTCAGGCAACCTGGTGGAGTGGTTCGATTTTTACGTATTCGCATTCTGCGCAGTCTATTTTGCGCCGGTTTTCTTCCCCAAATCGGACCCAACCGCTCAACTGCTCAACACCGCCGGGATCTTTGCCGCCGGGTTCCTGATGCGTCCGATCGGTGGATGGATATTCGGCAGCATTGCCGACAGACGAGGCCGCAAGCGCGCCTTGGTGACATCGGTACTGATGATGTGCAGCGGATCTCTCTTGATCGCTTTCCTGCCCGGGTACAACAGCATAGGCGTGTGGGCGCCTGCCTTGCTGCTTGTCGCGCGTTTGGTCCAAGGCCTGTCCGTCGGCGGCGAATACGGGACAACCGCCACCTACATGAGCGAGATCGCCATGCGGGGCAAGCGCGGATTTTATTCGTCATTTCAATATGTAACGCTTATCGGCGGACAGTTGATGGCCGTGCTGGTGATCGTCCTGCTGCAGATCATCGTTGACGAGGACCAGTTCAAGGCATGGGCCTGGCGGATTCCCTTCGGATTGGGCGCGCTTTCCGCCATCATCGCCATGCTGCTCCGCGGCACACTGAAGGAAACCTCGTCGACCGCGGCCATGCAGAACAAGGATGCAGGAAGCATCCGTGCCCTGTTTCGCAATCACAAGGCCGCCTTCTTTACCGTGGTCGGCTATACCGCCGGCGGCTCGTTGAGCTTCTACACCTTTTCCACCTACATGCAGAAATATCTGGTCAATACGGTCGGCATGCCGATCAAGACCGCCAGCCATGTGATGACCGGCTGCCTGTTTGTATTCATGTGCCTGCAACCCGTATTGGGCGGCCTGTCGGATCGCATCGGCAGACGCAACAACATGCTGCTCTTCGGCGGTATCGGCACCTTGATGGCAATTCCGCTGATGACGACGTTGAGGTACGTGTCGAGCCCGTACTTAGCCTTTGTCCTGATAGCCTTCGCGCTTGCCGTGGTCAGCCTGTACACTTCCGTCGCGGGCATTGTTAAGGCCGAAGTATTCCCGACCGAATTGCGCGCCTTGGGCGTGGGCCTTTCCTATGCCGTGGCCAATGGCCTGTTTGGCGGATCGGCAGAATTCGTCGCCCTGAGCCTGAAATCCTATGGCCATGAGTCGGCATTCAATATCTATGTCACCGTCATGCTGTTCATTTCATTCTTGATTACCTGGCGATTCCTGCCCAAACAACCGATGTATCTAGCCAAGGACCACTGAGAAGCATCCTGGTTAGCCTGCAGGACAAGAAGAAGGGAAGCCAAGGCTTCCCTTTTTTATGCTTCGACCGCCATGATCTCGCTATTGCAAAAAAACATTACATATCAATAAGTTAATCGCTATGCATTGATGTAAATATTTTGTTGAGTTGCTGGCAGTTTTTTAAAACTGGACTGTCCCGTTAGCAGTAGACATTCCTTAAAAATCGGGGATTACCAGTTATTCATAAAATTCGGTTCTGGACATGAATCGAATCACAAAATCGGCGATTATTTCGTGTATCGATAATACAATTGACCATCTACTTTTACCCCATCTTTTGATGTATAGAACCGGTAAATATTTATTACCCAACATTGAAGAAATCATTGCTGAGAGGGGGGCACACAGATGTGCCCACGCATTGTGGTCAAACTCGTTTCATGCAACAATACTAGCGTTAATTAATGATGCTTTTCTGCTATGCCTTTAGGGTCTGAATGCCGATTATGCGCAATTTCAGAGGGAAAACAAACCTTTGGAATTAGCGACATACCATTTTACGAAGACGAAAATTTCTTCGCTATTCCCTCTATTGGCTCTCTAATAGAGGGTTGGTCACTAATTGTCCCAAAGAAACATGCGCTTTCGCTTCGCCAGTTATACGGAACCCCAGACTTTGAGGCTTTCATATCTGAGGTGACTTGCAAAATTACTTCAATTTATGGCAGTGCAATAATTTTTGAACATGGCTCTAGTTTTGAAGGTTCAATAACCAACTGTGGTACAAACCACGCCCACTTGCATATTGTTCCCCTCCCATTCTCCCTGCGAAATGACCTTAATGAGTCAGGTTTATCATGGCAGTCTATCAGCAGCCATGATATCGCCGCTGTGGCCAATGGAAAGGAATACCTTTTTTACTGTGACAATCATAATATCGCTCACGCAACGGGGTTAATACACGTTTTACAACACCCGATATCTCAGTTTTTCAGGAAACTTATCGCTGCAAAACTAGGGAAGTCGGAGATTTCAGATTATCGAAAATTTTTGCATTTAGAAACGTCTGAAATCACCCAGTCTCGCCTAACAGCATTGACAGCTTGAGGTCGCAATGACCGATAGAAAAATTCCTCCTCAAAATAAGCCTACGACAGCTCCACAACAAAACAATCTTGAGGAAGAAGCGGATGCCCCTTCTGCGGAGCAGTTACAGAAAAATGCTGGCCATGCACATGAGCACACCTCTTCTTCAGCTGATCCCAATGTTGACGTAGCGGATCCAACTGACGGGAAAGAACGATATCAGTGGGAAAGTTCATACCCGCCAGAAGCAAGAAAGCACATTCGCTTCGAGTCTTTGTACCTTGTTTTGGTATTTTTTGCTTCGCTTGCCTTTCTCTTGGCTACATGGAAAGGGCTTCCCTGCGATTGGTTAAATGTCACAGGTAAATCATCACAAATTCTACGCAAATATTGTTATTACATCAGCGCAGGAGCGTTAGGAGGCGCGATTTTTAGCATCAAGTATATGTATCGGGTTGTTGCAAGGGGCTACTGGCATATTGATCGCAGACTTTGGCGTTTGCTATCACCGATCATTTCTCTTGGAGTAGCCTTTGTCTTTGGAGCATTGTTTGATGCCAGTATACTGTCAGGCCGCACTCCAGCATCTTCTGCCGCTATTGTAGGAACTGGTTTCCTGACTGGTTATTTCGCTGATCAGGCAATTGCAAAAATGTATGAGGTTGCACATGTCTTATTTGGCACCACCACCAAATCTCCGAAGTAGGGATGTCGCAACTCTAACTCCAATAACTGCGACATCCCTTGTTGATGCAGATGGCAGCAGAATTCTCCAACCTAATGAGATATCTATTGAAAGCGTCGGAGAAAAAGCATTTGGATTGACATGCATTCCTCCTAAGTGGACCCTACCCTTTTTCGTAGTATCAAGCTCTCTAGTCACTTCGTGTTTTACATATTCGAGGGATGAATGTTCCGCATTCATAAACTCGTGGGTCAAACATTGCATAGACGCAGCTAATCTAGTTGGCATTCAAGTAGACGATTCCATTTTGGTTCGGTCTTCTGCTATTAATGAGTCCCTTAGAGAACGAGGTAAATTTCATTCGGTACCAGGCATCTTATCCAAAATTGATATTGCTATTCTTTCCTGCATAGAAAAACTTAGCAGCGATCATGAACTGAGAAATGAGAAAGTTCACCTAGTAATTCAAAAAGAACTCAAACCTCTCTCAGGCAAAGGACATCTTTCAAATGAAAGAAGATGTTACAAAGAATCCCGTGATTGGCTAGGTGAATTTGAAACTGGGAGTTCGCCCGGACGTGTGTTCTCAATTAATCTCCGAAACTGGCGGAGACCACAAAAAATTACGGAACAATATGCCCCCCTCACTTGTAACCTAAAAGCATTAGTTGAAAAAACTCTTGAAACTGCTGCTGCTTGGGCGTATCTACAAAAGCAACGAATTCATTTTGAGTGGGTATGGGACGGGCAGAGAATTTATCTCGTTCAAGCAGACCGAGCAACATCAGGTGGTGGCATAGATCCCACGAAAGACCCTCATTTCGCGCAACGCGCACAAGTAACTTTTCAACCAAAATGTTTAGTTCTCGTTACGAAAACACATGCAAAAGCATTTAACAAGATTCGTAATGTTTTTACATATTTGGATTTAGAGCTACCAATTACAAACCTCTATGTTTTAGACAATGAAAACGTCTTGCTTGGATTGTCTAATAATGAAGTCCCAAAAGAGTTAACAGACGATCTTTCTGAGTTAGTTAAAGGATCTTTGGTCATACGAATTGACTTGGCGACCGAGGACAAAAATAAACGTCAACTTCTTCCACGTACACATGAAGTACGAGACGTAGATCAAGCAATACAATTTTTGACAGAAAAAATTTCTGAATTGATTTCCAAGGGAGTAACTGAAAAAATTATTTTTATATTTCACAACTTTATTCCAGCAATGACCTCCGCTTTTGCGTATGCTGCACCGGGTCAACGCAAAGTTTTAATTGAGTCACTCTGGGGTCTACCTGAGGGTCTGTATTACAACTCACACGATAAAGTTACAGTTGACACTTTAAACCCCAAGTTTGACGAGGAGAAAAGGCTCGATACGACTAAATTTTCCCTGGAAAAAGTGCCTCGCTTTAAAAATTACTTTGTCTCTCCGGATGCTAATGGCAGTTGGGTGACTAAAACAGTAGCGCCCAATTGGGATTGGGGATTTTCAATTACCAAAGACGAGTGGATTCGAGAAATAGCACTAAATTCTCGGCGGATTGCAGAAAAAGAACAACGGCCATTAAGTATTATGTGGTTCATAGGGGTGCCAAAATGGGCAGCAAAGGCTCCAATTTTTCCGTGGTACCACGAAGAATTCGATTATTCTCAAATTCAACGTCCACGTGATCACCGGAGGAAAACTCTATTCGATCAAACTTTATTAATCCAAACTAGAAGTGATGTCGAAAAACTTCGACAAGCAACCATAGATGGAAACTCATTATTGCGACAGGTGAAGATCCAACCGCGAGAAGAAGCTTTACTGAGGAATAAAGCGTTACTAAGGGACGTGGGTGAACTAGCAAAGTCAATTGATGCAGTAATACTTTTGGAGGGGGCTACCTTATCGCACGCCTATTACCAGTTGATGCAGACGCAAGCGGTTGTTGAAGTTATTCATCCATTTGAAGAAAAAGAAGAAATCAGGGAGTTTAATAAACTTGTGAGAGACAAAATTCCCCACAACATTACAAGTGGTGGGGAAAAAGTTCAAATAACCAAACTACGTGGTGAGCCGCTATTAAAGGCGTTAAGAGACAAATTAACAGAAGAAGCTATTGAAGTGTTGGATGCAAGTGGTCGTGATTCAATTTTGGAGGAATTAGCTGATGTTTCTGAAGTAATCGACAGCATTCTTGTACAGTTGAATGCTAAAAAAAAGGAACTGTTCGCTTTCCAAAAAGCAAAGCGCGATAAAGCAGGAGGATTTAAGGAGGGCTGTGTATTAATCGAAACAAGCAATCCATCGCCTAACATATTGTCAGAGCGTGATAGCAATCTGAATTTCGATTTTGACGCAAGAGAGCCAGAAGATTCCTTATTAATTGAAAAAAGCAAACTTTCCTCAGTTACTGCTAGCGTAGAAAAATGGAGCGATCGTCGCAGCCACGATAAAGCAAATGAAATCTTGTTAAATTTAACCGTACCCTTAACGAGTGAGCAATGGTCAGCGGATTCTTTAGACTTTAATCTAGGTGATTCTACTCTTAGAGCAAGGGTTAAAGGTGCCCGACATGGTGCAAAAATTGAACTTGAGCTTTCATTGTTTACTCTGCTTAAGCAAATGAAACTTGATATTTGATTTGTAGTAGTTCAGACCTGATCTAACTCTTTGCTTCATGTTTTGATCTAGCTAATTGAGTTGTCAATTTTGTGTAGCAATTCTGACGCGCCCCACGTCTTGCCTATCACCCGGTAATCTCCCCACTTGACCTAGATTTTCTGTTGCTTCCACTCTTCGCCAGCGAAATCTGAAGGTCAAAGCTCGGATAAGTAGTATGCTCTTTTGCAACTGGTGGCTGCAGCAATGCCGTAACAGCCTTGCAAATTGAAGTCGAAGAGCACCTGCCAATGTTTTGCTCATAACATCCCCTAGCCAGGTACTGCAATGTTCGATGCGTGTGGAATGTCCACAATATCATCCGCAACTGGTATCTGATAGACCGGGGGCGGTATCTCAATATTGGAAATCAAAAGTTCCGTGGCCCGACGGGATGACCTCACGTTGTAATCCAAATAAATCGGTTGAATTTTATTTTGCGCATACAGTTCCTTGATGCGCGGGTGATCGTCGTAACTGACCAGCCACGGGTATCCTTGTTCGCCGATGAAATTTGCCAGTTCAACGTGATGTTGATCCTCATAAAAATAGCGATAGAGCTTCTTACCTTGGCTATAGTACGGTGGATCGATGTACACAAAATTGAAACCCGTAGATATTACTTGGGAATTTTTCCTCATAAACTTAACGGCATCGCCATAATGCAGGTCAATGAGATCACTGTACGCTGACACAATCTGAATTTGCTCCATAATGCGCGTTTTGTTGAATCGGCAGTCGATTCCATATTTGGATGATTGATTGCGGCCGCCGATTGGTCCTGCCCCGATAATTCCCGAGAAATTTGTGCGATTAAAGAAAAGACCGACGATGCCCAATTCCAATAGTGTGAATTTTCTGCTCTTCGGATTCAACACATCACGATAATGCTGGAACTCCTGCCAAGTTTCTATCGAAACATCGAGGTCATCAATGGCCGCGCACAATCCGTCCGGGTCGGACAATACAGAATGCCAAAATGCGTAAATCAAAGGATCTCGCTCCACCCAAACAGCGCTAGAAATACATCCTTTACCTAGCAACTCCAAGGACACGGAAGCACCGCCCAAATACGGCTCGTAAAATGTGCAGCCAACAAGCAAATGTGCTTCAAGAATATCTGAAATATAACCGGCCAAGAGTGCCTTACCGCCCGGATAGCGCAGTGGACTTACTGGTGCAATATTAGGCATTTTCATCCTCCAGATCGTGATCATGCCCCCCAACAATATGGGTAATCAGTGGGCGCAACATCCTTGCGGTAGTTTCAACAAGTGTAGCTTCCGCTTCTATCCAACGGCCATGAACTATAAAATCAAGGTTGTCTTTCATTCCTGTTTTTTCAAACGCATCAAGCGTGTCTCGGGCACGTTTATAAGTGAATATTTTGTACTGTTCATTTGCGCAGAAGGATATCAAGGTCTGCAAACCAATGTCCCTGCCATTGTTCTTTTTGTTAAGCTCCTTAGTCTTGCCAGCCTTATTTACTTGGTAGGTAAGTGCGGATTCAAACAGTGCTCTGAGTAGCATTGCTGACGAAATTGGAAAATCTGCCGGCATGATCTTGGTAATTTCATTTGTCAAGGCAATCAACCGGTCATCGTCAACTGCGCACACTAATTTCTCAAAAAATACGGACGCCTTGGCAGATTGTGGTGCACCAGGCTTTCGTTTTTCTGCAGTTACCGGAGGCTTTGTCGGAGGTGACGCCGTAGCAGAACCGCCACCAGTTCCCGCTGCCGGTTGAACCGCACCACTTCCCCCAGCAGAAGGCGTACCACCGCTGCTTATTTGCCCGTTTTTCTTTGACTTGAAATTGGCAAATACATCATCTGCAGTAGAGCGTGTATTCGCCCATGGTTTTTTGCTTGGCGGAATCGGAATGAAGAAGCATCGCGCTATATGCTGCATGTATTGCTCAAACACATTGGTCGGCAACGAACTGGTGACATGATCGTGTTCGTCATACGACAATCCCAGCTTTTCTTTTACCCCGGACAGCGTAAAGAAACGTGTGTATGGATTTGTTTTCAATGTCTGATCGGTTAGTCGTTCTAATTCGCTTTGAGTCCAGGCCCGATGGTCAAAATCCAACACATAGCGCAGTAAGCGATATTCCCTGATCGATGTCCGCAAGACCGTTTGTCGCGCACCAAGTTTTTCCGCGATTTGAGCTAAGTCATAGCCAGCATCAAGAAGTTTTGATGCGCGTCGCATCTTCGCAGTTGTTCGCCATCTATCAATGCCCGGCTCGGTATGGCGCTTTGTGATCGTGGGTTCTGCCGTATCGCGATCAGGTGAAATATCTGCCTTGATAACACTAATGGCATCTTTCAGTTCTTGGCTAGCCACCGGAAATTTTTTCTTGAATTTTTCCGGTACAAGTTCAGGCTTGAGCAGCAACTGGCAAGCACATGTACGTCGATTTCCCTCAACAACGACATGCTTGCGATTCTCCTTGCAAACAATGATACGTTCACCAGGCATCAAGCCACCAAATTTCACAATCCCGGTCGCAAGCTTTACAACATCTTCGTGAGCCAACAATTTTAGGCGAATTTCCTCTTGGGTGGCATCGCCGGCAACTTCGATGCGTGGATTCTGAGCATCAAGCATTATTTTGAGTGGGTTGAGTTCAGCTTCACCCCATTTTTTCTGCGCCATCGCAGCCCCCTTCTATGTATATTTTGTGCAGCTAATTATTATTGTGCCCTGTAGTGGACTTTGCTTCACCTACGGTATTTCGCCATTCGTGAATGACTTTCACGATTTCTTGGTCATCCAGCATGTTTAATAAATTCAACAATGCTTTCATTGCCAGCGGGGCATTCGTGCCGCGCTGGTACTCAAGGTAGGTTCGATGACCGACCCCGATTCGTTGCGCCATCTGAGCCTGCGTGATCCGCTTTTTTTCCTTGGCCTCAATCAGGTGATGCGCCGTGCTTAAAAGCTCTTTCAGTTCCACTCGAAGTCCCGAATACATTTGCGCGATTCTCAATTGAAGCACAAGTTTAAAATTAAGTCCATAAATATATCTATTTAATGATTATTTAAATCTTATATGTATATAAATATGTACATAAATTGCTGATATATAGCTTTCATCAAAGTGCAAAATGGCCCACAAACAACATTCTCCACTTCTACCAAGGCTCGTGCGTTTTGACCTGCTCCCACCTGAGTAGTGTGGAGGTCCGTCAAATTAATGAAGAATGACAGACGTGAAGAGACAAGCAAATACACGGAAGATCAGATCATTGGGTTCATCAATCAAGCCGAAGGCGGTATGCCGGTCAAGGATCTGCCACAAGGAAGGTTTTAGCGACGCAACATTTTACGAATGGCGCGCCAAGTACGACGGCATGACGCAACAGAAGCCATGCTCAAGAAACTGTTGGCGGAAGCCCATCTGGACATAGATGCACTCAAGACTGCATTCGGGGTAAAGCGCTCGCCCCACAAGTCAAACGCAAAACTATCGAGCAAATGGTTGATCAGCTCAATCTGTCGGAGCGTCATACGTCCCGCCTTGTGAGACATCTCAAGGCCGTCAGGACGGACAACTAGCCCGAATTCCGGGAAGGTGCTAGATGCGCTGGCTTATGAAACGGCCGCACAGCTCATGGGGATGGCTTGCTCCGCACAGTTTGTCGAACCCCTGCTGCCGGGAACAACCACGGGAGCATTCAGATTTCCTGTAGTTGGCCAGCGGGCTATCCAAGAGTTCGTTGCTTACGGTCATTTCTTCTCCTTTCAGAGTTCCAGCAAGTCCCTGCCAAATGACCATTTACACAAAATTTCTTACACCCTCCCTACTCGCCACAGGTAGTTAGTGATGCCAGTGGAAT
>Ga0316602_10000402_pt1 | contig 24889 bp, 26 predicted proteins | sample OWC_soil_day10_C_FD_203103 | JGI IMG/M metagenome (GOLD analysis project Ga0316602, IMG submission 203103) | Wetland soil microbial communities from Old Woman Creek delta, Ohio, United States - OWC_soil_day10_CT | ecosystem: Environmental > Terrestrial > Soil > Wetlands | place: USA: Ohio... | reverse complement strand
GCACCCCCGCCCCTGGAAAGCCCCCCTATGCTGAAGCTGCCGGATGCACTCCGGGCCCTGCGCCACCGCGAGTTCGGGCTCTTCGCCTCGGGCCAGGTGATCTCGCTCATTGGCACCTGGATGCAGATGGTGGCCCAGAGCTGGCTGATCTACCGGCTCACAGGGAGTTCCACGGCCCTGGGCCTCGCCACCTTCTTCGGCCAGCTGCCCATCCTCATCTTCGCCCCCTTGGGAGGCCTGATCACGGACCGCATCACGACCCGGCGCCTGCTCCTCTACACCCAGGTCAGCGCCATGCTCCTGGCTCTGGTTCTCAGCATCCTGACCCTGGGCCACTGGGTCCGTCTCTGGCACGTGGTTACCGCGGCCTTCCTTCTGGGTCTCGTGAACGCCTTCGACAACCCGGGACGGCAGGTCTTCGTGGCGGAGGCGGTCCCCAAGGAGGACCTCATGAACGCCATCGCCCTCAACTCCTCCATGGTGACGGGGGCACGCTTCCTCGGGCCAGCGGTGGCCGGCCTCTTCGTGGCGCTCTGGGGCGAGGGATGGTGCTTCCTGCTGAACGCCCTGAGCTACCTGGCCGTCATCGCCGCCCTCCTGAAAATGAAAAGCCAGCGGAAGGCAAAACACCTCGAGCACAGGGGTTCCCCCCTGGACCAGCTCAAGGGGGGCTTCGCCTTTGCCGGAAGCAGCCTGCCCATCCGCAGGCTGTTGATCCTGCTGGGCCTCCTCAGCCTCCTGGGAACCAGCTATTCCGTGCTCATGCCCATCTTCGCGGACCACATTCTCCATGGGGGCGCCAGGGCCCTGGGCATCCTGGGAAGCGCCAGCGGCTTCGGCGCCCTGGCTGGAGCCCTCACCATGGCTCTCCGGAAGAGGGCCCGGGGCCTGGCATCCTGGATCGCCGGGGCCTCCCTGCTCTTTGGCATCAGCCTCCTGGCCTTCTCCATGAGCCGCGACCTGCTGCTATCCGCCCTGCTGCTGATCCCAGTGGGCTATACCTTCATGATCGAGATGGCCGCCACCAACACCCTGCTCCAGATGATGCTGCCCGATGCCTTTCGGGGCCGGGTGATGTCCATCTACACCGTCATGTTCCTGGGCATGGTGCCCATCGGTGGCCTCCTGGTGGGGGGCCTGGGCCGGTTCATGTCCGCACCGGCCACCGTCGCGGTAACCGGTTGCGGCTGCATTGTGGCTGGCGCCATCTTCGCCCTGGGTCTCCCGGAGTGGAGAAGGGTCGCCCACCAGTTGATGGCGACCAAGGATGATCCGGTTTCCAAACAGCGGTAGCAGGTCAAGGCTGGGTACGGGCAACATGTGCCCATCCAAAACCCCGGACCCGCCTGAAGGCGCCTAGCGGGTCCACGGAGCCTTGTAGGTTGGGAAATCCTGGGGCGGGGCAGAGTTCGTTCCCTGGTTCTTGGAGGCCTGGAGAGCGGCGCTGGAGAGGGACACGCTGTCCTGGGCGGCGCTGGCCTGGTTACCTGTCGGGGCAGCCTTGGGCTGGGAGGACTGTGGAGTGGGCGTCTGGGGGACGTGGGCGGGGTGGATCTTGACTCCATGGATGGCGGTCATCGGATGCTCCGTGAGAAGACCCGGGGGCTACCGGGCATGGGTTTCCTGGTGGCTAGAGGCCTGGTCAACCAAGTAGCGAGAGCGTGCTGTTGCTGGCTCCGCTCCCCGAATCGCCAAGAAAACTGAAGAGCGAGCCCTGGCTCTGGGCCCCGAGCAGGGCTGAGAGCAGGGCGCTTTTATCAGAACTGCTGTTGAGGAGCCCGGAGGCGCTGTAGGTAATGGTTCCGCTCTGAAGGGTGCTCAGGACGCTCGCCAGCCGCTCGGGATTCTGTTTGAAGTAGTTTTTCAGTTGAGTGAGATCACCCTCGACATCCTTCTGGCTCGACAGGAGATCGCTCATGGCCTTGGTGACGGCCTCGGGGGCCTGGCTGAGCTGCTTCCCCGTTGAGGAGATGGAGACCAGATCGTCGAGGAGGCTGGAGAGACTGCTAGAGCTCTGAGAGGAGGTGCCCTCGGCCAGCAGCTGCTGCAGGAGGAGATTACCGATGCTTTGGGAACTGCTCGAATCAACCGAACTGACACTCATGGGGACTCCTAGGCAACCAGTGCAGGCTCTTAGGAGATGAGCAAAAGCCTTGCCAGAGAATGCCGGAAGGTAGCCAAACTGAAGCCGGCCCGCGCGATGCGCGGGCCGGCGAAGGTTCCTAAGTTGAACGGGCTTAGAACAGGCTCAGGCCTTCCATCTCCACCGGCTGCTCGATCCCCATGAGCTTGAGGAGCGTGGGCGCCACATCACACAGCGCACCACCGGAGCGAAGCTGGCGGGCCTCGAAACCTTCCGCAATGAGCAGGGCGGGCACGGGACTGAGGGTGTGGGCCGTATGGGGATTGCCCTTTTCGTCCCGCATGCACTCGCAGTTCCCGTGGTCGGCGGTAATAAAGAGGGCGCCCTTGCGATCGAGAACGGCCTGGGCGATCTGACGGACCGCATCATCCACCACGGCACAGGCGCTGGTGGCAGCATCCAGATCCCCGGTGTGGCCCACCATGTCCGGGTTGGCCAGATTGCAAACCAGAAGCTGATACTGATCCTCCTTGATAGCTTGGATCAGGCCACGGGTCACCAGGTGGGCGCTCATCTCGGGCTGAAGGTCGTAGGTGGCCACCTTGGGTGAGGGCACCAGGAGACGATCCTCACCGGCGAAGGTCTCCTCCCGGCCCCCGCTGAAGAAGTAGGTCACGTGGGCGTATTTCTCGGTCTCGGCGGTGCGGAGCTGCTTCAGTCCCTGCCGGGCCACCACTTCGCCCAGGATGTTGCTGAGGTTCTGTGGGGGGTAGGCTACGGAGACGTAGGGATCCAGTTCCCGGTCGTACTGGGTGAAGGTCACGAGCTTGACCTTGGGCCGATGGGCCTGCCGGAACCCCGTGAAGTCGGGGTGGACCAGGGCGTGGCAGAACTGCCGGGCGCGGTCAGCCCGGAAGTTGAAAAAGATCACCCCATCCCCGTCCACGATGGGGTGGAAGTCCGGCAGCCGGGTGGGGCTCACGAACTCGTCGGTCTCTCCGCGCTCATAGGCGGCCTGGATCCCCGCCACGGCGTCGCTGGCCTCGAATTCCGGCACCCCATCCACCAGCAGGCGCCAGGCCCGCTCCACCCGCTCCCAGCGGTTGTCCCGGTCCATGACCACGTAGCGGCCGCAGAGGGACCCGATCTTCACCAGGGGACAGTTGCGGAGCTGGAAGCCCAGCCACTGCAGATAGCCATCGGCGCTCTTCTGCTCCGTATCCCGCCCGTCCAGGTAGGCATGGATGGTGGTGGGCACCCCCTCGGCCTGGGCCCACTGGGCCAGGGCCACCAGGTGGTTCTGATGGCTGTGGACCCCGCCATCGGACACCAGTCCCATGAGGTGGAGCCGCCCGCCAGTGGTCTTTAGGTTACGCAGGAGGTAGGCCATGGCCTCGTTCTCCCGGAATGTCCCCTTCTTGATGGCCGCGTCGATGCGGGTCAGCTCCTGCCAAACCACGCGACCGGCCCCCAGGTTCATGTGGCCCACCTCGGAATTGCCGAATTGCCCCTCAGGGAGCCCCACCGCCTCCCCGCTGGTCAGGAGCTGGGTGGCCGCATAGCGGCGCCGGAGCTCATTGAAGTGGGGCATCCCCGCCATGAAGGGGGCGTCGAAGGCGTTCCTGGGACCATCCCCGAATCCGTCAAGGATGAGAAGGGTGATGGGACCTGGGATCATGGAGACCTCTCTGATATGACGAGTTTCAACCGCGAATGACGCCGCACAAAAACCAGGATATTCTATCGGGCACCAGGATTGGGTTCTGGCAATGTGACAGAACCAGTAACCACCACTGCCCCCAACGGGGCCACACTTTTTTTGAGGTTCATCATGGCTCACCAGATTTCCGACGCCTGCGTCTCCTGCGGCGCCTGCGCTTCCGAGTGCCCCGTTTCCGCCATCACCGAGGGCCCCTCCACCTACGTCATCAACGCCGACACCTGTATTGATTGCGGCGCCTGCGTCGGCGTCTGCCCCACCAGCGCCATCTCCCCCGCCTAAGGCTGGGTTCGGCACCATGCAAAAGACCCGGGCAACCGGGTCTTTTGTTTTTACGGGATGGGGGTCCGCCTCAGGCTTCCATCAAGGCGTTGTTGAGCAGATAGAGCACCGCCATGCGAACGGGGACACCATTGGTGACCTGGTCCAGGATCACACTGTTGGGGCCATCGGCCACGTCAGAAGTGATCTCCACGCCGCGATTCATGGGGCCGGGATGGAGGACCACCGCTTCGGGCTTGGCCCGCCGCATGCGCGCGGCGTTGAGCTGGTAGTAGCGGACGTACTCGCCCTGCCCCGGAATGTAGGCCCCGGTACCCCGCTCGAACTGGCAGCGCAACATCATGATGGCGTCCATCTCGGGGATGATCGAATCGAAGTCATTGGTGCAGTCGATGCCGGGCCAGGTGGCCTGCAACTCCCGGGGCAGCAGGGTGGGTGGACCGACCAGGGTGACGTGGGCCCCCATCTTCGTGAGGAGCCAGAGGTTGGACCGCACTACCCTGCTGTTGCGGATATCCCCCACGATGGCCACCTTGAGGCCCTCCAGGCGGCCGAAGCGCTTTCGGAGGGTGTAGGCGTCCAGCAGGGCCTGGGTCGGATGCTCCCGGGCACCGTCGCCAGCGTTCACGATGCTGGCCTGGGTGATGTGCTGGGCCAGCATGATGGGCGCCCCGGCGGCGCTGTGGCGCATCACGATGAGGTCCGGGCGCATGGCCTGAAGGTTCATGGCCGTGTCGATGAGGGTCTCCCCTTTGGAGAGGGAGCTAGAATCGGGGTAGAAGTTGATGATCTCCGCCGAGAGCCGCTTCTCGGCAATCTCAAAGCTGTTGCGGGTGCGGGTGCTGTTCTCGAAGAAGAGATTCACCACCAGGCGCTTGCGCAGGGCGGGGACGATCTTGATCTCGGGGCGGTCGCAGACCTCCTCGAAGGCCTGGGCCTGGTCCAGGATCATCTGGATGTCCCGGGGCTCCAGGGGTTCGATACCCAGGAGGTGGCGGTGGGGAAAGACGTAGCGTTGCTGGGTCATCTCAACCTCGCGTTTCCAGGAAGACGCCATCGGTTCCGTCGATTTCCCGGACCTTCACGGATACCCGCTGGTTATCGGCCACGTCCAGCTTCAGCCCCAGGAAGTCGGCCTGAATGGGCAGCTCCCGTCCACCCCGATCCACCAGCACCGCCAGCCAGACCCGCTTGGGACGGCCGTGGTCCAGGAGGGCGTCCAGGGCCGCCCGGATGGTACGGCCCGAGAAGAGGACATCGTCCACCAGAACCACGGTGCGGCCCTTGAGGGAAAAGGGGATCTCCGTGGGGCGCACCAGGGGAACCCCGGCCCCCTCGGAGAGATCATCCCGGTAGAGGGTGATATCCAGGACCCCCACCGGCACCTCCTGGCCCAGGATGGCACTCAGCTTGACGGCTAGGCGCTCCGCCAGGGGCAGGCCGCGGCTGCGGATGCCCAACAGGGCCAGGGACTGGTCGGTGCCGAAGGCGGCGGCGATCTCCCGGCAGAGGCGCTGGAGATGGGATTCCATGCGTTCCGCGTCCAACAGACAGGCATCAGTCATGGGAGGCTCCATACAGAATGGGAGAGACCACCGCAGAAGCACAAAGGACAGAACGAAAGCTCGGAGAAAAGCATTGGGCTACTCTCCGCTTTTCCTCTGTGCCCTCTCTTTTCCATCTCCGTGCCCTCTGTGTTGGATCTTTTCAGCTTTTCAGTGGTCAGACTCGTGGAGGAAGCGCACCAGCAGCCGGTCCACCAGTTCCCATACCTCCATGAGAGCCCCGAAGGCCAGGGCCAAGCCGATGCCCAGGAGGACACCCCGGCCCCAGGGCCCCATCAGGAAGCGGGCAAGGTCAGGCCATTTCCATACGAACTCGGGAAGGCGGTAGCGACTGTACAGCGCGAGACTGCCCAGCAGCATCCCGCCCCACATTAGATAGCAGAAGCGCAGCCCTCGAAGAAGGCAGTCCCAGAGAAAGGGGCGCGAAGCGGCTGGTGGCATGCTCCTAGGTTAACCCGGGAGTCCGATTCAGACCTTCATGATCTCGGCGTCCTTGTGCTTGACGGTCTCATCGATCTCCTTGATGAAGTCGTCCGTCACCTTCTGGATCTGATCCAGGGTCTTCTTGGCGGCATCCTCGGACACAGCGGCGTTCTTGTCCTTCTCCAGCTTCTTGACGTCGTCATTGGCGTCCCGGCGGACGTTGCGGACAGCGGTCTTGATCTCTTCGCCCATCTTGTGCACCACCTTGGTGAGTTCCTTGCGGCGCTCTTCCGTGAGGGCGGGGATGGGGAGGCGGATCACGTTGCCATCATTGGAGGGGTTCAGCCCCAGTTCGCTCTTGAGGATGGCGGTCTCGATGGCCTTGATGGAGCTCTTGTCGAAGGGCTGGATCACCAGGGTGGAGGACTCCGGCACACTCACGGAGGCGAGCTGGTTCAAGGGCATCTCGGAGCCGTAGTACTCCACATGGACTGTATCCAGGATGCCGGGATTGGCGCGACCCGTGCGGACGGTGGCCATTTCCTTGCGCAGGGTCTCCAGGGAGCTCTTCATGCGCTTCTTGGTCTCAGCAAGGATCGAGTCAATGGTTTGGTCGGTCATGGTTCACTCCAGAACAGGGGTCGGTTCACGTTCGCAACAGCCATCATAGCCCGACCCGAAAAAGCTCGCACCGATCACTGCGCTCGGTGGTACCGGGTATGAAAGGGTACGGTGATGGGAAGCCCGAAGGCCTCCAGGCTCGCCTTGCCTTCGAGCCGCCAAGTGGCCTTGTCTCCCTGGTGGACGACTTGGCTCAGGGACGCCCAGTTCCTGCGCAGATCGCCATAGGCGAAGCTCAGGTCCAGAACCATGGAGGAGCTGGCCCGGGGCGCCAGATCCACCCCCTGGGGAAGATCCAGCGAACCGACCCGGCGCAGTTGGCCCATCTCCTCGAAGCCCAGATCCCCGATGACCCGTCGGGCATGGAAATGCACATCGCTTGGGTTGTCCACCTTGAGCACCAGGCGGACCACCAGTTTGGAGCGGTCCAGGGGCAGGGACATGTCCAGCCGGGGCTCCACCCGCTCAAGCCGGAAACTCAACCGGGAGGCCGCCTGCCGATAGGAAGCCGCAAGGTCTGGCGGCTTGCAGGAGACCAGCGCAAAGAGCGCCGGGACAGCCAACCAGACCCGCCGCATCATTCGCCCCGGTAGACCACGCAACTGCCGGTGGTCTCGAACAGCTCCAGCTGACAGAGGCCGGGCAGAAGGGGCTTGAGTTGCTGCCAGATCCAGACCGAGATGTTCTCAGAGGTCGAGAGGGGGATGATGTCGTTCAGGAAATGGTGGTCGAGCTTTTCGATCACGGCCTCCTGGACGATCCGCACCAGATCACCGAAGTCGATGACCATGCCCGTTTCAGGGTTCACCGGGCCGCCCACGGAAACATAGAGCTTGTAGCTGTGCCCATGCATGTTCCGGCACTTGCCAGGATGGTTGTAAATGAAGTGGCCAGCCTCAAAGCTGAATTCCTTGCGGAGAATCATGAATCACCAATAAAAATGAAATACAGAAGGGGAGGAGCAACATCGGCTCCTCCCCTTTGATGATACCCGAGGCTTACTTGGTCGCCGAAATCTTGGGGGCCATGAGATTCAGGCCGTTCCGCTGGAGATCGAAGACCTGGGAAGCCACCCCCACGAGCATGGCGGTCTGGAATTCATCCCCGCCCTTCTTGTTGGCCCCGGCAGGGGGCGCGCTGTGGATGGAGGAGGACTTGGCCCCCTTGGCCCAATTGAGGCCCAGGTCGAAGTCCCACTTCACGCTCTTCCCGGTCAATTCGCCCGAGATGTGGTTCATCAGCCCGTCCGCGCCGTAGGCGATCTGGAGGGAGCCCGGCCCCTCCATGCCCCTGCTGTGGTTGGCGATACTCACGGACTGGAGCTTCCCGCTGGGCAGGTACTGGAAGGTCATGCTGGTGCTCACACCCTGACCATCGTTGGAGAAACTCATGCGATAGGGGAGATGGGTGGCCTTGTCATAGGCGACCTCCATCCGTCCCCGTTTCCAGAACCCGAGGGTATCCTTGAGGTTCTGCTCACGCTTGGATGGGTCATACACCCCGGAAGGTGCGTAGAAGATGGCGGTCTGGAGGGTCCGGCCACCGGAGACCTCCTCCTTCCCCAAGCTGGGTTTGAAAGTCGAGGCATCGATGTAGGCGGCCTGGACATCAAGAATCACCGAACGGAACCAGCCCATGAAGGAGACCGGGGCGTCCGCCGGGGGAAGATCCACGGCCGTCGTGTAGGCGTTCTGCTCCTTGCTGTACATGTAGCCCCGCTTGCCGACGCGGGTGTAGACCATCTGCCCGAAGTCGCCTGCGGTTTCCGTGCGGAAATCCCCGTTGGCAAAGTAGGTCCCCTTGATCTGGAGGGCCGCCTTGCCACCCTTGGCCGCAACCCCCTTGAGCTGCCCCTGCGAGACCTGGGAAGCCTTGGCATTGATGGCGGCCGCGGAGAGGGTCAGATCCATGCGACCGGAGATCGTCACTGCGTTGCATTCCTGGTAGGCCTTGCCGAACCAGGTTGCATCCACAGAGTCGAGAACCTGCTGGAAGGCTTGGCGGGCCGCCTGGACATCGGCGCTGGGCGCGGCTTTGGGGCGTGCCTTGAGGGTAGGCCCCTGCGCAAAAGCGGCGCCACAGACCAGGAAGAGGGACAAAGTGGAGGCAAGACGCATAGCGGAAAACTCCTATCTTGAACGTTTGTGCTTAAGCTGCGGCTTAGGTTCCCGCTTCTTCTGCTCGGCATAACAGCCTCGACAGAGGGCCTGCTTGGGATCGGGAGGCATGTAGTCCAGGACATCCGTGGCTCCGCAGGCGGTGCACTGGATCTGGATCAGGATCTGGGTGCCGGTCTTGCGCTGGGGCTTCTGGACTGGATGGTTCTTCCGGTAGCAGGCAGGACAGTCGTAGAACTTCTGGTCACCCGACAGGGGGAAGGGCTTGCCGCAGGTCGCGCAAAGCTTCTCCCGGATATCGCTCGCGGGAGCGGGCTTGTGTTTCTGGACCAAAACCCCGGATTTCTTGGGCTTGGGGCCCTCGTCCTCGGGAGATTCAGCCTTCAGATCAATGGGTTCGGTCGTCATGGAGGGCCCCGTTTGTCCTTGGCATGCAAAGCGACAAGGATAACATGGGCCCCCGAAGCAAGGCTCCGAGGGCCCAGGCTCAAACCACGTTCTGGTTAGTCGATCTTGAAGGTCGCCGTTCCGCGGATATCGCGGGAGGAGGAACCCACATAGACGGTGTAGGTGCCCTTCACCGATGTCCAGGCCTCGGTGGTCTCATCGAAAATCTTCAGCTGATCAGCCGGAATGGAGATGGAAACCGTGCTGCTGCCGCCGGAAGCCAGGCTGACCTTCTGGAAGCCCTTGAGAACTTTAGGGGGTTCACCGGCCGAACTGGGGAATCCAATGTAGACCTGAGCCACTTCGGCGCCGGTGCGGCTGCCACTGTTGGTGATCTTGGCAGTGACCGTCACGCTGCCGTTGCTGTTCCGCTTGGCGTCGATCCCGCTGTAAGAGAAGGTCGTGTAGGAGAGCCCGTGCCCGAAGGGGAAGAGGGGCGTCTGACTCTTCGCGTCATACCAGCGGTAGCCAACGAGAAGGTCCTCACTGTAATTGACCTTGTCGAGCAAACCGAAGGTGCCCGTGGTTCCATCCGCATTGAGGCCGGGGTAATCTGCACGACTCGTGGCGGGGCCCTGGGTGGTATCAGCCGGGAAGGTCATGGGGAGCTTGCCGGAAGGATTGACATCGCCGTAGAGCAGCTGCGCGGCACCGGTGCCGAAGTTCTCTCCGGGGAACCACATCTGCACCACCGCCGCAACTTCATTGATCCAGGGCATGGCCACCGGGCCGCCACTGGTGATGACCACTACGGTGTTGGGGTTGGCCTTGGCCACCGCGGTCACCAGGGCGTTCTGGTCGCCCCGCAGGCCGAGGTAGTTACGGTCCGAGCCCTCACCCTCGCGGTTGCCCACGAAGACCACAGCCACGTCGGCCCCAGAGGCGGCGGTGACTGCGTCCGCAAAGGCCGAATCAGGCGCGGCGAAGCCCACGGAGAGGTAGGTCCCCAGCTTCGTCCCAAGTCCCAGGAATGCTTCAGGGAGCACCAGCCCCATGTCCAGGCCCTGCCTGGGACTGTACTTGACCTGGAGCTGGACTGGCGTTCCCGCAGTCAGATCCAGGGCGAAGGAGTCCACGGATCCGAAGTCCGCGCGGTTGCTGGCCACCATGGCCCCGTCGACATACACTTCGACGATGCCGGAGTTGACAAGGGAGAAGCGGTAGGTCCCGGTGCTCTGGGGGTTCAGATAGCCGCTCCAGGCCACGGACCACTGGTGATCCCCCGCCAGGCCGCTGTAGGGGAGGGGAATCCCGATCCCGGAGTTATCCGAGAAGTTGATCGCATACTCCGTCTGGGTCCCGAGGACGCTCCCTGAGAGATCAGGGCTGTTGTAGTAAGTGGCAGTGAGACCGGGAGTGACCCCTTCGAGGTCCGTGGTGAGCTTGAGAGAGCTGTCCAGGCTGAGTCCGGTTGCATCGTCCACCATCAGGACACCCGCCGGGGTCCAAGAGTGACTCATCACCTCGAATGGGGTAGAGAGGGCGCCCACCCCCAGGGTGCCCGAGCTGTACGTGGCGTTGGCGCCTGCCTTGGCCTGGATCGCCGTGAAGGGGGTCACTAGGTTCACGGGGCGAACATAGGCGGCCCCATAGAGATTGGTGTTCACTCGAGCCTGTAGCGTGGCGGTGTTGGCATCATTCCCCGCCTGGGCACCGATGACAGCGACGGTCTGGGTGGCGCTCATGGGCAGCACACCGGCGTTCTTCAGGAGCACAGCCCCCTTGGTGATGGCCTCCACCGCCACGGCCCGGTTGGCCGTCACCGCCGGTCCACCCTCCGTGGGCGGATTGGCATCCAACCCCACCCGCCAGATGGGCATGAGCTGGCGGCGGATCATGTCGTTCACCCGCTCCTCGGAGAGGGTGCCCTCGTAGAGGGCCTGCACCAGGCTGTCCTGGGTGCCGATGGGGAAGGCTGCGTTGATCTTGGCGTCCATCCCGGCGCTGACGCACTGGACCGGATGGAAGTAGGAGGGGTAGTCCGGGATGGCAAAGCCGTCGAAGTCCCAGGTGGTCTTGAGAACCCCGAGGGTGTATGGGTTCTCCGCCGCCCATTCTCCATTGATCTTGGGGAAGCTCGCCATGACGCCCCCGGCGCCGCCACTCTGGACGGCCGCCTTGAAGGGCGGGAAGTAGATCTCATGAAGCGCCCGGCGGGAGACGATCACATCGTTGCCCGTGTAAGCGTAGGTGCTGGTGAAGGAGGGCTTGCCGTCCTCACCCGAGCGGCCAGCCTCCTGGGTGTAGGCTGCGAAGTGCTTGATGACAGCCACGACGTTCTGGGATTGCATGCCGTCTACAATTGGACGAGCCATGCTGGCCGCCAGGAAGGGGTCCTCGCCATAGCCCTCGGCCGCCCGGCCGAAGTGCCAAGTGCGGAGGATGTCCATGGCCGGGCCATAGACCATACCGTACCCCAAGTCATGGAACTCCTGGCCGATAGCCGCCCCGTAGGAGGCCGCCAGGGTGGTGTCGAAACTGGCGGCCACGGTCACCGGGGAAGGGAAGGCCGTCCCATGGCCGCTGCCGTCCGCGACACCCGCAGGTCCGTCCTTGCGGGTGTAGGCCGAAAGCCCGTAGGTGGCAAGCAGCTGCTTCGCAGCAGTGCCTTCGGCACCCGTCTCGCTACCCGCATTGGTCCCCAGGGCAAGCGCCAAGGCGACTTTATCCTCGACCGAGGAGATGGAATCCAGCAGGAACTGCGCCCTGCAGGCTGGCGTATAGGCCGTATTCAGCCAAGGCTGAACCTCATCCGCAGCTGGGGTGCAAATCGTGGGCGGCGTTACGGTACCGCCAGAGGAATTGCTGCTCCCCCCGCAGGCCGTCAACAGCAGCGCAGTTCCGCAGAGCGCGGCAGCGAGCCCCAATTGCAAACGGGCTCCCTTCCTTGACTTATCGGTTCCACCGTGGTTCAAATGCATGCACACCTCCTCTGAATGCCAAAAAGGCACATGACAAGACCTCCCAAGCCCGGCGGAGCCGCGCTTAGGCGATTGCTCGAATATTGCTATTCATCAACGTCGTTTACGTTATGCAGCTATGCCCCTGCCGAGCAGAACATCGAAGGGAATATGGAGTTATTGCTTTGGGAAGCAACAATGAACCTAAACGAGACCCATTGCCTCGGGCAATGTATCGAGGTGGGCCAAGATGTTGTATTATTTTCACAAGGTCACACATTATTGATAAAAAGTCAAAAATGCGTTGCATTCTTCATTTGATTGTGAATTTTAATAAAATATTTATTTAATCAAACAGTGCAAACTATCATAGACATAAGCCACACCAATGGATGATCCTGACTCCCAGAACGTTTCTTCCCAAGATCGGCTAGCCCTCCCAATGGATATTGAAGCCTTTGAACGTCAGCTACATGAGCTGACGCCCTTTGAAATGCGGTGCAGGCAGATCGTTAACGGCCCAAACCGGCAGGAGGGAATGGCTGAATTCAAGGCCATCCTGGACACCTACGCCACAACCCACGAGGACAACTTCCCGGACATCCCGGTTCGCATCAAGGTCACCCCAGGCTTCGTCACCCTCATGGACAGCGCGGACATTTCCGTAGCAAAGCAGCTTCGCTACGCCCCGGATTTTGAACATACCCATGGGTTTATCGAACTCCTTTACGTATACCAGGGACACTGTCGGCTCCGGTCCAACTCAGGAGAGCGGCTCCTGAAGGAGGGAGACCTCTGCATCGTCTCACCCGAGACCTTCCATGCGCACGATTTGGAGGATGACTCCGACATCGTGATTTACGCCATGTTCCGCCGGGACTCCTTCGACGCCGTCTTCCATAGCCTCCTTTCCGGGTCGACCGCCGTCTCCGATTTCCTGGTAGGAACCGTCTACGGAGCCGAGGCGGACCAGAACATCCTATTCCATACGGGCAAGGACTCCGCACTGAAGAAGACCGTCCTACGCCTCTATTACGAGTGCGAGCAGGCCATGCCGCTGCGCGACGCCATGATGCAGAATCTCCTGAACACCCTCATGCTCCTGCTGGTCCGGGACCACAGTGGCCATGCAGAGGTCATCCAGGCCGGGCGCACCCGGGAGAGCAACCCCATGTCACCCATCATCAGCTACGTGTACGCCCATTACCGGACCGTCACCCTCCAGGAGCTGGCCACCCGCTTCAATCACTCACCCTCCCGGTTATCCGAGATGTTCAAGCGCCACGTCGGGAAGACCTTCAACACCTTCATCCGGGAACTTCGCGTCAACAAGGCGGCGCGCCTCATCAAGGGCACCGCCATCAAGCTCTCGGATATCGCGGCCCACCTCGGCTATGCCGACACCAGCCATCTCAACAAGGAATTCCGACATTTCTTCAATGTCACGCCCGGCGAATACCGGCTGCCCCCCCGGAAGCCCCCTGAGACCTCAAGGTAGGCTGAACCCCGCCGTCCCTCGGACGTCCCGGGAAGAAGAACCCGCATGGACGGTGTAGTCACCCGGGGTCAGGGCCCACTTCTCACCGGATTCGTCGAAGACCGCCGCCAGGGCGATGGCGACCCGACCGCTGGCCCCGCGACAGCAAGACATCCCCGGCAGAGTCGGGGGTTCCCCGAAATTGATAATCAAATTATTATCAAAGTTGAAATCCCCTATCAGGTTTGCTCACACAAGCCATGCAGGACCAGGACTCAGCCGAGAGATAGACGAGGATAAACGTGGTAGTTTCTTATCAAGAAACGGCTGCGACCACTATGAACATCCAGGAATTCGAGGCCCAGTTGCATTGCCTCACTCCCTTCGAGGAGTTATGCAAGAACATTCACCTCAATCCAGACCCAGATCGTCTGGCCAGGGATGATGGCTACCGCACCCTGGTGGAAAGCCTGACCAGCACCAACCCTGGCATCCCGGAACACATCCAAATCCAACCGGGCTTTGTCACGCTGGCCGACACAACGGATGTCTCAGTCGTTCGCCAGATGCGCTACACCCCCCTCTTTCAGCACAGCCACGGGGCCATCGAGCTGATCTACGTCTATGAGGGACAGTGCAACCTGCGTTCCGCCCTGGGGGATACCTTCCTCCGGGAGGGCGACCTCTGTCTGGTTTCGCCGGATACATTCCACGCCCATCGGGTGGAAGACGACTCCACAGTAGTCCTCTACGCCATGATCCGCTGCAGCGCCTTCGACTCCATCTTCTACAACCTGCTGGCCCATCAGGACATCGTTTCGACCTTCCTCATCAAGGCCCTGTATGGCTCGGAGGCGGATCAGACGGTCATCTTCCACACCCGAGGGGATCTGGAGCTGAAACAGGCTTTTCTTGAACTGTACTTCGAATGCGAACAGGATCGCCCCCTACGTGGCGCGATGCTGAACAACCTCACGCACCGACTGATCCTTCTGCTGCTGAGGAACCACGAGGAATCCGCGGAAATGATCCAGGAGGGCAATGCCCGGGAGAGCGCCACCCTCGTGCCCATCCTCCGCTATATCCACGCCAACTATCGAACCGTGTCCATGCCCGAGCTGGCCGCCCGTTTCCATTTCAGCGCCCCGGAGCTCTCAAGCCTGCTCAAGCGCTATACGGGCAAGACCTTCCAGGAGTCCATCCGGGAGATCCGCATTCACAAAGCCGCCAAGCTCCTGGAGAATTCAGAACTCTCGCTGGCCACCATTGCGGAAAGCACGGGTTATGTGGACGCAAGCCACTTTCACAAGGAGTTCAAGCGCTTCTACCACACAACCCCGGGCGCCTTCCGGAATGCCCGCCAATCACCGCCGCGAGTGGGCCGCGAATAGCCAGCGCTCCGAGAGGAGCCGCCTCAGATAGAGCACCGCCATCACAGCCAAAGCCAGGAACATGTTGAAGCTGGACTCCAGCACCCAGTCGTAGGTTTGCATGCGATGCATGACCAGCACTTCCATGAAGGCATCGAAGAGGGTGAAGGCCGCGACTTCTCCGAAAAGCTGCCAAATGGGGCGGGATTGAGAGTGGCGCTCCAGGAGGTACCCGGTGAAGCCGCCATAATAGAGGCGGGTCAGGACGAAGCCCTTGGGACTGGGAGAGGCGAAGCCCAAGGGGATGGCCATGATGGTACCGAAGAAGGCAGCAAGGAGGAGCCGGCCTTCCACGCCGGGCTTCTTCCAATGGGGGCGGACCAGGAAGATGCCCGTGCCCACCACCAGCCCATTGATCACCCCAAAGGCCAGGGCCTGATGCCAGGCCCAGTTGTACTGCAACCACAAATACCCGCCAGTGGCGAGACCGAGCAGCCCGCCCGCTAGAAAGGCGGTCTCACTCCGGTGGTGGGAGTCCCCGTCCTCCTGCTGGAGCAGAACTTGAGCCAGTTCTTCAGGGTTCTCCTTCTCCGCAAGAAGGGCTTCGATCTCCGCTGGGGTCTCAAGGCCCTTGGCCTCCACCTCATCGAGCAGGTGCGATTCCAGCTCCTTGAGGAACAGATTCCGCTTCCCTGCGGAAAGCCCCCTCAGGCCTCGTTCCACTCGAGCTAGGTATTCGGCCAGCGATTCATGCATGGTCCGCCCTTTTGCGGTCGGTCAGTCTTTGGAACCCACGAAAGCCTCTACCATGGCTACGAACTGGCTCCACTCCTGCTTCTTGTCCGTAAGAAAAGCGGCACCGGCGGGCTGGAGGGCGTAGTAGCGACGCTCCCGGCCATTGGGCTGGGTCTGCCAGTAGCTGGTGATGAACTCCGTGGCCTCCAGCTTGTGCAGGGCGGGATAGAGGGCTCCCTCCTTGAGGGTGTAGGTTCCGTTGGTGCGCTGACGAACGGTTTCGATGATCTGGTAGCCGTACATGGGGCCATCCGTCAGCAGCGAGAGCAGCAGTAGCGGAGTGCTTCCTTTGAGCAGTTCACGGTCCATCGTCAAATCCCCTTGGACCTCCATTATTGCCTCGCTAGCCGATGGTTTTGAAGTTGTTTTTTACAATTCTGTGATTTTTGCCCTATATGGATGTAGGAACTTTCACCCTTTCATCGCCTCCGCCACCGGGAGGCGGCTGGCCCTCCACGCCGGGGGGAAGCCCCCCAGCATGCCCATCAGAATGCTGAAGGCCACCCCCTTCAGCATGAGGCGGGGCGTGATGGTGAAAGCGAAGCTGATGTCCGAAAAGGTGTCGAAGTTGGTGGTGGCGGTCTGGATGCCATTGAAGCTCAGCGCCAGACAGGCTCCCACCACCCCGCCCACCGCGCAGAGCATGAGGGCCTCCCACTGGAAGCTCGCCAGAATCTCCCGACGCCGGAAACCGATGGCCCGGAGGGTGCCGATCTCGGCGGTGCGCCCCGCCACCGCAGCGTACATGGTGTTCATGGCCGCGAAGATGGCCCCAATGGTGAGGATGACCGTGATGAGGTTTCCCAGCACCTGGATGGGCTTGCCCGCCTCGGTCTGCTGGGCGAAATAATCCCTTTCGGTGTGGACCTCCAACTTGAGACGCTTGTCGTCCTCAAGGGCCTGGGCCAAACCGACGACGCGCTCCGGGGAGGCCAGGCGGACCATCATGGAGGAATAGACCGTGCGCTTCTTGGCCTGGAGCAGGTCCTCCACATCGGTCCAGATCTCCGAATCGAAGGCACTGCCACCCGCCTCGAAGATGCCCACGATCCGCCATTCCTTGCCGCCAAGGACGAGGGTCTTCCCCAACTCCACGCCGGCAAAGCGAGCCACCATCCGCTGAGGAACCACCAGCTCGGACAGGCCAGACCGGAACCAGCGCCCCGCCACCAGCTTCGCCTGGGGCCTCATGCGGATTCCGGCGGGTTCCATGCCCCGGAAGGCCACATTGGCCCCGCCCCCCTCCCGCTGTTCCAGAAGGTTCACAATGAAACACTCCGCACTGGCCAGGGGCCCCTGATCGTCCTGGGCCACCAGAGGATGGAAGCGTATGATGCGGGCCTGGTCCCGATCCACGGTGCTCCCAAGCTCCGTCCTGGAGTTGGGGCGGATGAGCACGGCCTGATCCTCCCGGCCACTGGAGACGAAAGCCCGGGATATCCCCTGCGAAAGAGAGAGCACGACCACAAAGATCCCCACCACTACGGCGATGGCGGCAGCGGTGGAGATCGTGCCAACCTTGCGCTGCCAAAGGGATCGCCAGTTGTAGCTCAGGGGCACGGGATGGCGGAGGGCCGCCCATGCGAGCCAGGCCAGGTAAGGGATGAGCACCAGGAAGAGCATCAGAGCGCCCTCAGGCCATCGATGATGGGACGTCGGATGGCCCGATAGGCGGGAATAAAGGTGGAGAGCAGGCCCACCCCCATGGTGGCATGCAGGCAGAACATCAGGACTTCGCCGGGGATCATGAAGTCCTGGAGATAGGGCAGGAAGGTGCCGGCGGTCTGGCGGACGCCTCCGGCCATAAGCCCGGCAAGCCCCAGGCCGAGGAGGCCCCCGAGGACCGAGAGCAGCACCCCTTCCGCCATGAGCAGCCCCAGGACCTGAAGCCCCGTGAAGCCCATGGCCCGGAAAACGGCAATCTCCGTGTTGCGCTCCCGGATGGCCATGGCCATGGTGTTGGCAGTCACGACCAGAATGGCCACCAGGACCGCCGCCGTGATGCTCTGGATCATGGCCGAGTAGTTCCCCATCATCTTGAGGAAGTTGAGCTGGAAAGCGTTCTCGGTTTCGCTGGTGGTGGGCTCCGTGGCATCCGCGAAGTGCCGGTCAATGCGCTCGATGAGCCGGGGCACCTCGTCAGGACTCTTGGCCCTCACCCAGAGGGTGCCGATCCGGCCCTTCATGTAGGGCACCCCCTCCTCCAGGAGCTTGTAATGGAAGTGGAGCCCCATCTCGTCCGAGGGCTTCCGGGAGCGGAATATGCAGCGCAGGGTCAGCCGCACCGTGATCGGGAAGATGTCGCTCTTGAGGGTGATCACGTCCCCCACCTTCCAGCCGTATTTGTCCGCCAGCGCCCGCCCGGCCAGACAGCCATTGCGGTCCCGGAGGAAGTCCCGGTACTGGAATTCGGAATAGTCCACCACCTCTTCCTTGAACAGGGTGGTGATGTACTCCCCCTCGCTGGCGAAGTTGGGAAAGAAGTTTGAGCGATCCAGGTAGACCCCTTGGAACCACTGGAGTCCCATGACCGCCTCCACCCCGGGCTGACGCCGGATCCACTCCGCATGGCGCATGGGCAGGAGGTTGGTGATGGAGACCTTGTGGCGCACCGCGATGCGGTTGGAGGAATTGGGATTGGTGGTGAAGCTGTCCAGGGTGAAGAGCACGCTCTGGAGCACCGCCACCAGCGCCACGGACACCGCCAGACTCAGCACCGTCAGCACCGTCCGGCGCTTGGAGCGCAGAAGGGAGCGGAGGATGAGGTGGAGGTACTTCATGAATGCCGAAGACGGTTCACGCGGAGGCGCGGAGACGCGGAGGGAGAGAGCTTGTTCACAATCCGATGGAGGCCCTCCTTGAGTGTCGGAGCCCCAAAGTTGATGAGGAGACCGACAGGCAGGTGCAGGAGTCGGAGGTAAGTCAACAACTGCTTGCTGTGAACGGGGGCCAGTTGCTCCACGGATTTCAGTTCCACGACCACACGCTCCTCGACCAGAAGATCGGCTCGAAAACCCTCATCAAAAACCATCCCGTCGTATTCAATGGCGATGCCCTTCTGACGCTCTACCAGGAAGCCTCGCCTTTCCAACTCCCTTGCCAGAACAACCTCATACACCGATTCCAGCAAACCAGGACCCAAATCGATGTGAATCTTGAGCGCCGCATCCACCACTCCCCCCGTGATGTCATCCAGTTCCAGGGCCCCCGTTTCCCTCCGCGCACTCCGCGCCTCCGCGTGAGCCTCTTCTTTTTCCCTTCCGCTCATTTCCGCACCTCCACGGTGCGCTCCAGGACGCCCTTCTCCAGGTGGACTTGCACCCGGGCGTGCTGGGCGGCCTTGGGGTCATGGGTCACCATGAGGATGGTCTTGCCCAGGTCGCGGTTGAGACGTTCCATGAGGGCCAGCACTTCCTCGGCATTCCTGGCGTCCAGGGAGCCCGTGGGCTCGTCTGCAACCAGCAGCTCAGGGTCGCCAACAATGGCCCGGGCGATGGCCACCCGCTGCTCCTGGCCCCCCGAAAGCTGGCGGGGGTAGTTGCCCAGGCGATCCGTGAGGTTCACCAGGTCCAGGGCCTCCATGACCCGCTCCCGGCGCTGGGCGCGGCTGAGATCCGTGAGGAGAAGGGGCAGTTCCACATTCTCGAAAGCGTTCAGCACCGGCACCAGGTTGTAGTTCTGAAAGATGAAGCCCACGTGGGAGGCCCGCCAGCCCGCCAGTTCATCATCATCCAGATCATTGAGGGCGAAGCCGCAGACTTCGAGACTCCCTCCGGTGGGGCGGTCGATGCCCGCGATGAGGTTCAGCAGGGTAGTCTTGCCGGAACCCGACGGGCCCATCAGGGCATAGTAGCCCCCCTCCGGGATCTCCAATTCCAGCCCCTGAAGCACCGGAATTTCCAGGCTGCCCCTGAAGTAGCTCTTGCTGAGTTCCCGGCAGCGGATGATCATCCCCGCTCCTTGACCCGGGTGCCTTCCTGGAGTTTGAGATCGGCTGGGATCACCAGCAGTCGGGTCCATGGCTCCAACCCTTCAACCTCCAGTCCCACGGGGTTTTCCGCCACCACCTTGACGGCCTTGAGCACCGCCCGACCATCCCGAAGGACCCAGACCAGGGTCTCATCCTTGCGCCGAACCACCTGTTCCCGGCCGAGCACCATCACATCCTGGGGATAGGGATCGCCAAGGAAGGTGACCTTGGCCCCCATATCCGGAAGCAGGCGGCGGTCCCTCTGGAGGAAGGCCACCCGCACAATCACCACCGCCTTCTGACGGTTGGAGGTGGGGTAGATCTCCCGCAGTTCTCCCTGGAGCACGCGACCCTTGGGGTCGTTTTCCAGGGCGTCCACCCGGATCTCCACGGGCATCCCCTTGCGGAGCTTGGTGATACCGGTCTCCGTGACCTCCACTTCCACTTCCAGGGAGTCGAAGTCGGCCAGCACAGCCACGGCATTGATCGCATTGGCCCCACCAGCACTGCCGGGACTAACGGTCTCCCCCACCTCTGAAAGCTTCTGGGTCACCGTGCCCGTAAAGGGGGCCCGCAGCACCATGTTCTCCAGGTTGGCATCCTGGAAGCGGAGCTGGGCCTTGAGGCCAGTGACCGTGCTGCGGAGCCGATCGAGGCTGGCCCGATCCAGGATGCCATCCTTGGCCAGGGCCTCTCCTCGATGCAGATCCAGTTCGGCCTGGGCCAGATTGGCGGCGGTCTGATCCCGGGTGGCCCGCAGGTCCCCGTCCTCCAGGCGCGCCAGCACCTGACCACGGCTTACCCGGCTTCCCTCCTCCACCCCCAGCCAGACCACTCGGCCCGGCACCTTCGCCGAAAGGGTTGCCCGGTGGCGAGCCACCAGGTAGCCCGATGCCGTCACCACTGGGTTGCGCTCCCCGGCCTTGTAGACAGCCGGCGATGCCAGAGCCAGGCTCAGCGGGGCCATCCGCTGGACTGCGGTCACCCCAACCGCCACCACCCCAAGGGCTCCCAGTACAATCCAGCCCCAGGGCAGGCGCTTCTTGATGACAGGCTTGGGCGTGGGGGTCACGGGTTCGCTCCAGGGGATAGCTGGAACAGATTACCGGCACATCAAGAGGAAGCCTTGGTAAAAAACCCGAAAGGGCTCCAGACTAGTCGGCCTCAGCCGGTCTGGAACCCTGTCTGATCATCCGGGGAAGAATAATCTACCCCTAGACAACTCTTCCGATGGCATCACTTCTGCTCTGGAGCCATCTTCCGGAGGGAACCAAGCCCAACCTTGTACTGCCAGTAAAGGATGCCGTAGGTGCCATCCCCCTTCTGGGCCAGGGTCAGGAGGATGATCTCCTTGTCACCGGCCTTGAGGGTCACGGATTGCCAGCCCGGATTGGTGGGAACCGCCTTGGCCTCACCCATGACCACCTGGGGCCAGAGGCTGGCAGGCACGCCCTTGATGAGGCGGTAGAGGCCGGCCTGCATGACGGCGCTGGACTTGGCCTTGACCACCGCATAGTCAGGGTTGGGCTTCCCATCCGGGAACTTCTCCTGGGGCAGCTGGTCCAGACGGTCCGGATTGCAGCTCTGCATGGAAGCGGGAATCTCGCCTCCCTGACCGGACTGGATCTTGTCCATCAAGGCCTTGAGGTCCTTGGAGGAGACATCCGGCGTCAGATAGGCCTGTTTCTGGAGGTCCTCGAGACCGAAGGCCTGGATCTCCTGGGCGCTGAGGCTGGCTCCGGCGGCCCCGGCGTGCTGATGCATCCAGCAGATGTTGCCGTAGAACTTGTCCAGGTCCGCGGGGATAATGGCGGACACGGCCTTCAGGTCCTTGCGCACCCCGATGTACTGGAGGTGCTTGAGCACCTGGTACGGCTCCTTGACAGGAGCTGGAGCGGTCGCGGGCACCTTGTCCTCAGGCTTGCTGTCGCAACCAATGATGAGGGCGGGAATCGCAGCGATACCCATCCAAGCCCGGTTCTTGAACATAGATCCTCCGAATCAACAGCCATCACCTTACTAGGCTTTCGAGCGCCAAGTGTACCCAATCCGTTACATCACCATCGGCCGCCCCAAACTGGGAGCCTGCCGCGAGCTGGAAACCCACTATGGCGACCTCCTGAAGGGCTATGCCCGAATGGACCTCGTCGAAATCGCCGAGGCCAAGGGTTCACCGGAACGGCAACTCAAGGAAGAGGCCGCCCGCATCCGACAGCAATTCATGGGCATCCGCTGTCCTGTGCTCCTGGACGCAGGGGGTCCCGTCCGCAGTTCCGAAGCCTTCGCCAAGTGGCTGGGGGAGCGCATGGACCGGGGAGAGAGCCTGGCCTTTGCCGTGGGCTCCAGTCACGGATTTGATCCCGAGCTGAAGTCGGAGATCCGGGAAAAGCTCAGCCTGAGCCCCATGACCTTTCCCCATGACCTGAGCCGCGTGATGTTCCTGGAGCAGCTCTACCGGGCCTTCACGATTCTCAAAGGGAAGACCTACCACAAATAACGGCTTCTATCTGTGCAGCCCAAGAGCCTTCTCCAGAGCCGAGATGCAGGTCACGGGACTCAGGGGGTCCACCGCCAGATAGCCGTTGGCCTTGACCTCCCGGGCCCTGGCGCGCCGGAGTTCCTGGTCATCGGCTCCGCCCACCAGCAGGATGGGCAGCGGGCAGTCCTCCTCGCTCCGGAGGCTGCGGATCAGGTCCAGACCGCTGCCGCAACGGAGCCGCTGGTGGACCAGGATCACCCGGAAGGGATCCCATCGGCCCTGCTCCAGCCCCAGTGAGCGCAGACGATCCAGCACCCTGCCCTTGAGATAATCCATGGAGGCGAAGCCGTAGCGACGCCCCAGGAGGGTGGTCATCCGATCCGGCAGTTCCTGGCCCTCGCAGATCACCAGGATCATGGGGTCACGATCCAGGAGCATTCGGGGCTCGTCCAGTGCACCCTTCTGCCGGTCGGCATCCTTCATGGCCGCCCTGACCCCGTCCTCCACCAGATCGGTCCGCTCCGCCTGGGCCTGCAGGAGAAGGGCATCCGCCAGCCAGGCAAAGTAGTCCTGCACCGCCAGCATGTCAGCGGCCTCCAGGATCTTGATTCCGGCGTGCCCCTCCTCCAGATAGACCACGGTCCCGGGCAGAATCAGATGGGGCCCCCGGGGCAGGTTGAGATCCAGCGTGGTCTCGGCGCCGATACGGAAGGGGTCGCTGGTGTTCCCGGTCACGGAACGGATCCAGATCTGCACCCCCTCGGGCCCCAGGGTCCTCATCCGCGCATCGCAGATGTCCTGGGTCGGTGTCGTGAAGGTTCCGATCAGGGGCTTGTCGGGATAGAGATCCCTGAAACGGTAGAGGTCCAGGGAGTTCAGGAGCCTGGGCTGGTCGAAGAACACGCATTCGAAGCCCTCGACCTGGCCGACCTCCGCCATCCGGAAGACCCCCTGAAAACGCCGGTCCCGGTAGGGGACAATCCCTTCCAGGGTCACCCCGGGCTTCAATGCCCACAGTTCGCGATGGGAGGCGGATATGCCCAGCGCGAGGCGTCCGGCAGTCTCCGAATAGATAGGAAAGCCGCTACGGAATCGACCCTTCTTGAGGTAGATACTGCCACTGGCCTTGCACAAGCGCTGGAATACCAAACGAATCGCCTGGGCATCATCCAGATCCGCTTTCAATTCGGGGGGTAGCATGGCCCAGGATAACTGGGAGCAGGAGGAGATTGGGCCTTGAAAATAAGGAATCCCTCCGATAGTCTATTCCTCTTGCGTGAACAAGCCGCGTGCCCAAATCCTTGCATCCGGTCGGTTCCAGGAGGATCCCATGAGGCCCAACATCCACCCCGAAATGCACGAAGTGACCGTTCACTGCCAGTGCGGATTCGAATTCCAGACCCGTTCCACCAAGAAGGAACTGCGCGTGGAAGTCTGCGCCGCCTGCCACTCCTTCTACACGGGCAAGCAGCGCGACATGACCATCGCCGGCCGCGTTGAGAAGTTCAACAAGAAGTACGCCAAGAAGGCCGAGCCTGTCCAGGCCGAAGCGGCTCCCGCCGAAGTCAGCACCGAAGCCGCCCAGTAGGCGCTCTGATCCCAGGAACGGGCCGTTTTCACGGCCCGTTCTTTTTTCGTATCAACACTCCCCCTGCGGTGATCCATGTTCGACCAGCTTGAGTCCCTCGATGCCAAATTCCAGGAGATCGAAGCCCAGCTTCAGGATCCCGCTATCGTCACCGACTCCAAGAAGCTCCGGGAGCTGACCAAGCTCCGCGCCGAACTGGAGCCCGTGGTGGCCGCCTGGGCCGAGCAACGCACCCGCCTCAAGCAGCTTGAGGAGGCCGAAGGCATCCTTGGAGACAAGGAGATGGACCCCGAACTGCGTGAAATGGCTGAGATGGAGATCCCGGACCTCAAGAAGGCCATCGAGGCCGGAGAAGTGGAGTTGAAGCGCCTTCTCGTTCCCAAGGACCCCAAGGATGCCCGCAACGTAATCCTGGAAGTCCGGGCTGGAACGGGAGGCGAGGAAGCCGCCCTCTTTGCAGGGGAACTCTTCCGCATGTATGTCCGATTCGCCGAGCGCAGGGGCTTCAAGGTCTCGATTCTTGACGAAAGTGAAGCCGATATGGGGGGCCTCAAGGAGGCCGTTGCCGAGATTGAAGGCGAAGGCGCCTATTCAGTCTTCCGTTTCGAGTCCGGCGTACACCGTGTCCAACGGGTGCCCAAAACCGAGACCCAGGGTCGCATCCACACCTCCGCCGCCACGGTTGCCGTGATGCCCGAGGCCGACGAAGTGGACATCCAGATTCACGATAAGGATCTGCGCATCGACACCTTCTGCTCCGGCGGCAAGGGCGGCCAGAGCGTGAACACGACCTACTCGGCCGTGCGACTCACCCACCTGCCCACCAACACCGTGGTGCAGTGCCAGGACGAGCGCAGCCAGCTCAAGAACATGGCCAAGGCCATGACCGTGCTTCGCAGCCGCCTCCTGGAAAAAGCCCAGGCCGAAGTGGATGCCGTCAGCTCCGCCCTCCGCAAGTCCCAGGTGGGCTCCGGCGACCGCAGCGAGAAGATCCGCACCTACAACTTCCCCCAGAGCCGCATCACCGACCACCGGATCAACCTCACCATCCA
>Ga0316602_10000401_pt1 | contig 25034 bp, 20 predicted proteins | sample OWC_soil_day10_C_FD_203103 | JGI IMG/M metagenome (GOLD analysis project Ga0316602, IMG submission 203103) | Wetland soil microbial communities from Old Woman Creek delta, Ohio, United States - OWC_soil_day10_CT | ecosystem: Environmental > Terrestrial > Soil > Wetlands | place: USA: Ohio... | reverse complement strand
GTATCTGAATGTATTATAACCACGATATTAAAAAGAAAGGAACGTGTGATAATTAACTTCCTAATTATCATACAAGGTTTTTATGGATAATACTCGATTCATAAAAGGAATACAAAATTTAAAATCTGTCGATGGAAAAGGTGGTGATTCGGTCATCCAATCTTTGGATAATATATCCCCAGATTTAGGAAAATATATCATTGAATTTGCCTTTGGTGATATATATTCCAGACCGGGCTTATCTCTACAGGAGCGTGAAATAATTACTATTGTAAGTCTACTCACTGCCGGTGGATGTGAACCACAACTCGAAGTCCATATAAATGGAGCACTAAACACAGGAATAGAGCCAGTTAAAATCGTAGAAACTTTTCTACAATGTATACCATATACAGGGTTTCCCAAAGTATTAAATGCTATCTTTACAGCAAAAAAAGTATTTCAAGAGCGTAACATCACAATATAAACTTTGTCTCCTCACATTAAATTAAAGTGAGGAGATTTTTATAGTACCCTTACAAATACAAATTTGTCTGTTAATCACTTACATTACTCAATTCCAAACATATCGCCCTTTTTGAAATATATTTTTCAAGCGACAAAAATCAAATAACTTTAATACTTTATTTTATTTTATGATAAATTGTAAAATTATTCAATAAAATTATCATAATTATTATTTTATTATTAGATTCTTTACCATAATATAAATCAAGTTATTACTCTTTTAAATATCTTTTTCCTATCTGCCACTTATAACAAATATTGAAGATTATGTTGACAAATTGTAACTTATCAGTATTAAATTCGTTTTTATTATTTTTACTAATATTCATCAAAATTTTAACCCTCATATAAACCAGCTAACAATAGCTAAGAAGTTCACAAACATGTTTATAGATCTAATTTTTGCATAGAAGCAATTCTATTATTTCCTTATCATGTAGCCTGTTTCTTTCAAGCCATCCTTCTAACTTATACATGAAAAAACCTGCCGTAAAGGGCAGGTTTAATACGCAATCCAATACAGCAGCCAGGCTGTCTTAATGCTCCTGCATCTTAGACCCTAGGCTTTGCGTCCTTGTCTTTCGGCAAGTTTGCCCTTAGCAATATTTGATTATTTCTTCAGAGTCAATCAATTATCTCAAATCTGTTGCTGGCTTGCCAATGACGTTATTCACCACTGTTTCCTCGCTGTCTTCCTTTTTAGGCCATTTGCGCCATACAATTAATAAAAGTATAAGAGAGGATGTGATCAGAATTGCCAGCAACCGAATCTCAAAAGTAAAAATCGGTCCTCCAAACAACAGGCCAAAGTCGATTTGAGTATTAGGGTACATAGGAGTAAAATAACTGATCACTTTAAATAAATCAGGCATGATTTGCAGTGGCATGGTTCCACCTCCCGCTATTGTCTGCGCAAGCATCAATGGGATATTAATAAAGATACCGTTTTGCCCAAACAAAACCGAGAATATTAAAGTAAACTGGAAAGCTGTAATTTGCATAAAAATCTGCTGCAGATTTAATCACTTTGCTAAATGATTTGGACAAATTTGGAACAAGTTCTTCTTCGATTGCTGTTCCTTTATCGCCATCCTGATTTACCACATTGATTGCAAGTAGATTAACTCCATTTGGTAGGACGTGATACCCGTAAATATAAAGTCCAACCATCACTATCTGATAAAATACTGCCAAAATAATGGCATAGATAACACCCTTACTTAACAAAAACTTTATAAGTTTCATAACTATTTCTCCTTTAACAAGTGTTCATGATTATAAAATCTGCCTGAATTTTTATCTGAATTCCGTTCGTAAGAAGATAAATGTTTAGTGCCTTTTTTAAAAAGTTTTCTATAGGTTCACTTATATTTTTTGTTTCTTCAGGCCAGTTACCAATATCTCTTCCAGCCGAAATAAGCCTTCCCAACATATCAATATCTCCTGTTGTAAAATCATTTACCATGTTCCACCAGCGCTCCGCAAGCTCCTGTCCCTCTTTTCCGGCAGGATCAGCACCTTGTTGATACAAGTTTTCCAGTTGCGCAAAAACTTCTTCTACCAAAATTTCTTTTTTTTCAGACGAGGCTAATAATCTGTTTTCAATGCTTTTGAGCTGCTCGTCATTAAGATACCTGACGACAAAGGAGTACGGGTTGCCTTGCTTCATTAACTCCATAATTGTAATCAATCTATCCACGCTAATCTCCTGCCCACCCTCTGTCTCTGATATCACCTGATCTAAAGTAACAGCAATTTTATTTAAGTTTGCGATTTGATGCAACAGTATCTGACGCTGTTGGGTAAAGACTTTTTTTAAATCAGCGGAATTTTTTGATTTCAGGATTTTGTTGTTTATCTCTTGAAGAGGAAATCCTAACGATTTCAAAAATAGAATTTGTTGAAGCTTTAGTATATCGTCACGAGTATATACTCTTTTATGGTTCTCGGTATATGTAGAATTTAGTAGATTTGCCTGATCGTAATATTGCAATGTTCTTACGGATACTCCGACAAGTTTTGCTAATTCTCCAATTGTAAACAGACATTCTTCATCATTCTCCACATTATTCCACCTCACAATACTTGTTAGATCACTTGGTTCTTATTCAAGTACTCTTTTTTATAATCTTTATTTTTTCAATTTTACATTGTTGAGATCTGTTTGGTCCCTGTATTGAATGATTTTTAGAGTCGCACTGAATAAATAAGCCAACTAATTTTCGTCTGTTCGCCTTTTTATTTATACTCCCTGAACATTATCTCGTTTATAGGAATCTGCTCATGACAATAGGGACATTCTCCCGGCTTGTTTTGCTGCTGATCAGTAGCTTCTGCTTTATTTTTTTGACCGATTGTTATTCCATACTCTGCTGCTAATTCTTTACCTGTAAATGTAAACACATTGTTATTGATATCCATCTTTTTAAAGACTACCGAAGACAAAGGAATCTCTCTATGGCAGTGTGGACATACCCCTGGTTGCTCATGATGGGTTCCAGTAATTTCCACTTCCCCTTGCTGTGTTCTTATGAAGATGTTTCTTATCGATGCGCCAGTCAAGCTTTTCTTCATGTTATTATTCATATAAATCACCTTTCTTCTTTTTTAATATTTACATACTATCACGTGACGTTACGTCGTTAGCAAGTGTTTTTTTACTATTTTACGATTTTAATATTTTATAAAGAATTTTACTCTGCAGCAATATTCTTTTTATAGTGACTGGAGGTCATTCTTACATACCAGAACGGATACTCTTGTTTTTTCGTGTCAGAAACCCGAAAAGATGCTATATGGAAGTGATAGCCCGTATACACCTAAAATCGCAACTGTAACTCTGGCAGGATCTTTAGAAGAAACAGAGCAATTCAATGTACAGGAAAAGGAAATGATTTTCACAAAAAATGCGCTGACACCATTCCCACGTTTAAGTAGTATTTTAGGAATTGATAGGGAAATAACCAAGGAAAACAAAAAGTATAAAAAGTCATGCAACGCCTTTAAACGTAAAATAATTGCATTTGTTTACAGGCGGTTTCACCCATAAGCGTACGCCCTTAGCTCACCCATTTTTCTCTTGGCAATGGCATCGATTCGGTCGTCAATAAATGTCCCGGTTACACTGTAAGGCATCTTTCCCATAGGTGTTTTCAAGTCGCCGGAAAATGCAACATCTCCCTCCATGATTGTTTTTTCCTTTAACGTCCCTATCCAGCCGGTTTTCCCTGATCAGCCAAAAAATGTTGAGGTGCTGTGGGACTATGAGCGCATGGCAACGAAACCGGCAATTATATTAAAAAGCCGATGACGGAATGCACCGGTGAAGAAATTCTGAAGGAGTTCTTCTATCACCTTGACTATATTGACAAGTACGAAGAATTATCTGGCTTTCATCCGACAATTTGTCCGCTTAATGAGTTCACCTGCTTCATGATCCAACATGGCGTTGAGGTTTTTTTCTGTAATAAGAGAGGCGAAATCTTTCAATCACTGCTGACTTAAAAACTTCGCCTCTGTCTTACATCTGATGATTTTTCCGATACCCATCCAAATAACAGATCAATATCATTTCTATTATACTGCCGGTAAAGTAGCTGACAATTTACAACAAGTTATAATAGATGCTTCTATTTAGAGAATATCCATTACTTCAAATTCTGTTAAGGCATTATTTTCACAAATAATTGACACCGGTTCTGACATCAGCGTATATAAATTTATCTTCTGCTTTACCATTGTCTCAGTATCTATATTTTTTTCAAATATTGCCGTCCTCATGGATTCCAGCCGTATATAAAAGGGATTGTTATCCACCAGTTCCGTCAGTTCTTTTATTATAAGCTATCCACAAATAAAAAGCATCCTTCGTGATCTTTGGCTCAATCTAATTTTTCTGAACGCCAGTTAATGAATTGGTGTACATTGATAAGTTAATATTGATAGTTAGCAGTTATTGGTGTATCATTAATTTATAAAATCGGAATTTGTTAAAAGAGATAGCTTTGGAAAAAGGAATTTGATACCTCAGCTGAATTTCCCGTTGAGTTTATTTAGTTGCGCAGTAAAAGCATTTTTACATTTACTTCTATTCAGACAGGAAAATATTATGAAAAAAATATCATTATGCTCTAAAATAATTTCAATAGTAGGAATTTCTATATTAACATTATTTATTATAGCACTAGGTTACTATAAATTCCAGGTTATCGGGGGTGAAATTATTGAAGTTGAGGCAAACCCAGAAAAAGGATTTAATTTTAACTATTACGTATATTTACCATATGGAATGAAAGAAAGTGAAGTAGAGTACTTATTGGTAGAAACTAACAACGCAGGAAATGTCAGTGATGATCACAAAGTTCATGATAAAGATGCTTATAATTTAATTAAAAATGGTATAGGTCATATGATTGCCACTAATCTTAAAATTCCATTATTGGTTCCTGTTTTCGATAGACCTGAAAGTGATTGGCAAATGTATACTCATGCACTGGATAGAGATACCTTAATGAATAATAAAGGAAAATTAGCAAGAATTGATTTACAGCTGATAAATATGATAGGCGACATAAAAGAACGATTAAAAGACAAGAATATTGTTGTTCAAGATAAGATTTTTATGAGCGGATTTTCTGCTTCTGGAAGTTTCGTTAATAGGTTTACAGCTCTTCACCCAGAAATAGTCCAAGCTGTAGCTGCCGGTGGCGTAAATTGCATGCCCATTATACCTGCAGCTGAATGGGATGAACAAAAGCTGATATATCCAATTGGAGTATATGATATAAATCAAATAGCCGGGATTGAATTTAATATAGATAAATATAAAAAAGTATCCCAATATATTTATATGGGTAGTTTGGACGACAATGATACGTTGCCATATGATGATGCATTTGATAGTGATGAAAGAGAATTAATTATAAACTTTCTAGGTACAGATATGCATGAGCGTTGGGAAAAATCAAAAAACATCTACCAGCAGTTAGATGTACCTGCAACTATGGTAATGTACGATGACGTTGGTCATGAAACAAATGATGTAATTATTCAAGATATTGTTAATTTTTTTAGAGCTCAAAGTGCTGAATAGAATCAATTTAAACCAATGCTTATTGAACAATCCACATTCCAAACATTGCAAGAAATTTCGGGTAAAGTCTGGAATAATAAGTGCAATGCCTCCTTTTATGAGCATAATGTGAAGCCAATAAAATATAAATGTAAAAAAACTACTAGCTATCAGTAATTAGGTTAGTAGTTTTTTTGTTGTAATTTAGTCACGTAAATTGATATTTCCTTCACCGAGAGTTATATGATTTTGTTTCCCGATAGCGTCGTGTATATGAAAATGTTTTAAATTACATTCTTTACAGAAGACCTTTAATTTCACATATCAATCACCATATTTTTCTGTATACTCAAGATCCTGTTCCTTGCACCATTTTATTGCCATCTTCGTATAATCGGCTCCCATATTCCAATAGATATAATTAGTGTATCTTTATCACTTACTTGATTACTTACATAATACTCGATTTCGATTTCATTACATTTAGGGCACGCCAACTCCCCTTTTGATTTAGGATTATCTTCAAAATTCAATCTTTCACCATTCACAGGAATAATACATCAATACCGATTCTACATGATATTCTATTTGCTTCATAAAGCATTTGCCCAAGTAGCGATTTGAGGTAATATAAGCATTTTGACGCTTTGCTTGTCAAGGGACTTTACAAAATCCTCAGCATCTTTATCTATAAAAATCTTTTTTGAAGCTTGCTTTAAGTCGTCTTTAGATTTCCAATGCTGTATCATATACCATTCATTCTCTTCATCATGATAAAGTAGTTCAGTATCAATAAAGCCTTTCTGCCTTGAATGAAAATTCCTTTCAAGTCCATCAACTATTCCAATAAATTCATCTTTAGCGATTCCTTCAACTGTCCTCATCCTTACAATTTCCGCTATTATCATACATAATTCCTCCTGTTTTTTCTTAATTATAGTAAGAAAACAGCAAAAATTATTGTACTAAATCGACAAAATCAATGGTAAATGGTATTTTCAATTACTGTATTTTTTTCCTGTCGAAATGTTCTTGGGGACACACCTGAAAACTTCCTGCACTCCTTAGTAAAATAAGCTTGATCTGTGTAATTATGATCATAAACAATTTCAGATATCTTTGCAGCCTTATTAAACAACAAATGATTACTTGCAACCATATAACGCTTTATCCTACGTAAATTTACCGGTGAAAAACCCGTCATATTAATAACAAACCTTTCAAACATCTTCTGACTAATTCCATTATTTAAACAAAATGCCGATATCAATATATCATCATTTTTCATGAATTTATCAATAATATCCACTCTTTTCAAGCATCTATCAGTTATTTTCAATTCAGAATCTAAAGCCCTCATGATACTTTTAATTTTACACTGATTTGTTTCATTCGTTACAGCTACTTTCAATTTATCAGCCAATGATATCGATAAAAAATTCAAGTCTATTATTTCATTCTGAATATTTTTTAATGATTTATTGATAAACGGATACAATCCGAAAGCATAAAAAGAAATGCCCCATACATCAATATTTCCTTTCTGATGCATGAAACTATGGCGACCTCTTAAGCCGTTTACATGTAGTTTGGGTGCAGTTATCCTATCAGTTGTTGTTTCATATACCATATCGTCTGCCAAATTTATAATTATATCAATACTATCCATCGGCAGGAGCTTGTGATTAACATCTACATGATCTGCTTTAAAATGCCAGATAAATTTTACCCAATTCTTAAGATTATCATTTGACAATTGATATCGTTCTATCTTAAACAACTCAAATTTCCTTTCTTGGCTATACTAATTCCGTTTCAAAAGACAAATTCTCTCACAATATGCTGATGCTGTAAATAGGACTTCTGCAAGGCGCAGCCCTGCCATGGCTGAAAATGATTTCAGCAAGAAACATTTTAAATTGCTGCTATTTCTGAAGCAACGCTTTATAGTCACTTTCCATTGTCGTGGTTCAGTCCGTAGCAATGTTAAAGTCTCCGCCAAAGAAAATGTTTATATTCGCAGGTTCTTTTAGAAATCGATACGCTGAAAAAATCATTTCAAGGCCAGCGATTGAATATCTACCACCTATAGTTGATTTTTTTGATGGAATGCTTCCTGCATGGAGGATTAGTACAATGCCGGACGCCTCTATGGTAAATAACATGTTGGATGATGCGATTTGTATTCTGAGTGATAAGGAGCCTCCGTTGGCCCACACAGACCGAGGCTGCCATTATCGATGGTGTCCCTTTTCGATGCCCAGACTACAGTGCCTAACCAATAATAGTGATATGTATTATATTATAGCAAATGAATGCTCACTTTTTTAGCTTGTTTATGTAATCAAATAACATCTTTCTATTCCACACTTGTGCCTCAATATAGTGACAATCTGTTTTATATTTTGAGATTACTTCTTCAAGTTCATGATACAAATACATATCTGGAGTATTTGTTCTTTCCCCTCCCACAATACTACCATTAGTATCAAGAACAAAACGATACATACTATCTGGAAATGTAAACGAAATTGCAGACAAATCCAAACAATTTAAAGGGATTTTTATTTCCTCTGCATTCTTTTGTATATCTTCACGTATATCAAATTCGCCAAGAGGAGATTCACCTAACGCCATGTATATCGGAACTGTATTTTGCGGATTGCCACCTTTTGAAATCAGCTGGTTATAGAGCCATTTTTCGATTTCCTTTCTGTGAATTAAATAATCATCTTCGGCATAAAACCCTCCAATATTATTTCTTTTGCAGTGATTTTTCTTAATTTCGTTAGCCTCTTTAAATGGATAATCGTTTAGAGAAGTAAACGGACTTTCGCCATGTACATAATACCGAGTTAAAAAATCAGGAACAGTTTTCATCACATTTAATTTTAATATAGTTATCTTTACAAAGTTGGTAGCTATATTATTTCCTCTCTTTATTTAATATATAGTCTTATTAATTACTTAAAGGCAATAGCAATAGGAACAACATGCTTACATAAGTGTATATCTTTTGAATAGTTATTTCAACAAGAAATACACAGTTGTACCATAATTCCAACATGCATTCAATCTCTACACCCTTATCATAAATGCCCGTTATCTTTTCTGTCTGCTTAACCCCATCCGTTTTTAAGGCGTGGATATATTTCCAGCCTTTTCTATTACACTATTTGTGAACTCTTGACATCAATACTACTTTTTCCACATGTGTTGATGCCGTGATTCGGATTCTCCAAAAGCGAAATTCAGCCTGGGCGGAACCATTATATTTGTTAAAATTCTTATAAATATTTTATATAAACTTACATATTCGTTTACGATGTCCGCCAACATTATCAAACTAATCATAAATTCCTTTTCCAATACAGCATTTTTTAAATTTCTTTCCACTATCACAAGGACACAGATCATTTCTACCTATTTTTTTCTTTGTTCTAATAGTGGCAGGTATTATTGCTGGATATTCATATGGGATTCCATGCTTTTCAAAATATATCTTATCTATAAGGCTTGGACCACTCGGCGAGAAGAATACTGAACCTTCTTTTATATTTTTCTTTATTTGAGAGTTTATAAAAAACGCTTCTATTACATCTAACTCATCCGAAGATAGTACTTTATAATGATTTTCTATTCGCCAAATAATATAATCAACAAAATCTTGTGCTGTTTTATTTAGATATTTAAGTATCTTTATAATGTTTTCAAAATCATGCCAATTGCATACCCACGGGTATGGTTGGTTTTCATCTTTTTCCAACAATGAAGTCGTATTTATGGCTATATTACCAAATTGATTCAACGTTAGAACTACTGGCAATATAGTTTTATTAGATACATTTTTAATTATAAACTTCTTATTTTTATTTTCATATAAAATAACATCTTTTTTATCTTCAATGTATCTTTTAAGAATTATTGCCTGTTCATATGCACCACCAATTCCTATATCTGAATTAAAGTGATCTTTTATACGTATATATGCTTTTTCTGGATTAAAAAGCGGTTCTCTAACCTTTGATGCTTTCACTTCTCCAATCAAAATATAGTCTTTATACTCAATTAAGATGTCATGTTCCTTAGTTCCTCTTTCTTCACATACACTAGTATGATACCTCGCATCTTCAGCAAATACTTTTTTAAAGCACTTAAGAAATTGGTTTTCTACTGTTTCCGCCTTGACTTTTTTATACCTATCCGCAAATATATTCTGAGACTTTTCTAACGTCTCCGTGATATAATTATAAATTGCATTTAATAGAAATTGGGGGTGAACAATAAATAAGGTTTCTTTTCCATCAATCCAACAAAGCGGCAAAAGGATTTTTTTCATTATAATATAAAAAATTATGCGATTGCCTAAACAAACCAAAAATATCCAATAGTTTTTTCCCTTTTTCTATTCCAAAAGTATCTAGAACTAAGGATGACTTAATCGAATTTAAACCATCCATTGCATTTTGAAAATCAGCACTTGCTGTTCTTTGGGCAAACTCCATAAAGCGTGTATACTCTTTCTCTACATCAATTGCATATGGATTAAAAGAACTTAATAAATTTTTAATCTTATCTGTTGCATATTTGGATGAACTCATTGCATCTTCGAACGTGTCGTACACCAATTCATAAAATGCTATATAGTCTTCTGTTACTAATCCTGTCAATTTCTCCAATTCAGAATCAAATCCACCATATAATATTCGAATCAAGTCTATTGTTTGCTCCGGATATCTTAGTATTCCCATATCAAAGTAGGATGAAAATGCCTCCATAGATACTAGATTTCTTTTCATATCTGCACTATCTAATTTCATATCTATATCAAGAAAATTATTTAAATATTCTAGAGTAATTTCTTGCACATCTCTTTCAAGCTCATCATAAATATCACAATCCTCGTCCATTGTAATATGACCGTGACTATTATCTTCTGTACACATAAGTAAACCTGCAAGATATGTATATTGCTTTTGTGGTGAAATCAGCTTTGTTTTTTTAAAAATGTCAGCTTTATCTGCAATATCTTTCTCTCCATTTGCAAATGTTATGAAATGAATACTTATCATCCCCAATAAATCGCGAGTACCCATATATTGCAATTTTTCTTTTAGTTCTTTTATTTTTTCTTCCATATACCCTCCACACTCTATATCAAGTTTGATACTTTCCTAGCTTGTATGGCATAATTATTAATACTTATGTGCAAAAATAATCAACGTTAAAATGTCCGATTTATTTGCCTGACTTATCCACTCACCTACACTTTTAATATGTTATTAAAAAATACATATGTATTTTTTGAAAAACTATTTGAAGAAAACATTTATAATAATTTTAAATAATTAACTCTACATTATCTGATTTTTTCCATAGTGTTTCTGAAAATTCTTCTCTATTTTCACCAGACAGGAACTGCAAAAATTTTCTTATACCTTTTCTGTATTTTGTCCAATTATATGAAGATCTTCTTCAATGAAGATTAAATATCACAGCTTAAATCTTCTTCTAAATATACTTTTCTATAGCTTCTTTACTATTTGAAAAGACGATTTGATATGAAGCCTTTATCATATAAGAATTATAATCATTTACTTCTTGTTGTGAGAGAACAATTTTATTCACATTGTTCAAATCATTAACAGTTATCGCCACACGAGGTGATATAGGATAATAAAAAATGAGTTCCGTAGTATGACTATTTAAATCACCATAATCCGCTTTCAAATTTATTACCGGCTGATCCGAAGTAATAAAGGGTGTATCAGTATTGTTTATTAAGACTGATAAGTGCGAATTTCTTTTTCTAAGATTATATGCACAAGCATTTTGGAAATTCCATGTAAAATGAGGAACCAAATTTTCCAAACGAATGTTTTCACGAGGGATGCCCAAGCTATTCCATCGAGGATCTTCTAATGTAGGACTAAAATTAGAAATCCAACGTTCTTTCAGTGCCTTAGTCCTAAAATATTGAACTGATATGAAATATAAGAAATTAAATCTATCATCATCAAAATAACCCTGAGATTTCATTTTTTCATCATCAGAAGAATAATAAAACGTTGTATCTGCTTTTTTTAAGGAAATAAGCCACTGAATAGACTCCCCCTCAATGTCACTCAAATAGTCCTCCATTAAATTGTTAATATCAATGTCAATTTTGTTTTTAAGCTTACCCAGTTCTTTTGCTATATCCGTGGGCAACTGACCTTCTTTAGCAAATTTTTGTTTAAACCAAGACTCTAACGTATTAATTTGTTTTTCCCACTCCAGAGGTTCAAGATATATGCTAATATGTTCTAACATAGCTTTGTACACATCTGGGTGTGCATTTTTTTGCATAAGTAAAAAGAATTTTAATTCGTCATTATTAATTGGTAATACTCTATAAAAATCCCTTTCCTGTGCAACATTCAGTGTATTTGATCTAAATATTTTTCCATCACGGTAGCACCATACTTGTTGTTTTTCAGCCCAAGAAGCTAAGTATGCTTGAAAAACATAGTGATGCTTTCTTTTTTTCTCCATATAATTCCTCCAGCTGACTAGATAAATCTTTATTTAAAATCGCATTGAGATAAAACTCATTATTTAATTGTATCTATCTTTTCTGCATATACCATAAAAATGCATCTTCAGTTATTCGTAATATCATCAATGCATCCTCTTGTGTGGGATTGTCTTCACCGTAGCGCCTAATCCAGAAGTTCTAATAGACCAAAAAGCGATATAACTGAGCTAAACTTTTATCTTCCTTACTATCCAATACAACACCCATATTTTTATCCTCCTTATTTATTAGGCATCCGGTGACACTCATCGAGATATTTGTGAGCAAACGATATTAGTGTCAAAATATCTAAAGCCTTTGTCTCTTCTATCATCCAGTTAATTTTAGGAGTATGAGCTGCTGGGTTTCTTACCAAATGAAATATGGCTTCTAATAATTCTTTTACTCCAGTAAACTCACTTTTCTCACTATCTGTCTGCATAGAATTAAAAAAAAGATATGGATCACCTTTAGCAAATGCTTTTTGGAACAATTCACCACCATCTGAAGATAAACCAGTTATCTGGCGTACTCTATCTGCAAGTCCTTTAGCCGCTTCAAACACCGCGTCATAGTAGTCTTTACGCAGATAATCTTTTATACAATATTTTTGTACCTCATTGTGAATTGCCCTATTATAAAGTTCCCGCTTTAGATGATTCATACGCCTATCTACTTCATCCAATGTTGTGGCCTGTTCTACATCAACGACTTTCCCTTCTTTACTAACAGACAAACCAGCCAATAATAACACTTTATTAGTTTCCTCTAAAAGATGGAGGTATTTTTCTCTATTACTTTGTACTGTAAAAGCAACTGGATTTAGCGCTTTGGCAATGAAGTCGAAGACTCGTTGAAGCGATTTATTGGTGTTTATTTCATTCGCCAAACAATTATACAGCCAATCTCGTTTATTCAAGCCTAATGTATAGGTGTAACCATTACTAGACTTTCCATCATCAACCAAGGTTATTTGACTCTGCTGCAATAACCCAGACAATTCGCTTTTTGAAAACCCTTCACTGGTATGAGCTAAAACATCACATACAGCTTTTAATTGCTGTTGATCCAACATTTTTACTGTCATTTAATCACCTCCATGTCATTTAAAGTGAAAGTATATAATAAGCAATTTAATAATTATATTTCTGTTTAAGTGTCAACTCATTCGCTTAATAATTAGCTCTAAAATCATTTAGCATCTTTTTCAAAATAAGTGCATCTAAGTAATCTTTTTTAAAAGCACTCATTACATATCCCTCTAAATTAGGAAAATGTGGAAGCATGCCTTCAAAATCGGCAGCATTATAGTCAGCATAATTTTATTTCACAAACTTATCGAATCTTGCCTTCTCAATCTCTGATTCAAAGATAAGTATGCACTCTAAGAAACGTCTCCTTGATGTTTGCTCCTCATCCATGTCATCAGTAATATAGAACTTATGAACAATATACTCTATTGACTCTTTAATGAAATACTTATAACTAATATCCCAATTCATTCTGTTTTTATCTAACGATAATCCTGATATTTTAGGAGTAGACGTGAAATATCGGCTCCCATCTAAGGCTACCCCACCTAAAGAATCTAATAATGTTTGATGGTAATATAGATTGATATCATACCAGTGAGGACGATTATCAGATTGGCCAAACAGATAGAACTCATATCCATCCCTGTCATCTGCAGCCGAGATCTTTTCTATTACGAATTCTGGTGCATACTTATAATACCTTCTTGATTGATTAGCTGAATCAACCCAATCTGATGGACTTTGCAAATACAGAATGACACGTTCAAGTACTGTCGCATCTAATCCAAAACGCTTCTTCCAAAGAGTTTCAATAATATTAATGTCAGCCGAAGAGTTTTTCGGTGTATTAGTATCCATAATGCGGACATATATGTTGTTTGCAAAAACCCCCTGAAATTGCTCCGTCAAATAATAAGGTGTATTGCAATCATTATGTATGATTATTACATCAACAGTTTTCTGAGATAAGAGAATTGACTGGACTGTAACAGTGGGTCTGATTCCACCAGAAAATTTTTTCTCACGCAAAAAAGATACTATATCTTGTGTTTTCTTCCGGTTAGAATCATCTATTATGTCTTGTATTTCATAATCTCTTTCTTCATCAACACCAATAATAATCAATCCGTCTTTATTTGATAAATTATTTGCCATACAAATAATATCATGCAGAAGATCCGCCTTATTACTATACCATTCCCGTTTAAAATCCCAATGGTCACCTTCTTGTTTTAAAGAGATTAAGTTGTCGACCTGCTCGGTTAAATCGTGTATATTCATGGAACATCTCCTTAAGTTTATTCCATCGCTATCTCATTGTATTCGTAACCACCATAGGATCGTACGATTTTAATCGCCATTCATCACTTTCGTATTCAAAATACAAACCATTTATATTTACTATTTCACGAAAAGGCAGTTCCTCTGTTGATACTACTTTTTCATAGAAATATCCGTCACTTGAAGATAGAAATAACTCATTACCATTTTCACGAATGTATAATTTATCAGGGAGGTTCGCTTTTTTCCATGTGAAAGTTGGGAAAGATATCTTTCTAGGTAATTGTTCTCTTGCAAACTCTGAAAGCAATTCAATCCACACTTTGACTCCATCTGAAACAGCTATTTCCTGAAAAGGAAAGTCTAATAGAATCTGTTTAATTTCTGAAATATCTTTATCCATAAAAATTTCATAAGAAGAAAGTTCTAGTGCAGCACTTCTAGAACGCACACCAGCCATATATATGTTTGCTGCTGCTAAATTTGGCAAGCCGAGTTCAACGAACATTGCAAGTGATGCATATGCTTGGACAATGTTTTCTTCAGACTCAGAGTCAAACATTTGAGAGATCGCATGAATAATCCATGGCAATGTAAAACCATAGTAATCTTTAGAAATTTTATCCGCTCCTGGTTCTAATTCTACTATTTTAACAAGAGGAACCCCATAAATCCAGTGACAACGTACCCTATCTAAAACCATCTGATTGGGTACTGTATCCATCAAAGTATGTGCGTTCTCATTGCTCCAGATCTCGATTTCTCGGATTGTACTATCAATTATTTTATTATGAGTACCATCATCTCCAAAAGATTGAATAAATGCTAAAATAAGTGTTCTAAAATAATCAGTATTTTCAAATATCATCTTAGATACCGAAAGAGGAACCCCCGATGCAATGAGTTTTTTCCTGACAGATTTATTTGGTATCCGGTTCAATAGTGCCGTAGTCCTAGCACGTAACAGATCTATATAACTCTTTTGATCCTTAACTTCCGCTTGGATAAGTGCTAACGATTTTCTAAAAACATCATCAATCCAGTCAACCTCATCATCTTCATTAAAATCTTCATGCATTGCAAGTAGTTCATCATCTAAATAATCAAAAATCTCATTCAATGATTCAATATATTTTTCATTGATATCTGTATCTACAAAGTCATTTGCAATAGCTTCAACAAGCAAATTAAAATCAGTATTTGTTTGTCTAGAAACTTGACAAAGATATCTTAACGCAACAAGTATACCACTTTGTACCTTTTCCATATTTTGATTATTAAAATAACTATGAGCAAGTCTTCTATTTTTATCTATTTGCCATTGTTCTTCAGTGGTGTCAATAGCATAGAGAATTTTTCCTTCAACATCAGAAAAAGCACGTCCAGCTCTCCCACAAATATTCCAAAAGTCTCTTATACTAATTGTTTCATTGGAATAATAGGGTGTGGATACAATTACAGTTGATATTCCAACATTTACCCCTTGCCCGAGTGTAGATGAAGCTATAATTATTAAAGGGGGCTTAGAGCGCATAAGCTTTTCTATAGCAATACGTACAAGTGTTGGAAGGCGATTATTATGGCAAATAACCCCCTTCTTCGCAGCAACTAAAACAATATCGTCATCACTAAGTTCTTCAGTACATACACTTTCAAAAACATTCCACAAAGAATGATCCCATGGGTAATCTTTCGGTTGATTCCCCAGTGCTAAAAGTACGCTTGCAGCCAGTCCTTCGATTGAATTTGCTCTTGCAGAATATATCATAACTGTTCCTGTTTGGGCTAATCGAACTGCTGTAGCAGCAACAGCTTCTTTTTTGTTTTTTGGAAATGGAGTTCTTCTAGTCCCAAATCCCAATGGTTTTTTCTGTATGAAATTAGGGTTAAATGGTTCGCCTTCGCTTTTCCATTCCAATCTAACACGATTTCCATTCCAGAGAAGTAGGCCTAACCGCTCTAATGCAGGTTTCCATTCTGACTTTGCTACCAAATCAACATCATCAGTAATCCATTGAGCTAAATCACCTGAATTAGGTAATACAGCTGATAGAAGTAATATCCTAATTTGATTTCTCGAAGCAAACTCCTTAATATGTGTAAGAAACATCTCATTTTTGATATATCTTTCTTCTGCCCCTAATAAATGCCCCTCATCAACAACAATCAATTTAATTTCTCCTTCAAGACCCGAGCCGCATCGAATAAGAGCCTTTGCTTTCTCAGGAGTTGCGATAATAACTTGGGATTGGTTGATAAGTTCAAAATCGGTAACGTTTGCTGTAGAACCGCCATACAGTTGTGATACTGTTATTCCTAATGGACCAAATGTTTTGTTTAGACTTTGTTCTATTTCAAAGGCTAAAGAGCGAAATGGAGCCAAATATAAGACTTTTGACATTATTTTTGTAGATAAAGTTTTTAGAATCGCTATTTCTGCAACTCTTGTTTTTCCACCACTTGTACGAAGATTAATAATTGCACCACTATTCTCTCCAACAGCAAGTGGAAGTGCTGCGGTTTGGGATGGCCACATTTCTGTAACAGGAGATTTGAATCCACTAAGAAGACGGATATATTTACTGGTGATGTACCTATCCGGTAGCAGAGGAGGTAATACTGACCAAAGGGACGATTCTTGATATGTGGAAAAAATTATTTTTAATAGCCGAATAATCAGCCAATATAGCGTCAAGTTGCTATACGAAGCTAATGTCAGCAGCTTCATAACAATATCATCTATAAGCTTAAAATTATCTTGATTTCCTGTGTGGACGAAGTCAATAATAACTAAAAAGCAACGTGCAATTTCGTGAGAAATAACCCACTCATCAAATTCACGGACATCCTTTTGTTCACTTGTTTGAGAAAAAAAGATATTACTTGCTAATTGTAATAAAGATTTAAAATCTTTTTTTACAAAACGTATAATCATTTGCCCAACAGCAAAGTCTGTATTAATATCATTGAGCACAATAAATGCACGAGAGTATTGTTTCGCTGCATATAAAGCCATTCCGGCAATCAACAGATTATAATCTCTTGTTTCCAATTCATTAGGATTATACTTGAATGCATCAGATAATATTTTCCCTGCCTTTTCTAATACAGCAAATCCTTCACTTGTATTAGAATCCTTATTCTCTATTAACGAACACCCACAGGAGAGTAGAACATATGCGACATGGGTCGCTTTCTCTGTTAACATAGGATCAAAATCAGGGTAATTTTCAGGGTTCTCTCGAATTTCTTGTAATATTCTCCGAGCATCGGTCTGAGCTATAATATTTTCGATACGGTTCTGTGAGAGGTTAATTAGTAACTCATTAATATAATTTGAAGGAATGCTCATATGTTTTCCTCCATTCGTTCAAAAGCTTGTTGTACAATTTCTTCTGGCTTTTTCATTCCTAATGAAATCATCATCAAATTTTTAAGATTATTGTTGGTATGTTTATTTACAACTTTTTTTGCATTGTTATTACTCATCAGCAAACCGACATAATCAATCTTTAACTTATTAGTTGCAAACAGCAAAGCACACTTTTGAACATTTATACCCATCTCAATTTTTCCTTCTTGAAACAGTCGTTCAGCTACAAACATCAGAGAGACGGGCAATCCAGCTTTATTTGAACGAACAAGCCCACCAACTATATCAATTACTGATTGCTTATCCGGAATGCCTCTAAACTTAGATTCGCCAACGATAATTCGCACAGGATCAGAATCTAAATCAAATATTAAAACGTCATCGCCTTTCATTGATTGATCTGGATTTGGATTATATCTCAATCTATATATAGGGAGTTGCAAGTCTGTAGTCTCACCTAAATATTCTGCTAAGAAGATTTCGGCAAAGTTACCTTTCTGTGTTGTCAGACTCTGAGGATATGGAGATCGAATTAAGGGGGCATTGGCTATTTTTAAGGAGGCAATCAAATCTTTATGACGTCTTAATGCATCGGAACTAATATGGTGCCTTTCTAGAACAGGTAACATGTACTCAAGCAGAACATCATTATGCCCATTTTCCAAAAGTTCTCTATGCTCAATACCACTTAAAGTATCCTCATCAGAGGAGGAAAGAGAAACTGAAAATGGATGTATCCCAACTGGATGTTGATTAATAATAGACATGATGCCCCCCTTAAAATTGATGTAGTAAATTACAACTTATGTAATTTATCTCACTATAGTCAATAACTTACAAACCATTGTAAAACAAACTATTTTCATTATATTTTACCATATTATAACTGTTTTTTCTATCTGAATTATATGTATCTTATAATTCTATAACAATAAAGTCCTTAGCACATTGACTGAAGACTTTATTATAAATAGTACTTATATATCGTTTATAGGAACGGTCGATAATGGTTTTGGAATGATAATATCATAAATGCAACTTATGATTAAAGCTTAATTACAACTTTTTAATTTTAATTTACATTACTGTTTGTAGCACAGAAATACTGCTTATCCTTCATACTAATATGTTTAGTCTTAAGCTGATATTTTTCAAATTTATATCGAATGTAATCAGAAAAATCTTCTTCGTGCGTAGCAATTACAAATTGACAATCAGAAAAATCCGTACGCATTAATTCCACAAGAGATGACGTATTTAGTTCATCCATAGTTTGTGCTGGATCGTCAATCAAAATGCAACGAAGCTGTCCCTGAGCATATAAGCGATTTAGCGTGAGTGTCAGCGCTAGAATAATTGCGGTTAACTGCCCCGAACTCAGTGTATACAGTGCATCGTGCTCCCGTCGATCGTAAGCCGAGAAACGAATTGATTCTTCTTTTGGCATATGAATCAATATCCCTAATCCACCTCGATAGTTTTGCAGGATACGCCCTGAATAAAAATAAAATGGAATACGTATTTGCATCACTACGTCTTTTTTGTAATCTCTTAACGTTTGATCAAATACGGATATCAAGTCTTTTAACTTCTCATACAACTTTTTACACCGCTTGAATTGCTTATCAATCATTTCTGCTTTTTTCTGCAAAGTTGTGAATAATTTCATTTGCCTAATTGCATATTGCTGCTCCAGATAAGTCAGTTTATTATTAAATCCATTCTCTGGTAACTCATTCCTGCAATGAATTACTGCCTCATGATTATCAAAATATTCCATGTACATCATTTCAAACTGATGATCTTTATGCAAATCAAAATAGTTTGAATTACTCAGAGGTTCTTGCTTTGCTCGCAGGACTCCTGTCAAAATTTCAAAACGCTCATCCCATTCCTTTAGCGCATCTAAAGGCAATTTTTGAATTTCTGACTGCAAATCATACTCTCTCAATTTCTTATCTATGCTAAAGAATGACGCTTCTATTTCCGACCTTCGCTCAACCATATTGCTACAGTGTGCATCTTGTAAGTAACTTGCTTCATTAAAAAACTCTGATAACTTTTCACTAAAATGCATCTCATATATTTCAGTCAAGCGCTCTATTGCCTCGTCGATCAACACTTTGTCTGTAGCATTGCCTACATTAAGAGCCTCTTTTACCTGGTCAACACTTTGTTGCAACAGCTTTTCTGAGAGCCAGTTATGCCCACATAATGGACATTTTCCATCTTCGAATGGATAACTGTCATTCTCTTTAGCTACTTTACAACCCTCTATAAGCTGGTTTCTCAGTTTCTGCAATTCGCTTTTTGCCTTTTGTACGGCTGTCATACGGTTCTTACATGCTCTTATCTGCTCCTGATAGCCTTCTACCCTTTTCGCCGGAAACGATATTTCTAGTACTGCTGCAAGCTTATTAAAATCTAATTTATCCATTTGACGTTGCGGTGTTTGCAAGCTCGCTGTTTGCACCAAGTGAGTTATCTTTTTATAGCGCTCAGCTTGCACCCAAAAAGCATCCAATTTATCATTTTCATAAAAGTTAAGCAAAAATGCGTACTGCATCAAAATATCGCGATTCTGAATGATTTTATCAATCAAATCGTTTTTTATATATCTAAAATAATCAGGATAATTTTGTAGAAACATCTTCATGGATAGTGCACGTGTTTTTAAATTTTTCAAACTTTCTTCATCTGAAAATATAGGTTCCACATTATCCCAGTCACAAACGCGTTTCGCCTTTGGAAGCAAGCGTGTATATGGGATGAGATTCTCTGCCTGTTGTTGACCAGTTACTCTCATTTTACCAAGTTCTTCATTAACACGATTGTGTATATTGGTTAGCTTATCAAGTAGTTGCTTAACACTTTTTTGTGCTTTGGACAACGCTTCTTTTTCTGTTGTCTCTTCGTCCATCAAGAAAAGACGCTGCAGACTCTGCATCCGATCAGATTCTGTTCGTTTTAAAAAAATTAAGCGATCTTCTTGTGAAATATAATAATATTCGTCAAAATACGATTGCACACTGTCACCCAACCACTCGCTGAGTATTTTATTTGCTTGATCAACTTTGGCGTATTTCTTTGTCTTTTTTCCTGTTCCATCATCAAATGTAATATAGGTGGTTGTATTTCCTTTGAGATTCTTTGGATTGTTCTCCTTCCCTTCTCCTAAACATACTTCACGCTTAATTGTGAGGCTGTTCTGCTCAGGCGAAGTCAAAGTGATTTCAACATAAGTATCCGTAAATATCTTACCATTAGAGCATCTAAATAAAAAGTTTTCTTCGTATGCAAGCCTTTTGTCAATATTTAGTTCATTAACTACACGCTTTATTTGACCTGTCAATGCATATTCTATGGCATCAAAAACGCTTGTCTTTCCGTATCCGTTTGGACCATCAAGCACAAATAATCTTACACCTGAAAAATAAATCACTACATCATCAAATAACTTAAAATCATGAAGGTGTAGGCTGTTTAGCATATATTGTGTATCAACCATTCATTTCCTCCTTCTGTTCTTCCTCTAGCCATTCCAATAAAAATGTCTCCACATCACTTAGACCTTTTTCTTCGTCGCTCTCCAAACCCTGTATCAGTTGTGTCACACGTGAATCTATTGCATTTTTATCATTACTATTAAACTTTTCCCTCAACTTGTCTAACTGTGCTTGCTCCACCGCTCTCATTAGTTGTACTGCTAACTTTGGGGCATCCCGTTGGTCTTGAAAGTGTAGTGGAATAAATGGTAGTTTAATTAAAAGTTTCACCATAAGTTCATATGCAGTATCTTGAATTGAATTGTGGGTATACGCCTCAAAGAGAGCTGCATCTTGCAGCACTTTTTCAATATAAGAGATAACGCCGTTATCAGTAAGTTCATCCAATAACTTTTGTGCTTCCTTAGAAGTATAACAAAGGACAAATTTTTTAAAATAATAGGGATCTTCTTCTACAAAAAGTGTAAATGCTTCTACTTGAGCTTTCGTGGTATTTACTTCAGCTTCATTTATACAAAGCAGACACGATACATTTTTTAAATAATCTGGGGATTGCTCCACTTGGACTTTAAGCGTCTCATAAAGTACCGCTTGTGTATCAATCCACAGTTGTGGGTTAAGTACTTGCTCCGTTTCAATGTTCTGAATATATAAATACTGAGGTTTATCCATTTCCGAATTTGACCGAATATAAAAAACATTCCCCTCATTTTCATAGGTTTGTTGCTTATATACCCCTGCATAGTTCAACACTTGATCCAATACCTTTAATACTATAGCATCAACCATGTTGTGTTCCTCCGTAATATCGTTCTAAGAAGCAATCCGCAGTAATCAGCGAAAGCTTTGGTTTATTTGTAATTTTCATGTAGGATGGGGGTTTATCCTTTCTTTGCTCTGTCTGTGTGATTCGGGGAACATAAGATTCTACATCATCAATAAAATCGTTTCCCTGTAAACTGTGTTTAACGATCATTGCATCAATCTCCATACGATCAGATGCTAAGTCATGGTTTTGAACAATGGATTTACATATCTCTTCAATTGTTGAATTATCTGATATTTCATCAATAATATCACCTACAGTTTCTTCATCTCCTAAAAAAAGTGCCGTCAACATACAAATAATGTTTTTCCGGTAAATGATTTTATAAGTATGCAAATCCGCTCCATAGGCGCTTTTAAGAACTTTAAACAGACAATACCGCAAACCTTTCTTATCTAAAAGCTGCACCGGCTCAACATCAATATTTTTCTTTGTATCTGGAGATAACAAATAGGCAACATTTTGAAATTCTGTGACTGGAAATAATGTAAGTTCCATAATCATACGCTCTACATCACAAACATCGCAACCTTTAACGTTTAAGTCGGAACAATTTGAACAGAATTCAGACTTGCTATTAGCTAACCAACTCTTTGCCTCACACAGGCGTTGCAAACCATCGGGTGGCAATTCTTTCTCTAAAATATTGTAAAATTCACTAAATGGAATTTTTTTGTTATAATGTAAGTCGTTTCTTTGACTATGAACATATTCAGAAATCTTTTCTTTGAGTACTTTACAATAAATACTGCATGTACTCTTAGTATGATATTTTTCATTCTTTCCCCACCACTCCCAAATCAAATTCTCTATTTCAGATGTAGCTTGCATGGAGTCTAAATGCCTTTCTCCAGATTTATACTCATACAAAACAATCTTATCTACTATACTTGGGGAAAAAGAACTTTTTTCAATATTTAATTCGTAGAGTCGAATTCCCTCCAACACATCTTCTTGCGTCAACGCTTTCCAGTTCTCAGCATTGATATAATGCAAAATTTGCTGTTTATCTAAGGAAACTCTCCTGTCAATCTTGCCATCACTCGTGACGCACTTCTGCAATTCTTTCATTTTTGCATCTAATACGTCTGAATTCTTTGAATCAAGTGCATATGTCCACTTTTCTTTTTGTTTTTCACGGAAATCTTCTAATGCTAGAGAGACATCCAAATCTCCCGGATATGGTTCTTCCACATGTAGATATGCTTTATTAAGTGTTTTGCTGTGCTCATTAGCTGCTATTGCCAAAAAGAAAATAGCTTCATTATATGTGCTCAAGCTAGTTCCCTTCTTTGCCTTAACTTGATGTATGCTCTTCAACTCCTCTCCCTCATATATAGAGAAGTCTTCTACATCTTCGAGCGCCATATAGCACTGTTTAAGCCTCTCCGGCTGTTTTTTCAACTTAAGCATATATTCTAAAACTGCTATAATTGCAACCTCACCCTGATAGATATAACCATTCCAGCTAGGTATTGCATCACGTTTATCTCGCTTTTGTTCTTCTGGCATAACATTATCCATCCCCCTATTTTTTAGATAGTAATATTATACCATATATATCTTAAAATGTAGAATAATACCAATAAAAATGTAACTAAAAATATTTTTTTGTTTAATTAGGCAGTATTTTGTAAGCAAATACAGGTACAAAACTTCTATAGTATACTTAAAAACAATAAAATACTAGTTCATTAGTATTCAGTATAAATATTAGCACTACTAAGAATAAGCTTATGGCCGGTTCCAACGCTATTTATTCATTACTTAAGACATCCTGGCGGATGACAATACCCGATTTAAACTGTATTTCTATTTTACTCTCACTGATTACCCTGATCGATTGGAGCAGTCTGCGGACAAGGTCATCATCAAATTCCCGCTTTAGGTAGTTGACCTTTTTCATGTAGCCGTCAATATCCTGCAATCGCTGCTCATAAATTTCTGCCAAATGCCGTTCCTTAAGCTCTTTAGTTTTTAACTTCTTCAATTCCTTAATTTTATCAGCGATAATACGGTATTCCTTATCAAACGCATCATCTGCACATTCGGTTTTAGCACTGTCTTCAATTAGTCTCATCATTTCCTGTTGAAGTTGTTCAATTTTTTCATCATACTGTGTAGGCTCAGCCTGGGCAGAGTAGTTTCCTATAATGCGGATAACATTTTCTCGAAATGCCTGTACAAACTCCCCCTGATCCTCCACTACGCTGTTAATAGCTGACATAATAGCTTCGTGAATGCTATCTTCTTTCAGAGTAGGAGAATATTTACACCGCTTCGAACCATGCTTGAGGCGGTTGTCACATCGCCACACAGCCTTTTTTATACCATACTTTGTCCATACCTGCCTGCGGTAGGGCTGACCGCATTCTGCACATACCATGATGTCCGACAGTATATATTTGGCACTGTACTTTCCCTTAACCGGGGCATCCTTTTTCCTTGCAGAAGGCCGGTAGATGGCGGTTCTGCGAGCCTTTTCTTCCTGCACACGGTTGAACAGCTCCTTGGGGATAATTGCTTCGTGGTTACCCTCTATGTAGTACTTGGGCACAATTCCCTTATTCAGTACCTTTTTCTTAGTCAGAAAATCCACCGTATAGGTTTTCTGCATCAGGGCATCTCCCATGTACTTCTCGTTGGAAAGCATTTTGTCAATAACGGTAGCATGCCACTCTGTATTTCCTGTGACAGTAAGTATGCCATCCGCCTCCAACATCCGCTTGATTCCATAGCTGCTGTTACCCTCTAAAAAAAGGCGGAATATCCGGCGCACCAGCTCCGCTTCCTCTGGAACAATGACCAGATTTCCTTCCTTATCCTTTGTATAACCTAAAAACTTACTGTGATTGACTATCACCTTGCCGTTTTCAAATT
>Ga0316602_10000400_pt1 | contig 25089 bp, 23 predicted proteins | sample OWC_soil_day10_C_FD_203103 | JGI IMG/M metagenome (GOLD analysis project Ga0316602, IMG submission 203103) | Wetland soil microbial communities from Old Woman Creek delta, Ohio, United States - OWC_soil_day10_CT | ecosystem: Environmental > Terrestrial > Soil > Wetlands | place: USA: Ohio... | reverse complement strand
ATCATTTTACACTGGTCTTTTACGCGTTATAGTGCCTTTCTTTAAAACTGCCTTTAAACACCGATTCTCGGTTTAATGCAGCTAAATCCTAACTTTGAAAACTTTTAATTTGATTCGTTATATCGGCAAGAAAAATCCCTTTGCATACACTCATAACTGCACCAGTCATATGTACATGACCTTCACTATCAATTTTTACATGAATTATCCCACCAGGCATATGCACATGTAGTTCACTATCCACTAGCCCAAGTTCGAAGGCGGCACTTGCGGCCGCACAGCTACTACTGCCAGAAGCCAAAGTATAACCTGCACCTCTCTCCCATATTTCAATGCTGATATTTTTATGATCTAGCACTTTAAGTAATTGAACATTTATCCGATTGGGAAAGAGTTCATGCTTCTCAATAATGGGACCAATCTCCTCAGCTAGCTCCCTGGAAATGCTGTCAAGCGGAATCACACAATGCGGGTTTCCAATTGATAAGCAATTAATACTATATGTTTTTCCCTGTATAGAAAGTTGTTCTTGCATAACATTTCGAGGATTACCGCCCACAGGAATTTGCGGACTATAAAAAGTTACTTTCCCCATATCTACTCTAATTTGACTCGCTTTCTCATCCAATATCTCAACAAATACTTTTCCGCCTGCGGTTTCTAAATGGAAAGTATTTGTTTCTACATAACCTGCATCAAAAAGGTATCTAGAAAATATTCTAATTCCATTCCCGCTTTTCTCAGCCTCACTTCCGTCCGGATTATAAATTCTTAATTGATAATCCTTGTCCTTCATTATCGGCCCGTATAATATCCCGTCTGAGCCAACGCCAAAGTTTCGATGACATATAAGCTTAATTACTTCAGTGTTAAGAATAACATCATTTTTTTGTGGGTCAATAACTATGTAATCATTACCTAAAGCATGATATTTAAAATAGTCAAATTCCATGTAAACCTCCAAATTTTTTTAGTATTATACCATAAAATAGGATGAAAAACATCACTATTAAAAAAGGTCTCCTTGCTTTGGCTTTATATACGATAGCTATGCCTCCGATTTTTTCTTCGCGATGAAATCCCTTGAGTTTATAGTCGGAGTATGATAATGTGTTCTAAGAAACTATATATTTCGCAGGGGAGCTGGAATAGCCGGCTGAGAAACAGGCCCATTTGTCTGTGACCCTTAAACCTGATCTGGGTAATGCCAGCGTAGGAACAGCCAACCGTGCTACAAGCACCAAAGCGCATCCAGCTGGATGCGCTTTTATTTTTTCAGGAGGTGAATTAGTTTGAAAAAGGTTCTAACTATTGCCGGTTCTGACTCAAGCGGCGGTGCTGGTATACAGGCGGATATCAAATCGTTTTCCGCCAATGGTGTGTTCGGTATGAGTGTAATTACGGCAGTTACAGCGCAAAATACCCAAGGTGTTTGGGCGGTACAAGATATCAACGAAGATATCATCTCCAAGCAACTTGCCGCCATTTTCGAAGATATCAAGGTGGCTGCAGTCAAAATCGGTATGGTCTCCCGCCAGGAAACCATCGAAATTGTGGCTTCGGACCTTAAAAAGTATGAGGCCCGCAATATTGTCCTTGACCCTGTTATGATTTCGAAAAGCGGCTGTGCCCTTCTTAACCCGGACACCTGTTCCTCGCTGATCTCCCACTTGTTGCCGTTGGCAACAATAGTTACCCCCAACATTCCTGAGGCCGAAGAAATCACTGGAATGTCAATTACCAACCTAATGCAGATGGAGCAAGCGGCAAATAAAATTCACAGTTTAGGGCCAAGTTACGTGCTGCTCAAAGGCGGGCATTGCCAAGGCGATGCCACCGATATTTTGTTTGACGGCCGGACTTTCGAATATTTCCACTCGCCCCGTATTGCCACCAAACATACCCACGGTACCGGCTGCACACTTTCCTCGGCTATCGCAGCCAATTTAGCGCACGGCTATACCGTATCACAAGCTGTGCAACTTGCTAAACAATATATTACTATCGCTATTGAACACTCACTGGCTATCGGTAAGGGTGTCGGTCCTGTTCATCATTTTTATACTCTTTATGAAAAGGCGGGAATGCTTCTTGAATGAACAAAAAAATACGTTAAAGTTTAATCATTTTTTCTTTTTATGGTTTGGTGCCGCCGTTTCAGTCGCAGAAATACTTACCGGCGGACTGCTTGCGCCGCTCGGCTTTAAAACAGGCTTGTTGGTGATTATCATCGGCCACTTGCTGGGTACAACACTTTTGGTTCTAGGCGGTATAATCGGTACCCAGGAACGTCTTCCAGCCCTGGTTTCGACCCGCATTTCCTTCGGCGCCTACGGTTCGTACTTATTCTCCCTGCTTAACATTCTGCAGCTCGTAGGCTGGACAGCAATCATGGTGATGGCTGCCGCTAAATCATCTAACGAACTTACAAAGGCCATGTGGGGATTTGATGCGTTTTCTCTCTGGAACATTATTATCGGTGCCTTGGTTTTACTGTGGATAGCCCTGGGAAGGGAAGGCGGCTGGAAAAAAGTCAATAGCGTGGCTGTAATTCTCTTACTGGGAGTTACCTTAGTCCTTAGCCATGTAGTTTTCCATGACGCCTCTCTTTTTAACATCCCTCCTTCCGGCGGCATGTCGTTTGGAGAAGGGGTCGAACTCTGCGTCGTAATGCCTTTATCCTGGCTGCCGCTCATTGCCGACTACACCCGCTTCGCTAAAAATAAAAAAAGCGCCGCACTGGGAAGCTGGGCAGGTTATTTCATTGGCAGCTGCTGGATGTTTATCATCGGACTGGGAGCCGCTATCGTTGCCGACAACGCCGAACCTTCCGCAATTATGTTGTCCGCCGGCTTGGGGCTAAGTGCATTAGCAATTATAGTTCTTGCCACCGTAACAACCACCTTTATGGATGCCTACTCAGCCGGAGTTAGTCTGTCCAATATTTTTCCAAAAATAAATGAAACCCATCTGGCTCTCATCATTACAGTGATAGGCACGCTATTAGCGTTAGCACTAAATATGGAACAGTATGAAGATTTTCTTATGGCCATCGGCTCCGTCTTTGCCCCTCTGTTTGCTATTTTGTTTACCGATTATTTTTCTCTTAAAAACCGGAACATCGAAAAAGACCTATTGATAAACTGGACGGCCATAATAGTTTGGGTGCTCGGCGTAGTACTGTATTACCAGTTCCTTAAACTAGACTTGTTTGTAGGGGCAACCCTTCCAGTTATGCTGCTTACCGCCTGTATTTATAGGTTATTGTCCGCCTGCGCCATAACCTTCCGGTACCTGAAAAACCAAAGTTAACCCTTTTGGGATTGCCGCGGAACTTGACATTGTCCTCTAAACCCATTATGGTGTAACCAAAATATTCCACTACCCAAAGGAGGACTACAATGAAATTAGCCCGTTTTAGCATCAGCAACGCCATCCATTGGGGCGTGCTTTCCGGAACGACCTTGGACCTGATTGACGGTGATGTCTATAGCGACTGGGAGTTATCCGGTAGGCGCGTTGAACTCGACACCGTAACGTTGCTGGCACCCTGTACCCCGACGAAAGCGGTCTGCGTCGGCCTTAATTATTATGACCACGCCCGGGAAATGAATTTATCCCTTCCAGCAGAACCGCTCCTTTTCCTAAAACCATCTTCAACATTGGCTCACCCCGGCGGCTTTATCGAATATCCAACAATGTCCGAAAACGTCCATTTTGAAGCCGAACTGGCGGTTATCATCAAAAAGCAAGCAAAAAAAATACCTGCCGCCGCTGCCTATGATTACGTTCTGGGTTACACCTGTGCGAACGACATAACCGCCCGCGACTTGCAGTTGAAAGACGGCCAATGGACGAGAGGAAAATCCTTCGACACCTTCCTTCCAGTCGGTCCGTGGGTAGAAACAGCGGTTGACCCGCATACGCTTACTATCACCCTGGAAATTAACGGAGCCCTCCGTCAACATTCCAATACCAGCAATCTCATCTTTAAAGTACCTGAATTAATCGCCCATATCACACAAGTCATGACACTGTATCCGGGCGACTGTATCCTGACCGGAACCCCTGCCGGTGTAGGCCCGCTGGCTATCGACGACACCGTAACCGTTACCCTCGAAGGTATAGGCCGATTGGAAAACACTATCATTAAAGGCTAATCATCTCTACTATTAGTAAAAGGCCGCTGTCCTAAGTTTAGGACGGCGGCCTCAGACCGTCGACAAAAATGCACTTTACGCAAAGCGTAAGGTGCATTTTTTGAGAGAATTATTCCAAATATCGAAAAGACAGGCTTTAGTTTGAGCAAGATAGAGAAGAACAGGAGGCAATAACCCGTTCCTGCGTTTCCAAGTTGCTAGCTTTTTCAAATTCATGCAGGCAAAAGTAAGCGACACCTGCATTATGACTTTTTGCAGACCACGCAATTGTGTATACCTCATAGCATGCTTTTCTTTAGCATCAGCAAATACTCGTTCTATCGTCTGAGATCTTAGTTTATAAATATCTCGATATATGGGAGTGTGACGATAATCTTCTGCCAATTCCATATATGATTCCCACACATGACGTGTCACTAACTTCTGCTGTGCTTTACTTTCCGTACACTGGTTTAGATAGTTACAGTCTTTACAGTACGTCGGTTGCTTTTATATTCCCTATATCCTTCCCGATTAGTTGTACTATAGGATAAAACCTGATTGGCTTGGCATATCATGCAATCATAATATTCGTCATAGACATATTCATACTTTTTAAAGAAACCCGCTTTTGTCATAGGCCGTTTATAAGCAATAGCAGGAATTCTATCACTATCGATAATTTGTTTCATAATCCAAGGAATTTTATATCCGGCATCTACAGCAATGACTTGCATTTCGGGAATTTTAGTTAGGCGTTTATCATATATTCCATCAAACATTCGACTATCATGGGTATTACCTGGAGCTACTTCAAAGTCCAATATGAAATTATGTCGGTCACAAGCCGTGTTTGCTACATAAGCAAAACATTTTTCATGTTCCCCTTTGTGAAACAAGCCGCTTTCTGGATCGGTTCTACTTTTCTTACTGTTTTTTGTTTCTGGGGGCTTTGTGTCGTCATCCTTATCTTTTAAGCCTTTTTTTCCATGGGATTCGCGGTCCTTAGTAATTTCTTCATCCAACTGTTTTTGATATTGTTTAGCCTGTTTTTCTACGATTTCGTTCGTGGCTTTCTTCTTATTTGCACTGGCTTTGATATGGGTTCCGTCTATAAATACTGCGCTGGCATCAACAATTCCGCATCGAACCGCTTCTTGTAGTATACGGGTAAAGATTCGTTCAAATACTTCGGTACCTTGGAATCGCCTGCTGTAATTTTTTCCGAAAGTAGAAAAATGCGGGATGCGTTCTCCTATGTCATAACCGATAAACCAACGGTAGGCCATGTTCACTTCAATTTCTTTGATAGTTTGCCGCATACTTCGTATGCCAAACAGATACTGGATTAAGACAATTTTAAATAGACTTACCGGATCGATACCGGGTTTTCCCCATTCGATCTCACTGTATAGTCCCTTGACTTCTTCGTATATGAAACTAAAATTTATCGCTCTATCTATATATCTCTTAATAAGTGATCTTTCGGTACTAAATCTTCTAGGCATACGAACTGGGATTTGACTCTGCGTTGCTCTACTTTTTTTCATGTACATACAAATATCACTCCCACTTTACAATTTTATCATAAAGTGGGAGCGATTGCTTTTGTCTACAGTCTGAAGCCTTCGCTTTTAAGCGAAGGCTTATTTTTTAGATTTACTATTTTAAATTTTTACCAACTTCAGTTGTAATATCTTGCCCACCATAAATAGCTACACCTTTGTCTACAACAATGGTCAACCCTTTACTGTCTGCTACTTGTTTAACAGCTGCCAATACTTTATCACGGATAGGAACAAATAATTGTTGCTGTTTGTCTGCCAACTGCTGCTGCAGTTGATTATAAAGGGCTTGTTTGTCTTGATCATTCATCGACGCAGCTTTAGCATCAAAATCTTTTTTCGCTTGATCGACAGCTGCTTGCATCGTCGTGTTGGCTGCCGCAGTGTCAGGATGTTGCGACATCAGCAGCTGGAAATCAACATAGCCAATGTTTGCTGCAGGTGCGGCGGCATAAGTTATAGAATTTTGCGATAGGGTAATTCCTACAGCTGCAAAACACAAAAAGGCAACTGCAACTACAAAAACAAGGCTTCTCTTTTTTCCAAAAATCGTGAGCACATTCTCCCTCTTTCCTGTTAAAAAATTTTTAAAATTTTTTTTTGTTTTTGAATTCATTTTTACCATTACTATTATAGCAGATTATTTGTAAGAAAGGTGACGAATTTATGTTTACAATTAAGAAACTTTTGTAAGATTTTCATCATCTTAGCGAAAGAAAAGTAAAATGCTATCTTTTTTTTTGTTATAATATAATAACAGATTATTACTAAACATTTATTAATGCGGTTTAACAACAAGAAGAGCACCGATACCTATAAGAATGAAAGGCCATAAATAACTCATAACTGACCACGTAATAATGCCCATTTTTTCAAGAAGAAATACTAGCCCTACTAAAATCAATACCCACCCGCCTATACGTGACCTTCTCATAAAAGTCCCTCCCTACTTCCCCACATTATATAAACAGAACCAGTTCAACAAACGGATACTCTTTTTTATGAACTGACAAAGAAGATTGGAGGAAAGCATGCAACTTCAACCTATAAACAAAACGAGTTACCCTACCCATTGGCGTGTTTGGTGGAATTTACTTCGCCCTCACACCTTAACAGCATCTTTTATCCCTGTAATAATCGGCAGTACACTGTCTTTGACCTACACACAGTTTCGCCCCGCTCTGTTTATAGCCATGCTGTTTGCCTGTATGCTGTTGCAAGTTGCGACAAATATTTTTAATGAATATTACGATTACCTTTGCGGATTAGATACTACCCAATCCGTCGGTATCGGCGGAACCATCGTCCGTGAAGGTATGTCTCCCCAATTAGTGCTGCGCCTAGCCCAGGCAGCAGTTGTCGAGGCTTTTATCTTAGGGCTATATCTTTGTTACTCAACAAGTTGGTATCTCTTGGTTATCGGATTGATTGCCGCAGCGATTGGCTATCTGTATTCCGGCGGACCTTATCCTCTTTCCGCTACGCCTTTGGGCGAATTGGTAGCAGGAATGTGCATGGGGCTAGTTATTATCGTTACTTCCTTCTATATTCAGACCGGAATAGTGTCAATAATTAGCATCCTTATTTCCATCCCCACATCGATTTTAATTGGTGCTATTATGATGTCGAATAATATCCGGGATTTAGAAGCTGATAAACTACATGGCCGAAAAACCTTAGCCATTCTTCTAAAAAGAAAAATGGCGGTATATATCTTGCAAGCAATGTTTATTCTTGCTTATACCGGGATTATTCTGTTAATACTATGTAAGGCGACTACGCCATGGATACTACTGTGTTTTCTGAGTATACCGTTTGCAACAAGAGCAGTTAAAGGCTTCAAAAAAAACACTTCTTCCCCCAAGGAATTAATGCCCGCAATGGTTGCTACCGCTCAAACCAATACGGTCTTCGGATTAGCTCTGGCTATTGGTCTCTTTATACAAAGTTTTTTCTAATATAAGAAAGTCCTGCAGTCGGCCCAAGCGTTATTAGCGGTCAAAGAATGGATTCTTACCTGAAACACTTAGCGGAATGCCATAGACAAGGTGCACGGCATCCTCAAATAAATCCAGTTCAAGCGCAGCCTTACCTACGGTATACATGACGCGGTTATCCACATGATGCATCGCAGCCGTACTTGCTGCCGACCCCACGGCTATGCCAAAATCCCCCACGCTGATTGCGCAGCGTCCATGCTTTGTCACGCACTCCCCACAATCGCTAAATCCACATAGACCACAAGGTTTGACACCAATGGGAGAAACTTTTTGGCCCAAAAGTACAACTAAAGCTGCTTTATCCACACATTCAGCATCTCGTACAAACGTAGGCGCTTCATGTGTTTTAGACATACGGCGCATAGTTTCGGCAAGCAGTTCCTTCTCACGCGCTTTAACAATCATGGTAACCAGATTATCAACTCCGCGCGCTTTTGGTGCTGTTCTTGCTGAAACACACATGAGATCAGCAATTCTTTCAACGGCCCGTTCTTCAATTTCCCGGCTTGTCGTTATCATCCTAATTCCACCTTTCGTATAACTAAGCTAGGGTTACCACGGTAACACCAAGCCCACCTTCACTTAATTCACCAATTCTCATCGCCCGGACATTCCTATGAGCGTTTAAATATTCTTTGACGCCTTTTCTGAGAGCGCCTGTTCCTTTTCCATGAATAATCACTGCCTCATTCAGCCCGGCCAGAACAGCATCATCCAAATACTTATCCAGGATAGCTTCCGCCTCTTCTACTGTTAATCCGCGAATATCCACTTCCCGCGATACGTCCTGCACCTTCGCCAGCGTCCTGCCGGCTTGGGAGGCAACTTTCTTAATGACCATATTTCCTTCTGCCATACGGCAAGCGGAAAGAGGCACATTCATCTTCATAATTCCAAACTGAACTATAGCTTCTTCCCCATTAACCGATATCACCGATCCCTTTTGCCGCAAAGTAGTGACATAAACCATACTGCCTGGTTTAAGGTTTTCTCTGGTGACCGCATCCCCTAAAACTATATCGTCCATATCATTTGTTCGAACTAAAGCCATGCCGTCACGAATGCGGCTGCGGGATTTATCAATTGCCTGCTGGCGCTCGCGACTGGATTTTACCGCAAACTGAGCCTTAAGTTCGACAATAACTTCTTCCGCTTCCCTCTTGGCTTCTCGTAAAAGATACGCAGCTTCCTCCTGTGCTTTGGCTACAATCTGCTGCTTTCTGCCTATTATCGACTGGTGTTCCTCCACCAGTCGTTCTTTTAATTGTGCTACTTCTCTTTCCAGTGCCGTCATTTCCGTTTGACGTTCGGTATAGAGGCGCTTCTGTTCTTCCAACGCATTTAACACATTATCAAATTCCGCATAATCTTCGTCCACTAGTTCATTGGCACGCCGAATTATGGATTCCGCTAATCCGAGCCGCTGTGATATATAAAACGCTTTACTGCTCCCCGGTGTGCCGATAAGCAGGCGATAGGTTGGCTTAAGTGTCTGGCTGTCAAATTCTACGCTGGCATTTTCAATTCCATGACGGGTATATGCAAAAGATTTTAGCTCGCTATAATGAGTTGTAGCAATCACACGAGTTCGCCTTTTGTATAATTCTTCTAGTATTGCCATTGCCAAAGCAGCGCCTTCATCGGGGTCAGTACCTGCCCCGATCTCATCAATCAGCACCATATCGCCCGCCCCGGCTTTTCCTAAAATACGTACCAAGTTGGTCATATGCCCGGAAAAAGTACTCAGACTTTGCTCTATGCTTTGCTCATCACCGATATCGGCAAAAATGTTGCGAAACACAGATATTTCCGAGTCAGCAGCTGCCGGAATAAATAAACCGGCTTGCGTCATAACAGCAAAAAGGCCGACCGTTTTTAAGGTTACTGTTTTTCCCCCTGTATTTGGGCCGGTAATCACTAATACGGTGAAATCATCGCCCAAACGGACATCTATAGGTATAACCGTATCTGACGGTATCAGAGGATGCCGACCTTGCCGGATATGAACCCTGCCTTGATTATTAAGCCGCGGTTGAATTGCCTTTTGTTTCAACGCCAAACGGGCTTTGGCAAATGCAAAATCCAGTTCCCCCAGTGCGATACAAGTTTCGTAAAGCAATTGACCCGAGGACGCCACTTGAGCGCTAACTACTCGCAGCACCCTTTCTATTTCGGCCTCTTCAGCCGCCATTAATTGCTTTAATTCGTTATTCAGATTGACCACTGCCAACGGTTCAATGAACACGGTTGCACCGCTAGCCGACTGATCATGTACAATGCCTGGGAAGCTGTTCCGGTACTCCTGTTTAACAGGAATTACATATCGGTCAGCCCGAATAGTAACCAATACTTCCTGAAATAACTTCTGGTACTCCGAAGAATGCAAAATACTCTCCAGTTTTTCCTTAATTCTTTGCTGAGAGGTACGTATCTCTCGCCGCAGACGGGCTAATTCGTCGCTGGCACTGTCTTTTACGGCCCCCTGATCGGAAATAGTATTTTCAATTGTGATTTCCAGCGACCTGATTACTGTAATCCTGGACACGATTGTCCCGAGTCGTGGGGCGCTTTCAGTGTACTCTACGAAGAATTGTTTCAAACGCCGGGCCGCATACAAGGTACTGCCCACGGCTAACAATTCGTGCGCCTCTAGCACAGCTCCCAGTTCGGCTCTTTTCAAGATACTTCGAATATCACGGATAGCTCCTAACGGCACCTGCTCTACCGCCATCGTAATCACAGTAGCTTCCCTGGTTTCTTCCAGCCTATCCGCCACCTCGTTATATTCGGTTACGGGTTCCAGCTTTTCTGCCAGTTCCCGGCCTAGAACGCTTCCTGTACAATCAGCCAACAACTGACGTATTTTACTGTATTCTAACGTAGATAGATCCATACATCGTCTCCTTACAAAACCCCGCGAAAATAATGTCCACGGGTTATATCATCATGCTCAACAGCTTCTATACTTTGATTAAGCTGCTGAGTATAAGTTTCTCCTGCATCAATGGCTTGGCGGTAAAGCCAGGTTATATGACGGATATGAGCCGCAGAAAGTGCTTTTCCTTCGACTCTAATACGTTCAACACCTATGTTTTTGAACTTCGCTACATGGGGAAGCAGGCTAAGTTCTTTCGCATTTAATACATGCATCCGGCAAAATTGGTCCCCTACCACTCGGAATTTTTCATTTAAACGATCACTTAGTTTATATTCCCCACGATGGCAGGTATTCTCGCACTCACAATTATTACGGCTTAAAAAAGATCCCATTACACAATACTCAGAAATCATAAGTTCTAGGTATCCGTGTACCAAACATTCAAGGCTCATGCCAGGAAAATCGCCCAGTTTTTCGATTTGACTAAAATTTAGTTCAGGCGACAACGTTAGGCTTTCAACCCCCGCCTGCCGGAAAAAATCGATGGACGTGCTATTAAATACATTGAGCGGATAATCGCCGTGAATAGCAAAATCTTTATAGTGACGAGCCAAATGTAACGAACCGACATTGCTCACGCTAACAGCATCCGGCGCTAATCGGGAAAACAAATCTAACTGGTTGCGTAAGACCTGGGTACAATTTTCAGTTACAAGTCGGGGTGTGCCTAATATAATTTGCTTGCCCTTATTTCGCGCAAGGCTGACTGCTTGATGATACTCCTCTTCCGAAACCAATTGTCCGGTGAACGTATCCCCGCCGAAAATAATAATATCTGCTCCACTTTGGAGAGCTGCCCCCGCCTTATCAACGGTATCGACATTTACCGATAATAGGGGTGCTTTGTTTAGCAATCCTGTTTTTCTTGGCCTAATATCATTTATTCGGACTTTTTCTAAGGGCACTCTCTTATAATGAGCGAGTTTAGCTTCTTCCAGTTCAGTAACCGCACAACGCCTTGCTTCATTAAGTTCACTCAATGGTACCATAAGTTCCCCTTCTACGGCCCATATCAACTTATGTAAGGCAAATACGGTTGTTCCCAATCGCCCTAATTGTTTTTCGGCAACTTCTTCAGTCAGTGGCCTTTTAAGCGCTTTTTCAGCAATAAACTGGGTTTGGCCTACTCCCACATTTCCCTCCCGATCTCTTAGCGTAACAACAAGTGGCTCACCCAGCTTGGCAGTAACCGTAATGTCCACTGGTATCCGGCGGACCGCACTTCCCGCGGAATAGAAGGAACGTGCTTTTTCCATTAACGCGGCATCATGCGTTTTAAACACACGATCCCCCGGCTTGACAGCAACCTCTACCGGTATGACAGCTTCTACTCCGGCAGGAGCATAATCGACGTTTTGACCATTAACCGCAATTTTTTTTACTATTGAATTGGTTCTGCCGCCCACCTTAATCCAAAAATCAATAATATCGCCAATAGCCAACCCTTCATCCAGCTTAATGGTAGCCTGTTTTTCTTTTTGCTGATAACTAGTCACTCGCCCAATCCTAACTCCACGGTTATTAGGACGGCGGTCACTTATTATGGCTCGTCCGGGTTGTTCCAGCAAATAAGCCTTTGTAAAACCGCGATTAAATATTTGAGCCATATTTCGAATATCTTGGGTAAGACTTTCGGGCAGCATTTTAGTTTGCATACAGGCATCAATAGCGCGCCGGTAGCTGTCTACTACAACTGCCACATATTCAGGCCGCTTCATGCGACCTTCTACTTTTAGCGAGACCACACCAGCCTGAATATACTCGGGTAAAACTTCAATACCACATAAATCTTTTGGACTTAAGAGGTAGTTGCCTGCATCCACACCAGCCAAAGCGTTATTATTACTTTCATCGACTAACTTATACGGCAACCGGCAAGGTTGCGCGCATTTACCCCTGTTGCCGCTGCGCCCGCCTATCATACTGCTCATTAAGCATTGCCCGGAATATGAGATACATAATGCACCGTGAATGAATACCTCAATCTCTACAGGTGAATTTTTGCAAATATAGCGAATATCTTCTAAAGGCAATTCACGAGCTAATACCACCCGCTGAAACCCTATATCAGCCAGATACTGTACACCAGCAAGGTTATGTACTGTCATTTGGGTACTGGCATGAAGTTTTAATCCAGGTGTCACTTTTCTCGCCAGTGCGGCCACCCCGACATCCTGAACAATTATGGCGTCAACACCAGCATTATAAAGAAATTGCAGATAGTCTGCCAACTCACTAAATTCACGGTCATCCACTAAAGTATTAACCGTTACATACACAGAAACTCCCCGTAGATGAGCATCTCTTACCGCCGTTATCAGTTCATCATTTGAAAAATTAGATGCGTAATGTCTTGCTCCAAACAAACATCCTCCCAAGTATATAGCATCAGCACCACTTTCCAATGCTGCAGTAAACGCTTCCCGGCTCCCGGCCGGAGCTAATAATTCCGTCATATAAGTTCACCTTCATTTTATAAATTAGAATTAACCAGTCGATTCTTCTCCAAGATACTCCATAATTGCCGGTTTTATATCAGTTATATCCTTTATCTTTCCAGCCACCTCATAGCAGCCTGGCCCCCAAAGAATGGTAGGTACTAAATTATACGTATGCGTCTTGACGCTGAAATCCTCGAAATTACCGTGGTCGCTAGTTATAATCACTAAGCATTTCTCTTTGGTTGCTTGATATACCGCGGTTATAAATTCATCCAAAATATTAGTTATTTCCTCGGCCACGCCCCAATCACGCTTGTGCCCAAAGCGATCCGTCTGGAAATATTCAAACATAGTAAAATGATTATTTTGAGCAATATTCGCTAAACGCATTCCGGCAACTTGGGGGCTGACAGGTTCAACATCAAATATCCCCAATTGGGGCAGCATCTTGTTTGTAATATCCTGGTTTATTGCCTGGCCGGCCTCAAGCTCAGCTAATGACCGTAGTCCTATTCCGGCGGAAAGAAGCGTAAGTGTTGTTACCGAATGCTTTCTTTTGCGTGCGGCTACCATTTCCATATAGTTCGGGGTATACGCATTAGCTGAGGTAGCCGTAAGCCCCCGGCTGACAAGCTCCAATAGAATACTCTGCTCCGCAATAATTGCGGCCAGCGAAGGTCCGGGAAACCCTTGAATATGGCGTCCCATAACCAACGGAGCGTTAACACCGGTAAATATAGCTGTTTGACCGGTCGCGCTCTGAGGCAGACCAGCTACACCGAGTGTGGCATCTGTGGGTATAAAGCAGGCTTTATGAGTTAGAACCGCTTTCGCTTCTACCGTTAACGGATATCCAAATAAGCGTTTAATGATTTTCATATCAAATTTGACTAATGGATTGGTATCTTTATTATTTTCACCCAACCCAAAACCATCAATAAATATCACTAGCACTTTACGCATTGCTACCCCTAACTTTATCATTTACATGACGCTATTTTTGAAGTTGAATTCTAGTAGTATATTACTACTTCCCAATTATACCATATACCAGCAAAAGAAGAAGGTACTTTCCCTTCTTCAGTGCAGGTTTTCATTAGGTTGTAATGGTGCTGTCGTTTGGCTTGTCTCTGCATTTCTCATACTTTTAATATATCCGGAAATTTCCTCCATATTGGCAGCTAAAACCTCCAGCTTTGACCATGCAACTCCGGCCTGACTTAAGGGGTTATCCTGCATTTCTTGCATAAAGATATGGGCATCCCGCATGGTAATAGCCTCCGCTTCCGGGAATTTTACGACCGAAAAATCACCGCAACTTTCCAAACGAGCTACTTTAATATCTTTTAGATTGGTAAAATCCATACCGAATTTATGCAGTTCCTGACGCAGATCATCATAGTTAAACTGTGCTTTCGTCATATTTTCTTTCATAATAATTCCGTTCTGAACCAATACAACCGGCGTACCTTCAAACCACTTGCGAAAAAAAGTACTCTTAAGTGAAAGACGTGCTAATATCTGTTGCAACAGGAAAATTCCTACCAAGGCTTCCACTCCAATAAAAAGACTTTCGGTCCTGTCCATCGATACATTACCGACAATATCCCCCACTCCGACCATTAATACAAAATCAAAGGGAGAATATTGGCCAACCGTCCGATTCCCCATCAACCGTACTGCTACCAGTGCGACAATAAAAATCGCAGCCATTCGCCACAATACTTGTCCTATAGGTAAATTTTCCATTGTAGTACCGCTCCTTATGCTGGTTTTATTCTATTTTTCACCATGCAAAGAAGCCCTATACAAAAATCAGCCGGTTACCTTTTTCAGTAACCGGCTATAAACCTACTTATGCTTTTCAGATTCCGCGATTTCCAAGAGCGCCACAAGTTCGTTGTAATCATCTCTAAGGCGCAAAAATTCGTCAGCCAGATTAAGCGCGACCAATACTGCTATTTTAGTCGTAGATAAGCGTGGATTTCCTTTTGATACTTGCTTCATGCGGATGTCCACTTGATCAGCAACTTCCAGCATTCGTGCAGGTTCGCCTTCACCTTTTAAAGAGTAACTTTCACCAAAAATATCCACTACTACTTTATTTTTTTTATCCACCAATTACACTCACCCAATCTTGAGGTCTTACTACAATTAATTCGTGCCGTTTCCTTCATTTTCCTGCACAATATAAGTTCTCGTTCAACCCGAAACCCCAATCGACACAAACTATATTACTAGATATTATACCAGAACTAATGATCCAACAAAAGCACTACTAGTATGACAATTACTAATAGTGCTTTTCGTGCTTTCTAATTTTTTCTTCTAAATCCGTCGCTGAGCACCAAAGGAATTGCCCAGATGTTCGACTATATTATTGTAATGCGTATCGACTTCCGCATCGGTAAGCGTACGGTCAGCAGCCCTAAAAGTAAGTGAAAAAGCCAAACTTTTTGCACCATCAGGAACCTGTTCACCCAAATACACATCGAACAGCTGTACATTGGCCAAAAGGTCACCACCAGTGGAACGGATTGCTTCCGTTACATCTGTCGCACGAATCGTGTCTGAAATAACCACTGCCAAGTCGCGAGAAACCGCCGGGAATCTCGGTAGTGGCTGGTAACCACCAATCAGACGGGAAAACTTCTCCAATAGTGCTAAATCCAGTTCAAACAGATAAACGGATCGTTGAATACCATAAGCGTCCAAAACCTTCGGATGAACTTCACCCGCTGCGCCGATAACAACGCCCTCTTTCTTAAACAATGCCGTTTTCCCCGGATGAAGAGCGATATACTCGCCTGCTTCTACCGAATAGTTTTTGATACCCAGCTTTTCCAGAATTACTTCTACGGCTGCTTTTACATCATAGAAGTCAACATTTTCCCGCGTTTCGTTCCATGACATTGGCTGGCGTTTACCATACATTGCTCCGCAAACCATAAGAGGTTCAGCAGGAAGTTCTTCCATTGGAAAGCTTTTTGCTTGGTATACGGCACCCAGTTCATAAATCTTGAGCTCTTCGTTTTTACGCGAGATATTCCGTACAACCGTGTCTAACACGCCTCCCATAAGCGTGGTCTTGAGTAAAGGAAATTCATCCGTAATGGGATTAAGCAAGGGTATCGCCTGCCGTAATGAATGCTCAGGTGACAAACCAAGCTTATCAAAGGCGGACGGATGAATAAAGCTAAAGGTAATAATTTCGCTAAAGCCTATGCCGCACAAACTATTTTTCGTCAAGTCCGCAATGGTATCCGTGTAGCTTTGCGTACCCTGCACTACCTCACCACAGGGGAAAGTAGTAGGGATGCTGTCATAACCATATATACGGGCTATTTCTTCGCTGATGTCAGCCATCCCGGTAACATCTCCCCGCCAGGAAGGCACAGTAACAGTTACCTGCCCAGGTTTCGGTTCTACGGTGAATTCCAGACGGCGTAAAATATCCACCATCGTTTCCTGAGGTACTTTCAGACCCGTCCTCGCATTAACTCGACCTGGATCAAACGTAATTTGCTTTGGCAATTGAACACCCGGATAATTGTCAATAATACCGTGCGTTATTTTAGCAGCTCCCATTGCCTCAAGCAAACTTGCAGCCCTGTCAAGCGCCTTATCAACGGTAGACGGATCAATACCGCGTTCAAACCGCCCCGATGCCTCGGATCTCAATCCAAGTGCACGCGAAGTACGTCTTACACTGGCTCCGTTAAAAGCAGCCGCTTCCAGAAGAACAGTTTGAGTAGCTGATGTAACTTCTGTTGCTAAGCCGCCCATTACCCCGGCTATACCTACAGCCTGCACCGCATCGGCAATTACCAGCATATCCTGTGATAATTCCCGTTTCACCCCGTCCAGCGTTGTCAACCTTTCTCCTGGATTTGCCCGGCGTACAATAATGCTGTGTTGTGCAAGCAAATCGTAATCATATGCGTGCATCGGCACGCCCATTTCCAACATAACAAAGTTAGTAACATCTACTACGTTGCTTATAGGGCGCATGCCAGCCGCCTGAATACGCTGCTGCATCCATACCGGCGATGGGCCGATTTTTATATCTTTAAGTATTCTCGCCGTAAACCGCGAGCATAAATCAGTTGCCTGAATGGATACTTTAGCTAACGCCCCAGCCTTATCATTGTATGCTTCATGAACCGTGAGCATTGGTTTTTTCAAAGAACCTTTTGTCAGCACGGAAACTTCCCTGGCGAGGCCTAAGATACTAAAACAATCCGCCCGATTCGGGGTTAACTCAAACTCGAGTACAACATCATCAAGACCCAGCACTTGACGAATGTCAACACCAACTTTGGTGTCTGCCGGCAATATATATATTCCTGCCCTTACTTCTGGCGGCACTATTTTGCTATCCATATTGAGTTCGTCAGATGAGCATAACATTCCATGAGACTCAATACCACGGAAATCTGCAGTCTGAATATGTATTCCACCCGGCAGTTTAGCCCCTACAAGTGCCACCGGCACAATATCTCCCTGGCTGACATTCGTTGCCCCGGTGACAATGGTTAGCTTACTCTGACCTACATCCACTTTACAAACTGAAAGTTTATCCGCATTGGGATGAGGATAAAGCTCTACAATTTTTCCGGTAACAACATTCTCAATGCCTTGTCCTAAAAACTCAATGTTTTCCGCAGGAACGCCGGCCATGGTCATTTTTTCCGCCAACTCTTCCGGTGTTACAGTGAAATCAACATAATCTTTGAGCCATTTTATCGAAGCGCGCAACTTATATTCCCCCTAAAATTGCGCCAAAAAGCGCGAGTCATTGTCATAAAATAAGCGCAAGTCATCAATACCGTAAACCAGCATAGCAACCCGCTCTACCCCTATACCGAAGGCAAAGCCGCTTACTACATTGGGATCGTAGCCACTCATTTCCAACACGCCGGGATGAGTCATTCCAGAACCTAGGATTTCGAGCCATCCGGTATCCTTACAGGTCCGACAGCCTTTTCCTCCACACATTACGCAGGAAATATCCACTTCTGCACTCGGTTCCGTAAAAGGAAAGAAGCTGGGACGGAATCTCAGTTTCACACTAGAACCAAACATCTCTTTCACAAAGAGGTCCAAGGTGCCCTTTAAATCAGATAAACTGATACCCTTATCTACCACAAGTCCTTCGACCTGGTGAAACACAGGAGAATGGGTAGCATCATAATCGCAGCGATACACCTTACCGGGAGCAATTATCCGAACCGGTTCATTTGGGTTCTTTGATTGCATAACTCTCGCTTCCATGGGCGAAGTATGAGTTCTGAGCAATATTTCCGGCGTAATATAAAATGAATCCTGCATATCTCTCGCCGGATGATCTTTGGGCAAATTCAGTGCCTCAAAATTAAAGTAATCCGATTCAACTTCCGGCCCCTCGGCAACAGTAAATCCCATACGCATAAAAATAGATTTAATCCGGTCTAAGGTCAATGTTAAAGGGTGTTTGTGACCGACGAGCGGACGCCGTGCCGGAAGTGTAACATCAATTTTTTCTTGTGCCAGCCGTTTTTCAAGTGCCGCCTGTTTTAAATCATTTGAACGCTCAGTAAGGATATTTTCAAGTTCAGCCCGAATTTCGTTAACAATTTGGCCGACTCGGGGGCGTTCCTCGGCACTTAACGCGCCCATACCACGCAATATACTGGTAAGACTTCCTTTTTTTCCTAAATATTTAACCCGTAAATCATTGAGCACATCAAGATCTGAAGCTGCTTTCAGTTCAGCCACTGCCTCATTTCTGAGTTCTTTAAGTTGCTGCTCCATACAAACCTCCTAAAAATATGGTGAAGTAAAAAACATTTCATTGTCTAAACTCTTACAAAAAATATAAAAAGACTCTCGCCCATAAAGGGGCGAAAGTCTAACTTCCGCGGTACCACCCTAATTGATACTCTCATTTTCCGCTAACGGGGAAAAGGCGTCCGGCCTACACAAGAACACTCTTCAGCACGGAAGCTCGGGAGTGAACTTCAACCGTTTGTTCCAAACCTGCTCTCAATCATGGCAGGTTCTCCCTGGAGAAACAAGGTCGGCATACTCTCTCCGTCATCGCCGAAATAATTATTGAATAAGAAATCTTCGGTATAATAAATAGGCAGCAATGGATCCGGTAGCTTCAAAAATCCGCCATAAAAAATCGGGGGTCATCACGCGAGACCACACCCTCTCTATTCATCCTGGATAATTCAGGTCATTGCTATAGTGGTATTATAGCATAACGAGACTTGAATTACAAGCTACACGCGACGCTGCCGTGCCGCTTCATATAAGATTACTGCCGCTGCCGAAGCCACATTAAGCGATTCCGCTCCGCCCCATATGGGTATGAAAATTTTCGAGGCTGCAGCTTGGACAAGCAAGTTGCTTACCCCATGGCTTTCATTGCCGAAAACAAACGCCGCTGCTCCTGCTAACGAGCTATGATCATAAGGCTGGGCCGCATCGAGAGCCGAAACTACCAGATTGATATCGTACTTTTTAATAGCCTCTAATAAGTGGGACGGGGCTATATTGGTAGCAATCGGTATATGGAACGCTGAACCCATTGTTGCTCGAATGGTCTTTCCCGAATATACATCTACACAACCTTCGAGTAGTATTACACCACTGCACCCGGCCGCATCTGCTGTGCGAATAATTGTACCCGCATTCCCTGGATCGCGAACTCTGTCCAGCACAACTAAAAAAGGCGTAGAAACAGATACAAGCTCATCCAGTGACGGCTTGCGTTGATGAGCTATCATAACTATCCCTTGAGGTTCTTCCGTTTCAGCCACTTTCTCCAGTACTGACGACGAAACTTCCAGTAATGTCGTCCTCTTAGCCTCCAAGGCCTTCAAGAGCACTTTAACCCTTGGATTCTTCTCCGCCGATTGAATAAACAGACAAATTTCAACAGGCCAATCCTCGTCGACTAATTCCTCACACAGCCGCACACCTTCTGCAATAAACAATCCCATCTCATCACGATGTTTTTTTTGCTTAAGACCGGCGGCCGTTTTGATCCACTTGTTTTGCGGACTGTTGATGAGGATGGACGTCATTCGAATTCCTCCAGCCTATGAACACCGGCACTACCGCCGACAATAATCAATACATCCGATGCCTGAATTCTTTCGCTCGGAAGGGGCGGTACTAAGAGTTGATCCCCTCGTTTCATCGCCACTACATTAACCCCAAATCTTGCCCGTAAATTAGCTTCAGCCAGACTCATGCCCATTAAAGGCTTAGGCGCACTTACCTCCACCAAACTTAGATCAGGGGAAAGCTCAATATAATCCATGATATTAGTAGAGATGAGATTATGCGCAACCCGCATTCCCATATCCCGTTCCGGATAGACAACCCGGTCCGCGCCAATTTTTGCCAGCATTTTTCCATGTAGCTCATTTCTCGCTTTGGCAACAATATAAGGAACCCCAAGCTCTTTTAACACCAGTGTTGTTAGAATATTTGCCTGTACATCCTCGCCAATCGCCACAACTACCACATCAAAATTACGAATTCCCAATGCCTTTAATGAATTCTCATCCGTGGTATCCGCCTGTACAACATGGGTAACCTGTTCACTTAGTTGTTGAACCATATCTTCATTTGAATCAATTGCTAAAACATCGTTGCCCGCTTTAAACAAAGTTTGTGCTACACTCGAACCAAATCGCCCTAGTCCGATTACTGCATACTGCTTTTTCTTCGCCATATCTCTTCACCCCAAATATCAATGTGTAACAACTGGCTAACCCACAATTATTTTTCCTTCTGGATACTGCACCATAGCCCGCTGTTGTCGAAGAGCCAACGCCAACGCAAGAGTAACAGGCCCAACACGCCCGGCAAACATCGTGAGTATTAGCCAACACTTTCCGCTAATCGTTAACGTTGGCGTAATGCCTGTCGAAAGCCCTACCGTGCCGAACGCCGACACCACTTCAAACAAAATATTCAAAAATGGTGCTTTTTCACTAATACTCATCATCATAGTAACAAAAATAACCAAACTGGAAGCTATAAACCATATAGTAAAAGCTTTGTACACCAAGGTAGGTGAAAGACGGCGACCGAAAATCTCCACATCCTGTTTGCCTCTTACCAACGTCCATATCGCCATGATAAGTACTCCGGCCGTGGTTGTCTTAACCCCCCCGCCTGTTGATCCCGGTGAAGCTCCTACAAACATCAGCCCAATAATAAAGAACAGCGTTGCATTTTGCAGCATACCAATATCCAAGGTATTATACCCGGCTGTCCTCGGCGTTACCGATTGAAAATAACCGGCCAAAAGCTTCCCTTTTAGTGACAATGCACCCAGTGTGGCAGGATTTTCCCACTCCAACAAGCATATACCGAACATACCGAAAACGATGAGAAAAGCCGTCGTAACCAATACAACTTTACTATGCAACGATAGCTTTTTAAAATTCCGGTTTTGCCAAATATCAGCAATTACGGTAAAGCCAATACCACCCAAAATAATTAACATGGTAATAACCAGATTAACTGTAATGTCGTCTGCATATCCCGTAAGGCTGCGGAACCCTCCGAACAAATCAAACCCGGCGTTGCAAAACGCGGAAACAGAATGCCAATAGCCATAATACACGCCTTGCCACCCTAAATCTTTATACCATCGAAAAGCCAGAATGGTGCCAGCTACCATTTCAATAAAAAGAGTCAGTTTAATGATGTATAACGTTAGCCTGACTACGCCGGAGACTGATAATTGTTTCAGCGCTTCCTGCATCAGCAATCTTTCACGAAAATGAATCTTTTTGCCAATCAGCAACATCATAAGCGTAGCCATCGTCATAATTCCAAGGCCACCGCATTGGATTAATAATATAATCACACATTGTCCAAAAACTGACCAATAGGTCCCCGTGTCCACAACTACAAGTCCTGTAACGCATACTGCTGAAGTCGCCGTAAAAAGTGCGTCAATGAATGGTACTCTTTGTCCTGTGGCTGTGGCCCAAGGTGTAGAAAGCAGTAGAGAACCTAAAATAATAAGTAACATAAAACTAAGTACCAAAACCTGATACGGACTAAGCTTTAACTTCAGGAAATTCTTAAACTCAAAGCGATTGTAACAAGGTAAAACCATAATCTTATCGCACTCCTGGTGAGCAAAATGTATTTTCTAACATTTACTCATTATAACTCGCATATTCACCAGCGTCTACGTTTATTTTTTAATTTTTACCAAGCCCGTAAATAGTATACATAATGTAGCGTCTGTCACTACTGACAGACGCTACATCCAATCATATGGCCTTTGATATGCAGTCAAATTCCAGCATGTATTTTCTGACCGAATCTTTAACCCCTTTTTTTACCGCTGACATCATATGTATATAATTGACACCTGGATTACTGGTCACTTCTTCTTTTATTTTGCAAGATGCCGCAAGCGACATATCGGTTGCTATATTAATTTTTGACACGCCTGCTTGGATCGAGTTTCGGTATTCATCCTTTCTTAGCCTGGATCCACCGTGTAAGACAAGCGGCATGTTAACCGTTGTATTCAATTCGCTTAACCGGGGAAAGTTTAACGTTACCTGGCCACGTACAACCCCATGATTTGTTCCTACAGCAATGGCCAGCGCGTCAATTTTCGTCTTATCAACAAAACTGGCCACTTCGTCCAAACTTGACCCTTTTGCTATTTGTTCAGCACCTAACCCGTCGCAACATCCCACATAGCCCAACTCTCCTTCCACGGTGATTCCCAAAGAATGGGCTATACGAGATATTTCTTTAGTCCGCTTTAAATTCTCATTATAATCGAGAGAAGAACCGTCAAACATTACTGATGTAAATCCCCAGCGAATGGCCTTCATTACCCCTTCGTAACTATGTCCATGATCAAGATGCAACGCCACCGGTACGGCTGCTTTCTGTGCAGCCTTAATCATCGCCGCACTAAGCGTTTCTACATCGACAAATTTGAATAATCGTTCCGGAACACCCAGCACCAAGGGAGTCTTTAATTCTTCGGCTGCTTCTACAACTGCGCTTAATGTTTCAAAATTAAAAATATTAAATCCGCCTACCGCATACTTTCGCTTTCTAGCGTCCTGAAGCAAATCCCGCATTGTCACCAGAGCCAAGTAAACTCCTCCTTTAGTCGTCGGTTTTGGTCTCACAATCTATCATATTCGCGTCCAGAATGTAAAAACCTTTGAAATTTTTGAAAAATTCCAAATTCCACTACCGGCAATCCTTGTTTGATTTGGCTCTAGTTATTTCCCTTTTTTTTACTTCTATGCAACAAGTTGTTCCATATTATTTCTTTCATAACAATTGATTCCTTTATTTTTTATGAAGGTGGCGCGTTTCATTTGCTGCCGCCAATACTTCAGTCAGATTGCTGCCCAAAGAGGCTTGGACTACGGCGATTAATGTCCCCTCTACAATAGGCGCGTCGGCAATTTGAACTATACCCTTCAGGGGATATTCTAGTAACTCAAGCGCAGTTTCGGCGCTCATTACCGCACTGCCAAGATCAACCATAATCACTACACCACTGCCTGCGTCCGCAGCCTTGACCGCCTCGCAGATTCTGACTGCATCGGTGCCAATCCCCCCATCGACGGTACCGCCTGCCGATACAATCTTCTGCCCGGCCTTTGCCATCTGAAACGCTATCTCACAAACACCTTCTGCAATTTTCGCACTATGAGATACTACTACTACTCCAACCATGGCATCTACTCCTGCCTCTCGCCTTGACTAAAATCAGCCAACGCTTTAAGTATTATATAGGATGACGTGGCTCCAGGGTCCTGATGTCCTATGCTCCGCTCTCCAAGGTAGCTGGCCCGTCCTTTAGTGGCAATTATGGTTTTAGTATATTCAACGCCATCCTCAGCTGCTTCTGCAGCTAGGTTCAGACACTCCTTAAGCGATTTTTCTTGTTTTACACCATGAATAAACGCTTCGAGAGCCGGTTCTAAGGCATCTAGCATGGTTTTTTCTCCGCGCACCGCCTTGCCTCGCTGTCTTATTCCGTCAATAGCAGCCTCAAATATCGGCACTGCTGTTTGCTCGTTGAAATCCGTTATGCCATGCGCTGCTTTGCCTGCCCATAAAAAAGCAGTACCATAAAGCGGACCAGAGGCACCGCCGACTTTAGAAATTAAGGCCATACCAATAGTTTTTAAAACTATATCAATACCAGTACCAGGAGCAAGTTCCTGTACCTTGCTCTGTGCGGCTTCAAACCCCCGTGCTATGTTAACACCATGGTCCGCATCGCCAATGACCGCGTCAAGGTCGGTCAACATCTGCTTATTCCTGCTAATTGCTTCATATATCGCTGTAAACGCTGCCACTAGACTTTCGCTCATACTGATTTCCTCCTATTAGATTTGAACAAACGCAGGCGTATCCGCCGGAGCAAGTAACAGTTCTTCAAGTTCCCGGTCGAGTTTTAATATCGTTATTGAAAAACCTGCCATTTCCAGTGAAGTCATGTAATTTCCTACATAGCTTTTAACAACTTTTACTCCTCTAGCATTAAGTACTTCTCTAAGTTTACGATTTACTATATAAAGTTCCATTAGCGGCGTACCGCCGAGTCCATTAATCATTACCGCGATTGGCTGGCCGAAAGCCAGCGGCATGTCAGTTATAATTTTATCCAGCAATTGGGCAGTAATATCATCAGCGGACCGTATAGATTCTCTGTGTGTACCCGGTTCGCCATGAATTCCCATGCCTATTTCTATTTCATTTTCATCGAGGGTAAAACTGGTCTTACCAGCAGCCGGAACTGTGCAAGACGATAAAGCCATCCCCATAGAGCGTACATTACCGATTACTTTTTCCGCCACACGCTTGACTTCTACCAGTTCCGCCCCTGCTTCTGCTTTAGCACCGGCAATTTTATGGACAAAAAAAGTCCCGGCAATGCCACGGCGGCCGATAGTCCAAGTACTGTTTTCAACAGCAACGTCATCATTGACAACAATCTCT
>Ga0316602_10000398_pt1 | contig 25145 bp, 20 predicted proteins | sample OWC_soil_day10_C_FD_203103 | JGI IMG/M metagenome (GOLD analysis project Ga0316602, IMG submission 203103) | Wetland soil microbial communities from Old Woman Creek delta, Ohio, United States - OWC_soil_day10_CT | ecosystem: Environmental > Terrestrial > Soil > Wetlands | place: USA: Ohio... | reverse complement strand
CGCTGTATCCGGGGACGGAAGCTGCAAGGTTGAATAAACCAGCCACTGACGGGGATCACCCCGGCGGGAAGGCGCAGCGATCCGGCTGATCCGGTAGCCAGAAGACGTGTCGAACCGATTCGGAGCCGTTTTCTTTTTGAGTTCATTTCCGAGGAGAGAATCATGTCACAGAACGTTCAAGCGCAAACCGCCCAAACCAGCCAGACCACCCCGTCGGCCAAGCCGGCTGCCGCCCCGACCATCGCCATCCGCAAGAGCTGCAACCCGGACGGCATCGGCCTTTCGCACTATGTGCTGATGGATACGGCCAAGGCCAAGTAAATGAACGCAGCCGTTTTGAACCGGGCTGACGATGGCCCGGCGCTGATTGCCGTCGACATCGGCCACGCCACCTACGCCGCGCTCACCGACCCGCGAACCGCCTTCTGGGCGCTCGTAGACAAGACCCTGATTGCGGATCAGATCAAGGCCGGGGCGCTACTCGACCGCTACCGCGAAAAAGCCGACGACTTCGCGCGAGAACTGCACGCGCTACGCTTCGAGCTCACGCCTTCAGGCGTTTATCTCAATCCGACCGAGCGCTGCAACCTCAACTGCACCTACTGCTATCTGCCAAGCGAGCAGCGCAGCGGCGGTAGCCACATGTCGGAAGAAAAACTGATCGCCGCGCTCGCCAAGCTGCGCGACTACTTCCGCTCGGTGATGCCCGAGGAGCGCAAGCCGCGCGCCATCTTTCACGGCGCCGAACCGCTGATGAACAAGGCGGCGGTGTTCGCCGCGATCGACGCTTTCGCCGACGACTTCGCTTTCGGCGTGCAGACCAACGGCACGCTGCTCGACGACGAAGCCGTAGCGTTTCTCACTTCGCGCAACGTCAGCATCGGCCTGTCGCTCGACGGACCGCTCGCCGAAATCACCGACGCGACGCGCCAGACCTGGGGCGGCAAGAGTGTGCACGACAAGGTGCTGGCGGCGATGGACAAGCTCAAAGGCTACGGTTCGTGGAGCGTGATCACCACCTGCACCACCGAGAACCTGCCGTATCTGACGCAGATGATCGAGCTCTTCCACGCCAAGGAAGTGCCGACCTGCATGCTCAACACGCTGCGCTGCACGCAGCCCGGCGCGCGCGGCGTCAAGCCGGCCGACGACGCGATGGCGAAAGCCTTCTTCGCCGCCATGGATAGAAGCCACGAGCTCTATCGCCAGACCGGGCGCAAGCTCTTGGTCGCCAACTTCGCCAACATCCTGATCGGCATTCTGGCGCCGACCGCGCGCCGGCTGATGTGCGACATCTCGCCGTGCGGCGGTGGCCGCGCCTTCTTCGCGCTGGCCGCCGACGGCGGCCTCTATCCGTGCAGCGAATTCATCGGCCTGCCGCGCTTTTCCGGCGGCAATCTGTTCGACTCCGGCGGTGTCGATGCTGCGCTCAAATCGGACGCCTTCCGCGTCGTCACGACGCGCGACGTCGATACCTTCGCGCCGTGCAGCGACTGCGCGATCCGACACTTCTGCGGCTCGCCGTGTCCGGCCGAGGCGCACGAGATGAACGGCGGAATGGATAGAATCGGCGCCTTCTGCGAGTTCTACAAGGCGCAGGTCAACTACGCGCTGCGCCTGATCGCCGACGGCAAGGCCGACGACTACCTGTGGGACGGCTGGGACGAGAGCACCGAAACGACTTTCCTGATGGCGTAAGCGGCAGCAGTCGAAAAAAAACGGGGCGGCCCAGGCCGCCCCGTTTCATTTCGCGAGCAAGATCAGGCCAAGCCGTGCTTTACCTTGCTTGCCTGCTCCTGCGGTTTGAACTGGCCGAAGCGCGGCAGGAACTTGTCCCAGTCGATGATGTGGCTGTTGATCTCCGGACCGTCGACACAGGCGTGCTTACGAACCATCTTGCCGTCGATGGTGACCGGCACCATGCACGCGCCGCACATTCCGGTCGCGTCGACCATGATCGAGTTCAAGCTGGCCACCGTCTTGACACCGTAAGGCTTGGTCAGGTCGCTGACCGCGCGCATCATCAGCGGCGGGCCGATGGTAACGACCTCGCCGATTTCGCGGCCTTTGCCCTTGGCCTTGAGCATCTCTTCGAGCGGGCCGGTGACAAAGCCCTTGATGCCGAAACTGCCGTCATTGCTGGTATAGATGATCTCGAGCTGGTCGCCGAATTCGGCTTTGAGTTTGCCGACGCGCTCGTCATCCTTGGTCCAGAACAGCAGGTCGGCGTTGCGGAAGCCCGAAATCAGCGTGACGTGGTTACCCTGGCGCAGGTGCTCGCGCATGATCGGATAGACCGGCGGCAGACCGACGCCACCGGCGGTGAACACCACCGTCTTGTTGCCTTCGTAACGGTGTATGTCGCTGGGCAGGCCGAGCGGGCCGGCGATTCCGGCAAACGAGTCGCCGACCTTCATGCGGTTCATCTCGATACTGCTGGTCCCCATGCCTTGAATGACGAGGCAGATGGTACCGGCGTCGGCGTCCCAGTCGGCAAGAGTCAGCGGAATCAGCTCGCCGTTCGGCCAGCCGAGAACGCGGACGAATTGACCGGCGCGCGCGGCGCTGGCAACGAGCGGCGAATGCACGATGAATTCGACGATGCCGCCGGCCAACTCGACCTTTTCGAGAATGGTCTGCGGCGCAGCGCCAAGCTGGGTGTAATGATCGGCACCAGCGACCATGGTGCGGATTTCTTCGGGCGTGAGGTTCATGTCGCCGACGATCTCGCGCGCCGCCGCCTGGCCGTCGCCGGCCGCACGGATCGCGGTCGATCCGCCACGCGCCGCGTCGCCGCCCGAATAGACGCCTGACAGCGAAGTCTGTTGCGTTCCCTGGCCGACGTCGATGGTTCCCCACTTGGTCGTCTTGAGCGTCGGTTCGGACTCGCGGATGATCGGGTTGGGCGTGTTGCCAAGCGCCATGATCACCAGGTCGACCTTCATCGGCTCGATCTTGCCGGTCGACACCGGGCTGCGGCGGCCCGACGCGTCAGGTTCGCCCAGATCCATGACGTCGAGCATGGCGTGCGTGACGAAATTGGTCTTGTCGTCGCCGACAAACTCGCACGGCGCGCGCAGGAACTTGAGCTTGATGCCTTCCTCGATGGCATGGTGCAACTCTTCCTTGCGCACCGGCATTTCGGCTTGCGTGCGGCGATAGACGATGGTCACGTTGCCGCCCAGACGACGCGCGGTGCGCGCCGAATCCATCGCGGTATTGCCGGCGCCGATGACGATGACTTCCTTGCCGCGGGTTTCGGGCAACGGCGTTTCGTAGTCCTCGCGCAGCCCCTGCATCAGGTTGACGCGGGTCAGGAACTCGTTGGCCGACATGACGTTGATCAGGTGCTCGCCGGGAACGTTCATGAAACGCGGCAGCCCCGCGCCGGTGCCGACGAAGACCTTCCAGAAACCGGCGTTCTTGAGATCCTGGATGGTCGCTGTCTTGCCGACGACGAAGTTGGCGACGAACTTGCCGCCCAGGAGCTTGATCTTGCCGACGACATCGTCGATCAGCTCGTTGGGCAGACGAAACTCGGGGATGCCGTAACGCAGCACGCCGCCGAGCGCATGGAAAGCCTCGAAGATCGTCACAGGATAACCTTCGGCGGCCAGCAGGTAGGCGTTGATCAGCCCGGCCGGCCCCGAGCCGACGACCGCCACCGGCGGTTTTTCGGCTTTTTCCCAGGGATCGGGGAAGCCGGCAAAGCGCGCACTGATGCCCTCGGCGTTAACCAGCTTTTCGCGCTGCGGCAGGTACCACTCGATCTGACCGATTTCGATCGGCAGCTTGGTGTGCGTGCACACGCCCTGGCACTGCAGCTCCTGCGGGCAGACTCGACCGGTCACGTTGGGCAGCGGATTGCAGTTCTCGATCAGCTCCATCGCTTCGCGGAAGCGGCCGGTGCCCAGCAGTTCGAGCATTTGCGGAATATGGATCTTGACCGGGCAACCGCCCTTGGGCTCGAACTTGCCGGGAACGTGCAGCCCGACTTCGCAGGGCTTGTCTTCGCACTGCTTGTCGCGCAGCGCTTCGAGCCAGACGATCAGTTCGACTTCGCGCGCGCTGTAGCCGAGGTTCATATAGCCAAGGTAGCCTTGATTGACCAGACCGAAGTCGTTGGCGCGTTCGTCGGCAGCGCGGACATAAGGCGGAATCGCGTTGTCGGCCGGCCAGTTTTCCGACAGCCCCTTGAAGAACGGGTAACGCTCGGAGAGGTGCAGATCGAGCGCTCGAACGAACTTGCGCTTGAGTCCGAGCGGAACGTTCCAGACAAAGCGCATCAACACGCGGCTGGTATCGTCGTCGCGCAGCAAGAGGTCCCAGAAGGTATTGATAAACGCGGCGCCCAGTTCGGGCTGCTGAAACTCCCAGACGATGGCGTTGGTGCCGTCGGCGATGAACATCTCGCGGAAGGCCCCGGGCTGCTGCAGCAAGCGGCGGCGCAAGAGCTCCATCTGGTTGTGAAAGTCCTCGACGGCAGCGGTCTGCTCGAGCGCTTCGATCTGCGACTGCGTGCTCTCGAGCGTCGTGCTGGCGTTGAGGTAGCGGTACAGATCGTCCGGGTTGGACGAAGAGGGTTTGATTTCACTCATCGAATGATCTCCGCGTCGCAATTGGCCGAAACCCGCTTGATGCGTGCCTTGAGCTCGGGCGTGACGGTCACGCGTTCAAGCGCGCCGGGAATCAGCTGAGCGACCTCCCGGCTCTCGCCATTGACGACGATCCGCGTCTTCTCGAACAGTTCGGAAAGGTCCTGATAGCAGGTCTTGCAGTTGGTGCATTTGACCTGATCAGCGGGATCGTAGGTCACCAGCGCCTCGCCAACCGCGACTGCGGCACTGGCAGCCGGCGTTGCCGCTGCCGCGCCCGCCACCGGAACGATCGGGATCACCGTGCCGCTGCCGACCTGCGCCTTGCTGGAAGACGCCAGTTCGGACATGGCGCGAGCAAAACCGTCGAGCGACGAATCGCGCTGCTTGACCGAATCCTGATACTGCGCCTGCAGCTTGTCCATCCCAACGCGATGCTCGGCGTTGATCCGGTCCACATGTTGGCCGGCCAGATATTGCAGCAGGCTCCAGTATTTGCGGCGCTCTTCGACCAGCGCGACGATCGCAGCGGTCATGCCGATCTTGATCAGCCGCTTCTTGCTGTCGGTCGAGTAAATGAAGGCACTCTTGCCTTCGCGCTGCGCTGCGGAAAGATCGATGAATTCCTCGATCGGCACCAGGTTGGCGGCATCAGCGGCGAGCTTGCTGAACTGCTTCTTGAAACGGATTTCGCCAAAAGCGAAGTGCGCCGGCGTCAGCGCCATCGTCTTGAGTTGAAGCTGACCTGCGTCGTCGAGGTATTCGAGCGAAGCGGTCGTCCAAGTGCTTTCGAGGTCCGGATTGCCGTCGAGCGAGAACCATTCGTGCAGCGTCTTGCCGCGCCGCGGATCATGGACGAACAGCGGATTCATGCGGCTTTCGACCGCCAGACGCGACTGACGCGCCGAGATGTCGTCGGCGATGCCGTGCTCGCCCTGGCAAGGCGTATAGACGTCGAGAACGGCCGGCGAGTCGGTGTAGGTCAGGAACTCCATCGTATTCTTGAGGAAGTGGTTCTGCATCGCGGTGCTGGTCGAGCAGACGAACACGTTGGAATGGAACGAGGCGATCAAGCCGAGTTCCTTGCGCGCTTCGTGCTTGCCGCTGGCCGCCTTGCCGATACGCGCGAGGTCGGAATCCTGACCGATAAAGCTCGACGTCGACGCCTGGCCGCCGGTGTTGGAATAAGCGCCGGTATTGAGCACCAGAACCTTGAGCGGCGTATCGCTGGCCAGAATTCGCGACAGTGCGCCAAAACCGATGTCGTAAGTGGCGCCGTCGCCGCCGACGGTCATCACCGTGGGCATGTAGCCGAGTTCCTGCTTGGTGAATTGACCCCACGACAGGTAGCGCAGCGCCTGATCGTGCTTCTCGGGAAGATAGGCGTCGTCAAGTTCGAGACGCGCCAGACGCAGCGTGCGAACATCGTCGACGGTCTGCGCGGCAACCCCTTCGAAGATCCCCTTGGCCAACGGCTGGGCATCCTGGAACAGGCTGTTGACCCACGGATCGTTGTAGGCGTTGAACGGGAAGGTCGAAGCGTAGACGCTGCTGCAACCGGTCGAATTGGCGATCACTGCACCGGCCGGGCCGTTGCCGGTCGGACCGCTCTCAAAGAGGTAGAGCCGCTTTTCGAGCGCGGCGAGAAGATCGCCGATACGCTTGCTGCGCTCGCTTTCCTTTTTCGTCAGCGAAGCCTGCTTGTCGCCCAGTGCCGCGATCAGGCCTTCGAGTTCGGCGATGTGAGCGTGCCGACGCTTGTCGGTGATCGCGTGGTTGGCGGCCATCACCAGACGGATCGCGGTGACTTCGCCGCAGCCACGGCAACCGCCGTGACCGCCGGTGGTCGAGTAGTAGTTGGAACGGTCGAGCAGCAGGCGCTTGATTTCGCCACCGGGCTCGAGCGCGCCGTCGACAAAGCGTTCCGGCGTGTTCGGCAGCTTGCTCATGAAGTTGAAGCGATTCTGCAGAGTGGAAAGCAGCGCAGCATCCTGCTCGTGGGCGACGAGCGCGCCGGGACCGCAAACATCGATGCACTCGAGGCAACCGGTGCACTTCCACGGGTCGATCGTGACGGCAAGCAGCGCACCGCTGCCGGCAAGCGATTTTTCCATGGCGTCGAAGAACGGCCGCGTCCTGGCAACCGGATAGGTCGATAGCAGATCGACGAGCTTGGTGAAGTTGCTGAGCAGCGTGAGCTGCTTGGTCGAGATCTTCGCGGCGGCTTCGGCGACGAGCTCGTGGAAAGCGCGCGCTTCCTTACTTTGACGATAGGCTTCGCGCACCGTCTCGGCAATGGCATAGACGTGCCCGCGCATCGCTTCGCGCTGTGCCTCGGCAATCTCAAGTTCGCGGATACCGGTGAGCAGCAACTCGTGAATTTCGTGCGCGGTGTTCGGGATCGCGGCATCCGGACAGACCAGCGTGCATTCCATGCAACCCGTACATAAATCCGGGTTAAATACAGGAACGGCGCGACGGAACAAGCCTTTGTCCTTCGAACCGGCGGTGCCGGCCGGCATGAACATTCCCGTTCCGGGCAGCACCGGCGCTTCGCCGATGGTGCCTTCGCGGAACGGCTTGGCGATCATCTCGTCAAAATAGTCGCGGTCAAACAGACCGCCGCAACCCGACGATCCCGACGGCTGACACATCGACGCCGAAAGCGTCACGTTGTGCAGTGCGATCGGCGCCGGCCGCGAGTCGATCTTGACCAGCGCAGGGGCCGTGTAATCGACCTTGTGGGTTTCCTCGATACCGTCGCTGATCACCGCCATATTGCCCTCGACGACGGCGGCGCCCTTGCCGCCGAATTTCTTGGCGATCTGCTTGCGGATCTTTTCGAGGATCACCTTCGCCGACGCGCCACCCGAGACCTGCGGGACGTGTCCGGCGACGGCGCCGATGAAGGCGATACCCATCATGCGCGTGGCCAGCCCCGGATTCGGCGCGTGCTTCTTGGCAACGGCAAAGGCATCGACGATCAGGAAGTTGATCTTCTTGTCGCGGATCGTCTTGCGCGCCGCCGGTGGCAGTTCGGCCCAGACCTCGGCCGCCGTAGCCGACGATTGCATGATGAAGGTGCCGCCCGCGACCAGACCGCGCAACGGATTGGTATGGCTGAACGCGCGGTGATCGGGGGAGATCACGACCTCGACATCTTCGAGCTCGGCGTTGGTGATCTTGATCGCTTCGGGACTGAGCGTAATGTAAAAATTGGTCGGCGCGCCGCTCTTCTCCGAGCCGTATTTCGGCGCCGACTTCGAGTGCATGTCGAGCACGCCGGCCAGGATGTCGGTCAGCAACTTGCCCGAGGCGATGGTGCCGTAACCGCCCACCGAGTGGAAACGCACGCGGAACGCCGAAGCCGGCAGCAGCCTGGGATTCTCACCGGTTTCCAGCGCCATCAGTTCGGTTTCGGGATACGCTGCCTTCAGACGCTTCTGCAGTTCGGCAACGCGCGGCGTCGGATTTTTGGCGAAGAACTGCGAGCCCAGATAGATCAACGGCGCGCCCTTGGCCGATTCCATGTTCTTGAACGCGGCAATCAGGTGGCGCGGCTGCAGGTCATGGCCGCCCAGACCGAAGATCGCGGTGGTCAGCCGGGGCATCGTCTTGATCGCCGGAACGCCGACGTGGCGCACTTGGCTGGCGTTCTCGCAGCCCTTGAACAGCGCCTGGGTAACCAGCGCGGTGAGCGCGGTCTGTTCCGAGCGTTCGAGGACGGTGACCGCTTTTTTGCCCTTGAGCGCAGCGACCACTTCGGCGTCGGGGAAGGGTTGCAGCAGCTTGATCGAGACCACGCCGACCTTCTTGCCCTGGCCGCGCAGGTAAGTCACCACGGCTTCGACGTCGTCGGTCACCGAACCCAGGCCGACCATCACGGTATCGGCGTCGTCGCACATGAAGGTGTGCACCGGCGAGTAATTGCGGCCGGTCAGCGCCGAGTACTCGGCCATCGACTGGCGCACCAGCGCCGGAACGTCGCTCACGAAGTGCGTGCGGTGATCGGCCGAGCCGGCCTGGAAGTCAGGCTGGTTCTGCACCGGGCCGGTAAGTCCCGGATTGTTGACGTCGATCTGCGCCGGCACCAGTTGCCGCGTTCCCTTCTCGAACGCATTGCGCCACTGGCGCGCCCACTGGCCGTGCAGTTCTGCGGGCAACCAAGCCAGCGTCTTGGCGATCAGCGCGCCGTCGTTGTCCTTTTCGATCTTGGCGGCGCTCTTTTCGAGGAATTTCGTGAGCGCAGCCAGGTCGCCTTCGGCGATGTCTGCGGCGTGACGAGCCAGGTACTGATTGAGCTGAACAACGCGACCTTTGGAACCAAACAGGATTTCCTGTGCCACAGTCGGTGCCATGATGCGACCGGCGGGATCGCCGAGGTACTCGGCGAGCAACGCCGGTTCGGGCATCAAGGCCTCGCTCATCATGTGGCTGGTGGCAAAGCCGTCCATCGCATTGGCCACCGGGATCAGCGACAGCGACGAGGCGCGATACGAGATCGCCGCCAAGTCGGCCGCCTCCTGCGGATTACTGCCGAACAGAATCGTATAGCCCGACGACAGCAAGGCATAGATGTCGTCATGGCCGGCCATGACGTTGAGCGAATGCTTGGACACGACACGCGCCGCGACCTGCAGTACAAAGCCGCCGACCTTCTTGCCGACGGTCACGTAATGGGACTCGAGCGCGTAGAGAATACCCTGGCTCGAAGAGGCGTTCGAGATGAATTGCCCGCCCGTCAGCGTCGCGCCCAGCGCGCCACTTTGGGCCGAATGTTCGCCTTCCGGTTCGAAAAAGAAGGGTGCCTTGCCAAAGACATTGAGGCCGCCGTCGGCACGGAATGCTTCGTAAATCTCTGCGATTTCGGTCGACGGGGTGATCGGATAGCCGATGACGCCGCCACAGACCTGGCTCATGACATGCGCCACGGCGCCGTTGCCGTGAATGACTTGGGGAAGACCGGGATACTTTGCTTGCTTTGATTTCATGCTGACCTGTCCGAAGGAAGAATGAGAAATACAGCCGAAGGGCTGGGGATAAATCTCTGCCACCATTGCCATGGCCGCGATCTCTCGGCCATACTCAAAAACATCGAAAACGAAATCTCCGCTTCGCGAGCTTTCTGGGATTCCCTGAGCGCACTATAGGTAGTGCCAAACAGGAATAACGAGTTGCGTAACCGGAATGATGATTCTACAACTTCGCGCAATGTGAAATCATGTTTTGTTCTATTTTTTTGCGTCGCTGGCCGAAGGCTATTTTGGCGGCCGTTCGGCTGACGCGTCCGCTGGCTGGGCGCCAAAAAAAACAGGGCGCAAATTGCGCCCTGTTTTGAAGTGTTGCGCCGACTCGCGGTCAGTTGTTTTCCGGCACCATGTTGATCGCGCCGCACGGACACTCGGCGGCGCACATGCCGCAACCCTTGCAATAGTCGTAGTTGAACTCGAAGCGCTTGCCCGGGCCGAGCTTGATCACCGCGTTGTCTGGACAGACGCCGTAGCAGTTGTCGCACTCGAAGCAGTTGCCGCACGACAGACAGCGGCGCGCCTCGAACAGCGCGGTGCTCTCATCGAGGCCACCCTGAACCTCGTCGAAAGTCGATTGGCGACGGATGATGTCGAGCATCGGACGAACGGTCTTCGGCGCATCGGTGTAGTACCAGGTGTTGAGCTTTTCGAACGTCGCGACCTGATGCTTGGGCGGCGCGACGTAAGTCGTTCCGCGCAGCCAGGCGTCGATGTTGCGCGCCGCCTTCTTGCCGTGGCCGACACCGATGGTGATGTTGCGCTCGGTCGGTACCATGTCGCCGCCGGCGAAGACACCGGCGTGGCCGGTCATCATGTTGGCGTCGACCTGGACGACTCCCTCGGCGACTTCGAGGCCCGGAACGTTGTCGAGCAGGCCAAGGTCGACGTCCTGACCGAGTGCCAGAACGACCGAATCGGCCTCGAGCGTTTCAAACTGCCCGGTCGGTTGCGGGAAACCGGCGGAATCGAGCTCCATCTTTTCGATGGTGATGCTGGTGTCGCCGGCCTTCTTGATCGTCGACAGCCAGCGGATCATCACGCCTTCCTGCATCGCTTCTTCGATTTCAAAGTCGTGCGCCGGCATCTTGTCGCGCGTTCGACGGTAGACGATGATCGGCTCGGCGCCCATGCGCTTGGCGGTACGCGCCACGTCGATCGCGGTATTGCCGCCGCCATAGACGATCACGCGACGCCCGAGCATCGGCTTGTCTTCGCCTTCCATGCTGCGCAGCACGGAGACGGCATCGACGATCTTCGAGACTTCACCCGACGGAATGAAAGCACGCTTGGCGATGTGCGCGCCGACAGCCAGGAAGGCGGCGTCGAATTTGCCTTCTTTCATCGTTGCGAGAATGTCATCGACCTTGGTGTTGAGTTCGACCTTGACCCCCATATCGACGACGCGATTCATTTCGGCGTCCAAAACGTCGCGCGGCAGGCGGTATTTTGGAATACCGAAGCGCATCATGCCGCCGAGCAGCGGGCCAGCTTCGATGACCGTGACGCGGTGACCCAAGCGGCGCAAGTGGTAAGCCGCCGACATGCCGGACGGTCCGGCACCGACGATCAGAACGTGCTTGCCGCTTTCGACCTCGGGGGTCGCCAGCTTCCAGCCGCGCTTGATCGCTTCGTCGCCGAGGAAACGCTCGACCGAATTGATGCCGACCGGCGCGTCGAGTTGACCGCGATTGCAGGCGCCTTCGCAGCTGTGGTAACAGACGCGGCCCATGATCGCCGGGAAGGGGTTGTCACGCGTCAGGTGCTGCCAGGCTTTCTCGTAGTTACCGGATTCGGCGTGAAACAGCCAGCCCTGGATGTCTTCACCCGCCGGACAGGTGTTGTTGCACGGTGGCAGCCGATCGACATAGACCGGACGCTCGGTGCGCCACGATCCGGTGAGGTTGGCCAGCGACGAACCCGGATTGAGGGTGATTGCAAACGGCTTATTAGGCATTAGTTTGCCTCCTTGTCGAGCAATTGATACTTGCGAATGTTCTTGTCTGCCAGCGCTTGCAGACGGACCAGCGTAGCCACCGCCGGCGTTTTGCCAAAGAGGTGCGCAAAGCGCTTCTGCGGCCGCAGGTATTCCTCGACCGGCAGGACCCGACGGATTTTCGACGAGTTGGTGAGCTCGCCGTATTCGGCTTCGAACACCGGGAACGTGCCGGTTTCCTTGGCCAGACGCGACAGCTTGATGGTGTCCTGAGACGCCGCTCCCCAACCGAGCGGACAGGGAACCAGAATATGGATGTAACGCGCGCCGCGGAAAGTCATCGCCTTCTTGACCTTGTGTTCGAGATCGCGCAGGTCGGCGACGGTCGCCGTCGCGACGTAGGGAATCTCATGCGCCATGGCAATCGCCGGCATGAACTTGCCCTGGCCGAAGACGTTGCCCGGCTGCTGACCGACCGGCATGGTCGTCGCCGTGCGCGCCGCCGGCGGCGTCGCCGAACTGCGCTGAACGCCGGTGTTCATGTAACCACCATTGTCATAGCAGATATAGAGCACGTCGTCGTTGCGTTCGAACATCCCCGAAAGGCAGCCGAAGCCGATGTCGGTGGTGCCGCCGTCGCCGCCCTGGGCGACGACGCGAACGTCATCCTTGAGGCCTTTCTGGCGCTTGATCTTGATCGCTGCAGCGATGCCGGTAGCCACCGCCGGCGCATTGCCGAACAGCGAGTGCATCCACGGAATCTGCCACGACGTTTCGGGATACGGCGTCGAGAAGACCTCCAGGCAACCGGTCGCGTTGGCCGCGATCAGCTGGTTGTTGGTGGCGTGCATCGCGGCGTCGATCGCGTAACGTGCGCCGAGCGCCTCGCCGCAGCCTTGGCAGGCGCGGTGCCCGGAATTGAGCGAGTTGGTCCGCTCCATATTGGCCTGCACGCTGCGCTCTTCGGGAACCAGCAAACGGTTGCCGACGGTGAAGGTGCCGGTCTGGTAAAACTTGACAGGTTGAAAGCTCATAATCTTCTCCTCAGCCGAGATGGGCGGCAGTACTGCTCACGTCGCGCAGGATGTTTTCGGCGGCCGGGCCGGAACGGCGCATCTTGCGCTCACGCTCCAACTGTTTGTTGACCACTTTCCAGTCGAGATCGAGGAAGGTCAAGCGAGGCAGGTCATCGCGACCGGCCTTTTCGAACAGTTCGTGCAGCGAGGCCTTGGTGATCGGACGACCGCCCAGACCGGCGATGACCGTATACGACTCGATCTGGATGCCGAAGCCGAAGAACGAGGTACGCACGTCGGTGGCCAGAATGCCGCCGATACCGACCGCGAAAGTCTTTTCGAGCACCACGACGCGCTTGGCGTGCTTGATTGCCTCACGCACGGCGTCGAGCGGGAACGGGCGGAACGAGATGACGCCGAGCACGCCGATCTTGACGCCGGCATCGCGCATTTCATCGACCGTATCCTTGATCGTGCCGAGCACCGAACCCATGGCGATGACAATGGTCTCGGCATCCTCGGTGCGGTAGGGGCGAACCAGACCACCGCTGTCGCGACCGAAGATGGTCTTGAATTCGCCGGCCAGCTTGGGGATCAAATCGAGCGCCTGCATCTGCTTTTCGTGAGCCAGGTAGCGCACTTCGGTAAAGGCTTCGGGGCCGACCATTGCGCCAATCGAAACTGGCGCGTGGGTGTCGAGCACCTGGCGCGGCTCATACGGCGGCAGGAAGGCGTCAACCTGCTCCTGGGTCGGGATATCGACGCGCTCGTAGGCGTGCGTGAGGATGAAGCCGTCCATGCAGACCATCACCGGCAAGCTCAATTCTTCGGCCAGCTTGAACGCCTGGATGTGCAGGTCGAGCGCTTCCTGGTTGGTTTCGGCGAAGAGCTGAATCCAGCCGCTGTCGCGCTGCGAAATCGAATCCGAGTGGTCGTTCCAGATGTTGATCGGCGCGCCGATGGCGCGGTTGGCGACCGTCATCACGATCGGCAAGCCGAGGCCGGACGCGTTATAGACCGCCTCGACCATGAACAGCAGCCCCTGCGAGGCGGTCGCCGTATAGGTCCGCGCTCCCGTCGCCGACGAACCGATGGCGACGCTCATCGCGGCAAATTCGGATTCGACGTTGATGAACTCGCAGTTGGTGATCTTGCCCGCCTTGACCATTTCGCCGACACCTTCGACGATATGCGTTTGCGGCGAAATCGGATACGCGCAAATGACTTCCGGCCGGCACAAGGCAACGGCCTCGGCAACGGCGTGTGAACCTTCCATCTGCTTAAGCATGGGCAGCCTCCTTACGTGCGCTTTCGATTCGGGCGCGGACCAGTTCGAATGCTTCGGTGGCGCCGGCGATATTGCCGGCCGCGACCTTGCCCGAGAACTTGGCGTTGATGGCCATGATCACTGACTCGAGCTTGATCACACCGGACAGCGCGGCGAAACCGGCGAGCAGCGGCACGTTGGGCATCGGACGCCCGACATGCTTCAGGCCAAGGTCAGTCGCCGCCAGCGTACACAGGCGGTCGGCGGGCCAGTCACGGACGTAGTCGGCCAGGCCGAGCTCTTCGAAAGTGCTCTTGGTATTGATCAGAATAAAACCGTCTTTTTTGAGGCCGGAAAAGACATCGACCGATTGCAGCAGCGTCGGATCCTGAATAATCAACGCATCGGGCTCCATGATCGGCTCGCGCAACCGGATTTCCTTCTCGGCGATGCGACAGAAGGCAACGACGGGGGCTCCGGTCCGCTCGGACCCGAAACTCGGGAAGGCCTGTGCGTGATGCGCTTCTTCAAATGCGGCGATCGACAGCATCTCTGCCGCAGTGACTACTCCCTGGCCGCCACGGCCATGAATACGTACTTCGAACATATTCTCTCCTCGTGGGTTTCCGGAAACCACCCTGTCGCGCCGCCGGTAGGCGATGGGACAGCGGACAGCCTCCTAAGAGCCGAGCATTTTATACGTGCTTTCGAAAAAAGGGAAAAAGTTCCATCATAAGAAAAATTGTTTCACGATAAGAAACGAATATTTGGCTTGCATTGCGTTGCGTGGCGCGACGCGTGCCGAAAGCGCGCCAGCAAAGCGCCTTTGGCGGGTTTGTATGCAAGCTGGCAAGTCGGGAGATCGCCGAGATTGCTTGCGCCAGAATTTTCTGCCGGTTTGTGCGATGATCGTTGATGCGGCGCAAGCGCTGCACGTACGCAGCCTAGCGCCGTACTTCGACTCGCATCGCCACACGGAGGTTCCGACAATGAATATTCAGGAGCGCGAACAACTCACTCGATTTCTTGAGCAATTGGCTCAGGCACAAGTCGTCCAGAAGGATTCCGAGGCCGACGCCCTGATTCGCGCAACCTGTACACGACAGGCCGATGCAGCGTATCTACTCGTTCAGCGCGCGATGCTTCTGGAAGCCGCAGTGTGCAATTCACAAAGCGAAATAAACCGCCTGCAGGGCGAGCTGGAGCAGGCCCGCAATCAATCGCCGACCGGCCATGGCGGGTTCATCGACGCCAACAGCTGGGGAAATTCGCCAGCGCCGCGGCCGGCGCTGACGCCGGCAATGCCGCCCGCCGCCAGCGCCTTACAAGCAGCAGCCCCCGGGGTGGTGGCGCCACCCGTCAGCGCCTGGGGCTCCGGCATGCTGGGCACGATCGCGACCACTGCCGCCGGTGTCGTTGCGGGGAGCTTCCTTTTCCAGGGAATTGAACACCTGCTTGGCAATCAGCGCCCGCCTTCCGGGTTGACCGATGGCCTGAACAGCCCCGTTTCGGCGCCGCACGACATTGCGACAAGTGTCGACCCGCAAGACGGTACCGCCGACATCTTCGATACCAGTTCGGTCGATGACTACATCGCAGGCGACGACAACGCTTGATCGACGCGGTGGCGGCGGCGTCCTACGATGCGAGATCCCGCTTGTCAGCGATCTAAACCGCTCAGCGCTTCCTGGCGGGTCTGCTATCTTGGTGTAGGGATGTAGCTTGATGCCGCAGTCGAACTGGCAAGAGGGGAACCGAGATGGATAATGGCGAAAAAACTGGCAAGGATGCGCTTGGCAATTGCATCGACAAACTTAATGCGCTTACCAAACAACGTGATGAGTTGCTTCGAGCCACCAAACTGCTTCTTGCCGTCATTGACAGGCAAGCACCGAGCCTGGAAGGGATGATGGAGCTTGAGGATATCCGGGCGGTGGTGGCCAAGGCTCGCGGCGAAGACGGGGTGGAGTTGTCAGGAAAGATGGTCGAAATACCCATTGAGAAGTTCTACAAGTTTGACCATTCAATTCACCAAGGCAAGTACTCCGTTCATGTCGATAGTGAGGCGAAATACGGATTTTTCGAAGACGACGAACTCGGTGACGAGCACGGCGGTAGCCTTTGGTTTGCCACCGATGCGCAAGGCAAGCTAGCCTTGACCAGCTACGATGGATTGGCTGTTCTGCCGACAGGAGTCGTCCGGGCACTTGAAAGCCAGGGGTTTGTCGTGGCCGACAAGTTCAAGTGAATCACCATCGAAGCCTTGCCAAATAGCGTTTTTACGCGCCTGCGCAAGCCGCTACTTCTCTGAATATCAATACCGCGAACGGAAACAGGAAAAGCCATAATGCTGCCAACGCAGCCGTCAGGGGCTATCACTGCGCGCTCAAGATTGACCGGCACGCGTAGCCTGCGCTGACCGGCCTGACTCAATAGGAGTTGACCGAGTCGATAAACTCCTGCGGCACCATCTTCCCGATGCCGCTCCAGTAAATCGGCCAATTGGTGTTCGTAATGGGGTTCGAGGCGTTGTTCCCGGAATAATAGAGACCTCTGTAAAGCGCCTGTTTTGCGCCATTGGTGACCAGTATTGGACGCAGTTCGGACAAGGTGACGTCGAGGAAACCTTGCATCGAATAGGCTGACGAAAAGGAGTAATAGCTATTGAACTGTCCCGGCATCGAGGCGAGGTCATAATTGAAGACTCGATAATCGATCGGCCTTAAGCTCTCGCCGGCAATGCTGAAAACCTTGAAGGCCGGGTTGTTGCCGAATTTCGGACTGATCGCTGGCGTTACTTCAAGAACGTTGCCCGGCGATAGAACGCGATACTCATCCATATGCGTATGCGCGGCGAGTGTCATCGTGACCAGGCCCGGATAGCTCGCCAGGATGGCCATCAAGCTCTCATAGCGCCCCGGCGTCCACATCATCGTAGCCGTCGTGATATGGCCGTCGCTGGCTACATTACCGGCAGCGGTGGCCGTGGCGCCCAGGACCGCACCGGGAGGGACATGCATCAGCAGCCAGACCTTCCTGCCCGCCGCCTGGGCCGAGGCGAGGCTTGAATCAAGCCACTTGAGTTCGGCCTGCACTTCGCTTTCAGTCTGCGCGTATCCAAACAGGACGGTATTGAGTCCGATCACCGTCAAGTTGATCCCCGGTGGCTGCGCTGCGTAATACCCTCCCTGTGTGAACGAACCCAGAAAGGCCTGATGATCCACACTGCCATTCAAGAAGTTCGTGTAAAAGAGCTCCGCTGTATTGGCAAGAAAACTGGGCTCGGGCAAGAGGCCAACGTACGAATCGGCATTGCCAAGAACGAACATGACGGGAAGATTCCCGACGGCCGCTCTGATCTGCGCCGTGACAAAGGCCACCGTCTTGTCGGCAAAAACCTTCATCGCCGCTTCGTTTTGCACGCCTCCGTTATATTGCCGGAACAAAACCGGAAAAAGATGTCCGAGCAGATCGCCGGTATAGATGACGAACGGGCTCTTGCCCAGGTTCTGACTGACGCTTGCCAGGGCAAGCACCAGCGAAGGGTAGTTGGTATCGGCGGCCCATGCAGAAGGAGCCTTTACGCTCGACGTCTGAAATATCCCGGCCCAATCGCTGGCCGGTGCAGCGTCAAGCGCCGCAAAAATCAATGGATCATAAAAGGGATTGAAATGAATATCCGAAAAGACCAGTACAGGGAATGTATCGACAGAATCAGCCTCACCGCCTCCACCGCCACATCCGAAGTTTAATGAACTCAGAGAAACAGCACCGAACGCACCTGCTGAATATTTCATAAATACTCGCCGCGATATCTCCCTGCCACGGTCCGAATCACAAGCTTTTTTTGAATTTCTGCTAGTCATCCTGCTTCCCTTTATGTATGGCGCGGCGCGTAATGGGGCGTTGGCGAAGCGAAAGGCGTAGCCGACCACCCCAATAGCGCTAATAGTAGCCCGAGCGGCAGCCGCGACTTGAAAAAATCGTATCTTCGGTGACGCTGCGCAAAACCCGTCCAGGCGGCAACGCACGTTTGGCAGATGAACGGCCACAGCCCTGCCACGACAGCCACTCAGCTTTCGGCTTCAATTGTCTAAATTACACACTATTCCAAGCAATTAAAGTCGAAGAAATCCGAGCCACCCTGGTGGCGGCTTATGCGCTGACGATCAGCCGCGAAGGGCTGCCCGACACGAACACTGAACATCGGTGCACCGCGAGCATCGGCGTGGCTATCAATCATCACGCCAGTCAAGACATCTTTAGGTGGGCCGATAGCGCGATGTATCAAGCCAAGGCAACCGGGCACAACGTGATTCGCTTTGCTGATATAAAAGGCTGAGCGATTGGACGGAACAGCATCGTCATGGAATCCCGTCTTTTGCTGACGATCCGACCATGAGCAGCGTCGCACGTGACCGCGCCAGCCACTCAAAAAACCGCAAGACCCCTATGCTCAGGGGCGGTCACCTCGTCCTCCCTGTAAAGGCGACCGCGCCCAGATGCCTTGAATACAGACAGGTTTCCATTAGGGCATAGTTTTCCCGCTCTTAGCTAACGGTATTGCCTTATAGTCGACTTGGACAAATGCAACGAAGGTCTCCGGAAATTATTCGAGACATCGAAACGACCTCGTCTTTCATCAATACCGCCACCCGGACGCACGAGAACAGATATATGCGCACGGTGCTCTGGGTGGAAAATAACGCGGCAGATCTCATGCTGGTTGAAGACATTGTTGAACGTCTCCCAGGCATTCGCTTGCTGTCGTCAAGGGATGGTGACCACGATATAGCGCTGGCGCGTAGTGCATTGCCGAAGGTTATTCTGATGGACATCAATCTGCCAGACATCAACGGTTTTAATGCAATGAGGATTCTGAAACAAGATTTCAAGACCGCGCATATGCCGGTAATTGCGCTCAATTCCGTTTCCTGACGACATCAAAGGGGGCCTGGCCGAGGGTTTTTTCCGTTACCTGGCTAAACCGTTCAGGCTATCTTGTTTTTTGGAAACACTGAACATCTCCCTACAAATAACAGAAATGAATGACGTACCCGGCAATCCAGACGTTTCTTGAACGGCACATCACTATATAAGCGCAGAACCAGAATAAAAACCATTGAGTCCAATGCCCGAAGCGTTTGACTAACGGAAGACGAAAATCGAACTTCTGCTGCCCCGTGCCTTGATGGCGTGATTCATCTTGTTTGGTTTAAGAGGAGAAATAATGGCTGTACAGCACGAGCGGCGAGTTGCCAAAGATCGTCGAGCATTCGCAGTGTATTATCGCTATGGAAATGAACGCCGTAACAACACAGGAAACCGCAGGCTAGAGACAGTCGAGGAACTTCGGCCTTACTTCGCCAGAAGAATAGCGCGAGGTGACGCGGAAGCTACTGAAAGGGCCGCCGAAATCATCAAGGAAATCGCGGAGGCTTTCGGGGTCCAGCCCGACTCTCTCACGTTGGTTGAGAATGACGACCTTGTCGATAGTGCCGAGATTTGCCAGCCATGTGAGGATCGTGCTAGGCGGACCGGGGAACTTGAGGCTGAGCTAGCTGAGCGCCCCCCCGGAATTGAGTAGCACGTGACTTTAGAGTCCAATCCGACCATCAAGGAGATTGGACATGAAGAAGCGATTCACCGAAGAGCAGATCATTGGTTTTCTGCGGGAAGCCGAGGCCGGCTTGCCGATTGCCGAGTTGTGCCGAAAGCACGCTTTCTCGGAAGCCAGCTGCTACCTCTGGCGCAGCAAGTTTGGCGGCATGAGCGTTTCAGATGCAAAGCGTCTGAAGGAATTGGAGCTGGAGAATTCCCGGCTCAAGCGCCTGCTCGCCGAATCCATGCTGGAGAACGAGGTCACGAAAGAGGCCTTGAGAAAAAAGTGGTAAGCGCACCGTCACGCCGTGATCTGGTGCGCTACATGATCGACAAGGGGCTCAGCGAGCGGCGCTCGCTCCGGGTGGTTGGCATGAGTCCGAGCGCCTTCCGTTATCAACCGGTTGCGGACCGGAATACGGCCTTGAAGGAAAGGATCATCGCGCTCGCTCAACGCCACCGACGCTACGGGGCCGGGATGATTTATCTGAAGCTGCGCCAGGCCGGCGAGGTCGTGAACCACAAGCGTGTGGATCGGCTCTATGCCGAGGCAGGTCTGCAAATGAGAAGGCGCAAGCGGAAGAAGATCTCGGTCGCGGATCGCCATCCACTGGTACGCCCCTTGTCAGCCAACCAGGTCTGGCCAAGCGCGAAAACACTATCTTCGTCACCGTCAAAGGCGGGGATCAGTTCAAGCTTGGTCCGATAGAACTCTTTGGCCCTCGCCAAATTGTCCGCCGCCAAGGCTACCACCTTTATTTCTTGAAAACCAAGAGCGTTCATGACGTCGTCCACCGAAATGCAGTCGAAGATTGTGTCGGTCTTCGTGACCTTAGCCAAGTAAGCCAATTGGTCCGGGGTAACTGACAGCGTCGAGCCTGCCCGTATCAACGTCGTAAATGAACCCCCGCACCGTAATGGCGTCTGGGCCGGACATCGGGAGCCACGGGTGGTTTCGGATCGCGGAAATGCTGCGTCGCACATCCCACTCAAGGCGTGCAGTATTTTCGGCGTCGCGCGGCGTATCGAGCGGTTCGATTGCGCCACGAAATGCATAAAAGGCCGCTGGTGCGGCGGCGCTGGCATGGCAGCTAACAAATGAACGACCCGTGGCCTTGCCCAGAATGTTTCCGGCACGCTCATCCCCCTCTAGCGCCGAGCACAAAAGATCGTCGGTAAACGCCAGCATGCCGCAACGCGTATGGTGAATGAGAATAATCTCATTGGTATCGAGCAGGTGATGAGAGATCACCAAGGAGCGAATGACGTCTTCAGAAACTACGCCACCGGCGTTGCGAATGATATGCGCATCGCCTGTCTGCAAGCCGAGCATATCCTCAACATCCAAACGAGCATCCATGCAAGCCACCACGGCCATGTGCTTGGCCGGCTTTATGGCCAAACTGCCGGGGTACGTCGGCTTATGCAAGGCTTCGCCAATGGCAAACCGTCGATTGCTCTCGACGCATTGATCAATCGTTGATGCAGACATAATAGATGCCTCCTTAACTGAGTCGTGCGCAAACAGGCCCATTCCGCTTGAAAGCCGGTTGCCGGTCGACCATCGTGCCGCGGCACCTGATGAAACTCAGTTCCACCGCGGGAGTCGGTAACCCCATGCGCTAATCGAAAACCGTACAGTCCGACGCATGGAGTCGTGAAAATTGGCTCGATGCCGTGAGACATGATGGTTGCGGCGCTGTTGGCAGTGTGGCGACTTAGTGCGTGCTTCCAGGCGTTCCATCGCGTCATTGATGCCGCGGTCGATTTGCACTAAGCGATGCGGGTTCGCGCGCCCACGCTGACGGAGAAAAACCGTAGCAATCGTCAGGTACCCTGTCTTGCTGCGCCCTCTCCTGATCGCGAAAATCCACATTGCGGTCCCAGTAGAGTGCTCGCCCAACCCACTGGTCCTCGACCACTTCTGGATGTTCACGCAAGAACCGATTCATGAAATCGGTGTACTCTGAAACGTAAGCGCGATCCAGCCGCTCGGCCGCTGCTTCTCGCACGCCTTCGTGAAATAAGCGAGCAATGACACCGCACATTTCGGTCTTCCTGTTGCGCTGTGTGCAATGGGTCCAGAAGAACGCCCTTTTCGCCTGCGATTTACACGTGACCGTGTTTTCGCCACCGTTCGATGGCATGGCTACGCGCCATCGCTGTCCAGGCCGACAAAACGGCAACGAGCAGCCCGACCACTACAGCATTGGTCGTCAGATCGCGCATGCCGCTGAACCCAAGCACCCAAGGCGAGGCAATGGCCCACAGGCCGATGAGGAAATCAATAACCTCTTCCCAAGTCTCTGGCTTGGTCAGCGCGCCGCCGGAGAAAAGCACCAACGCGGCACCTATTCCAACAAAGTTGAACAACACCAGCGGTTCGCTCTCCCCATGCCCTAATACCCATGGCGCAACGGCAAGCCATATACCGGCGACCATTGTTACAACGTCCTGCCATCCTTTGTTCGACATATCACACCTCTCAATCCGCTAAGTAAGCGGTCGTGAAGGAAAGCCTCCTTCATTGGCTTTGATCTTTACCTAGGAGAGATGTTCCCGCTGGCAACCATAGTTGCCCTGCTGGTTATTTCGAGTCGCTGACCACGCCTGTCGGCTTCGTGCATCAGCGCTCGCATTCGATCTGCTACTTGAGCGACGCTAGCCGATTGCTTTGGATCGCCGCCAATGCAAACACGAGTTTTCAAGATAGCCACTTGGGGTTTTCTCGCTGCTACCCCGTTTCGCGTATCTTGAATTGGGACATCGCGGTATTTCTGCCCCGCCACCGCCTCGTTTAGACTCGTCCCCTCTTTTGACCACCCAGCAACATCCTGCGAGTTCTAGCTGTGTGCACCAATCGGTCCCGCCGATTACTTGCCTAGCCTGCCAAATTTGACTAAACGACAGGCAGCTCGCACTCGTTATGGTTACAAAATCAGAACGCAACCAAAACAGACAAACAGAGCCTCTAGAAATACGCTTAACTCCGATACGGTATACCAATCAAGCAGGAGGCATTCATGGGGCTTCAGCATGAACGCAGAAGCGGTAAGGATCGCAGGCAGTCTCTGTTTTCTAGCTTGGATCGTCGGCAGTCATTCTGCCGCTGGCAAGAGGGACTGAGGAGTGAAAGCCCAATTACAATGGAACAAGTAAGCAACCACCCCTCCTCCGAAATAGTGGTGACTTATCGGGGGGGTGAGCGGACGCCCAGTCCGTAGGCGAGGCTGGCTGAGCTCGACAGACAGCTTGAAAATCAATGCGAAAATTGCATACCCGACCTCATCAGTCAGCGGGGCGCAAATGGGTATTCAAGCAAGCGGTCTATCAACTCAATGACCTTCCTGCGTCGCTGTCCTTCTGATGTTATGTTCAACGCCAAACATGAATCGTTGCGGGCCATCAAGACGTCTATCTGAGTATCAGCCGAAAACCAGCCTGCGGGCAGATTTCTTCTGCAATATCGTCAATGAACGTGTTGCCCAACATCATACGAATCTTAGCGACCATCAGCGTCGAAAGAACGGCACTGTTTTCCAGCACCAACTCTTCGCCGAGTTTCTTGGCCCGGGTGAGCGGGCCATAACGGAAGATCGCTTGTTGTCCATCGCAGTATTCGGTTCCGATGAGATCATCGAGGTCGGTGTTGACTGTGCATGTATAGACCATGTTATTTCTCCGTAGAGAAGAACCTCTAGAGTAATTAACGGATGATCGCCCAAAAAGGTTGATTTGAAATCTCAGGCCAAATACACGTCGAAATCCGCTTCTGCCTTGACACTGCCCTATTTTTTACCGCCTGCGGTAATGGGTGGTCGCAAGAGTGCCGACTACTAATACGCTCGGTCGAATTTAGCTACCACTTTTTTCTCAAGGCCTCTTTCGTGACCTCGTTCTCCAGCATGGATTCGGCGTGCAGGCGCTTGAGCCGGGAATTCTCCAACTCCAATTCAACTCCAATTCCTTCAGACGCTTTGCATCTGAAACGCTCATGCCGCCAAACTTGCTGCGCCAGAGGTAGTAACTGGCTTCCGAGAAAGCGTGCTTTCGGCACAACTCGGCAATCGGCAAGGCGGCCTCGGCTTCCCGCAGAAAACCAACGATCTGTTCTTCGGTGAATCGCTTCTTCATGTCCAATCTCCTTGTTCGTGGGATTCGACTCTAAAGTCACGTGCTACTCAATTCCGGGGGACGTCGGTAGCAAAGTACAGCGGACATACGCTCTGCCTGGCGACCGAGGCATGTACAACTCATTCCCCGCCGTCCGCGACTGGAACTGCTGGCGGACCGCCTGGTCAAAAAAATACGAATGACAGGCGCTCCCGATGATGCGACCGTCCCGTCGCACGGGTTTTCCTGCCCGCAATCGGCCATCCTGATGCCACGGAGTCGCCGATAGTGAAATCGGTACCACTGGAAACGCCTTGCTGACACGATTCAGCCCACGGCGAGACGCACGGAATTAATGTGTACGGAAGAGGAGCACGAAGATGAAGCATACAGCTATCACTCTCGCACTATCTGGCCTGCTGGCCTTTACCGCCGCTGGCTGCGCCATTACCCGCGACCAATCCACCGTCGGCGAATACGTGGATGATTCGACCATCACCACCCGCGTCAAGACGAAATTCGCCGAAGACTCGAAAGTTAGCGCGATGTCCATCAGCGTCGAAACGTTGAGAGGCGTAGTTCAACTTTCCGGCTTTGCCAAGAGCACCATAGAGAAGAGCCGCGCCGGCGAGCTCGCCCGGGCAACGCCGGGGGTCAAGAGCGTGATCAACGACATCATCGTGAAACCTTGAGCATCTTGGTGACCAAGGCCGTTACTAGCCCACGGAAGGGGGCGTACGCGCAACCTGACGATTCCCCCTTTCTTCCGGTCGCGAAGCTGGGATTTTTATTGAATGGGGCGATTACGTGCGGGCGGTTTTTTCGCAAAGATTCGATACGTATCATTGCTCGTTGCCGATTATCCGCCCAATCCCAACGTCGCTAATTATGGCGATGTTTATTCGGGGTACGGCGTGGTGCATTCCATCGAACTCGTGCAGCAGGATCAAAGAGAGAATACCGGGAGCCATTAGGGTTTGAAAAGTGAAGAGGTAACCCCATGAAAACGATGCGTAGAGTTGCAATCAGTACCGTAGTCATCGCTGTGTTGCTCGGTCTGGGAGCTTGCGCCGGGATGTCGAGGCGGGATCAGAACACGATAATCGGTGCCGGTGTTGGCGCCGTTAGCGGTTCCGTTCTTACGGGGGGCAGTGCAGTCGGAACGGTCGGCGGCGCAGCTGTCGGCGGTGTGATCGGTCACGAAGTCGGGAAATGACGATCAAAGGGGGATGTGTCAGATACAGACGGCGGGAACAGCGACGCTGTTTATCACCAAGGTCGGTAAGGCAGCCAACTGGGGTAGCAAAGGCCGATCAGATCCTGTTCCGGGCAAAGCGGCTGGGACGCATAGCGCCATGGTTAGCGAATACGGCGCGGCGTTGGGCGTTCGGCCGCTTGCTTACAGCCGGGGTGCCTCAAAATCGAAAATTACCGGCGCCGAAAATCCCAATCAGACCGATAACAGGGGTGGCCCCGATCAGTTGGACAGGAAGCCGGGGTTTTTAAGTGATATTTCTACCGGGTTTTAAGCCGCCGCGGCTAGCGGCGGCTTGCTGAGGTTGAAGTAAGCCGTGTCCGGCGTGTTTCCGT
>Ga0316602_10000396_pt1 | contig 25344 bp, 24 predicted proteins | sample OWC_soil_day10_C_FD_203103 | JGI IMG/M metagenome (GOLD analysis project Ga0316602, IMG submission 203103) | Wetland soil microbial communities from Old Woman Creek delta, Ohio, United States - OWC_soil_day10_CT | ecosystem: Environmental > Terrestrial > Soil > Wetlands | place: USA: Ohio... | reverse complement strand
CTCCAGCGACCGTTCCAGGCTCTGCAGCATCCGCAGTCTGGCGAAGGGTCCGGACACCTGGGAGAGGTCCTGGGAAGTGCCCTGCTGGATCACCCGGCCCTCCTCCAGCACAAGGACCTGCTCGCAGAGGTCTGCCACGAAGACCCGGTGGGTGGAGAGCACCAGGGTCACCCGACCCAGGAAGCCCCGCAGGTTCTCCAGGATGCGGCTTTCCGTTTCGGCGTCCACGGCGCTCAGGGCATCATCCATCAGGAGCAGGCGGGGTTTCCGCAGGAGGGCCCTGGCCAGGGCCGTGCGCTGACGCTCTCCGCCGCTCAGGACCACGCCCCGCTCGCCCACCACCGTATCCAGTCCCTGGGGCAGGCGCCGGATCAGGTCGTCCAGGCACACCACCTGGGCCACCTCCCAGAGTTCCTCATCGCTGGCTCCGGGCCGCCCGAAAGCCAGGTTTTCCCGAAGGGTTGTGGAGAAGAGGAAGGCTTCCTGGGGCACCCATCCCAGCCCGGCCCAGTGCCAGCGCATGCGATCTGCATCCAGGACCGCCCCGTCCACCCGGATCTCACCTTCAGTGGGCTGACGCAACCCCGCCAAGAGCTGGAGGAGGATGGTCTTCCCGGAGCCAATGCCCCCCACGATGGCGAGGCTGCCGCCCGGGGCCAGGTCCAGGTCCAGGGGGCCCAGACCCCGCCCTGAATCGAAGCGGGAGACCAGGGCACGGCCCTGGAGGGCCAGCGGGCCCGAAGGAAGCTCCTGGACAGCCCCCACTGGAACCGGCGGCTCCGGCGAGTTGAGGACGAAATCGATGCGCTCCTGACCCGCCTTGCCGCGTTGAAAGAGATTGGCCGCCCAGCCCAGGGACATGACGGGCCAGCCCATGGCCACCAGATACCCGGAGAAGGCCGTGAGATCGCCGATATGAAGGCTCTTCTGGAGCACCAGGTGCCCACCGTAGCCCACCAGGGCCAGAATGGAGGCACCCCCCATGATCCCGGCCACCGGTGCGTAGGCTCCCCAGAGCACCGTCTGGCGGATGCTGAGCCGGGCATATTCCTCGCTCAGATCCTGGAATTCCCGGACCCGGGCATCCTCAAGGCCGAAGGCCTGCACCACCCGCTCCCCGGAAATGGCCTCGTGGCTGAAGGTATTGATCTTTGAATTGACCACCTGCATCTTCTGCTGGAGGGCATGTCCCCATCGTCCAATGAGATAGAAGCCCCCCCCCAGGAAGGCGAAGGGGAGGAGCACCGCCACCGTGAGCCGAGGGCTGGCGTGGAACATGAGCCCCAGGGAGATCGGGAGCATGGAGATCGTAGCCAGAAAGCTCATGATGCCGGGGCCGGTGACCATGCGCACCGTGGAGACATCGTCCCCGATGCGGCTCATGAGATCACCCACCTGCTGGCGCTCGAAGAAGGCGAAGGGACGGGCCAGGAAGAAGGCGTAGAGCTCTTCCCGCTGCTCCCGCTCCACGGTCCGGGAGAGGCCGATGAGGATGTTGCGCATGAGGTAGCGCCCGATCCCGGCTGTCAGCGTGAAGACCAGCATCCAGACCAGGGCCTGGCGGGAGCGAGTCCACTGGCTCAGCTCCAGGGCCTTCACGGCCCGACCGGACCAGTAGGGCACCCAGGAGGCCGCCACGCTGCACAGGATGGTGGCCCCGAGCCCCAGCAGGAGGGTTCTCCGGTGCGGTGAGACCAGCTTCCACCACCAGGGACTTTTGATTGCCACGAACCGAACCTCCGTCTCCAGCTTATCCGCCTGGAGCCCAGTTCCATCAGGGCGTTATCAGGTTCATCATGGATGCCGATAAGAATTCGTCATGGACATCACGGCCCTGAACCCCACCCAGGCCAACCCGACGACGGGTGCGGTCAGTGTGTCTGCTCAGGAAACCCAGAAAGGCCAGGGGACCAGCCAGGAGGGAAAAGCCAAGGGCACTTCCGACACCCTCCAGCTATCTCCAGAGGCCCAGGCCAAGGTTGCCTCGCTCAAGGCGCGGGATGCCGCCGTGCGGGCCCACGAAGCTGCTCACCTGTCCGCCGCAGGAGGCTTGGCCCAGGGAGGCGCCACCTTCACCTATGCCCAGGGTCCCGATGGCAAACGCTATGCGGTGGGCGGCGAGGTCTCCATCGACTCCAGTGGGGTAAAGGATGATCCCGCCGCCACCATGGCCAAGGCCCGCCAGATCCGCGCCGCAGCCCTGGCCCCGGCTGACCCCTCGCCCCAGGATCAGAAGGTCGCCGCCGCAGCCACCCAGATGGAAGCCCAGGCCGCCTCGGACCTGGCCCGCCAGAGTCAGGCCACCCCTCAGGGCAGAACGGCCAGCGCCGCATACAGAAGCACCGCCGGAAATGACAGGCAGAAGGCTCCGAGCCTGGATGTGGTGGCCTAGCCCGAGGCGGCGATGGCCCTCAGGGTGTCGGCGTCCTGCCCGATCAAGAGATCCTTTGCACTCCGAGAGCACTTCTTGATGGCCAGTTCACGGCGGGCCGCCTCGCTCTTGCTGCCCACCCGCTCCCGGTAGACCACTTCCAGGGGACCCCGCCCGCGGGTGTATTTGGCGCCCTTGCCCGCCTGGTGCTTCGCGTGCCGCTCATCCACATCCTTGGCGATGCCGGTGTAGAGACTGCCGTCACCGCAGCGGAGGATGTAGACCCACCAGTCGGCTCGGCAGTCTGGATGGGACAAGGGATCTCCTTTCGGGTGGGACGGGGCCCTTGGAAGATGGGGGCGCCTCCTCCATGATGATCCATGACGCAGCCCAGGCCGGTGCCTGAACCATCTTTTCACGCCGAAGCGAGCCTCCATGTCCAATCCCACCCAGCCCTCCCATGGTCTTCTCCTGCTCACTGGAGGCCAGGGCTCCCGCATGGGGGAACCCAAGCACGCCATCGCCCTTCCGGGTGGGGGCTCCTGGTCGGGCCATCTGGTGCGCGTCTTCGAGGAGGCCTTTCCGGGGGCCCAGATCCGGGTGCTGGGCAACCCGGTGCCCGACCGGCCTGAACTGCCGGTGGTGGAAGATCCCCGCCAGGGCCCAGGGGTGGCCCTGAGGGTCTGGGCCGCGTTGGAAAAGGCCCCCGTCGACTGGTGGTGGATCGCGGCCTGCGACCAGATGCGCTGGACCCCGGCAGCCCTGGCGGACTGGCATCGGCGTGCCACAGGGGAAAGGGCCTGGACCCTGGGACGCCACGGGGATCGACTCCAGTACATGGGGAGCTGGCTCCCGGGCGAACTCCTCCCGGCGCTCGCCGAGCGCCAGGAGAAGAGCGTCTACGCCCTGGTAGACCACCTGCCCCACCGCATTCTGGAGGTGGCGGGACCGGAGTGGATGGACCTGGATACTCCGGAGGAGCGACGGGCCTGGGAAAGCAGCCTCAAGCCCTGAGGCCCTGCCCTACCACCCCTTCTTGAGTTCGGGGTGCTCCTTCATGTGTCGGGCGTTCTCGGCCTGAAGCCACTGGGTGAGGGGCTCGAAGTAGGCCTTCATGGCCCGGGTGCTCAGCTCCTCGCCCGTGGCGGTCTTCAGCAGGGTACGCCAGTCCTCGCTGGCGCCCTTGGAGAGCCAGGTCCTCATCCAGGCCCCGATCTCGGGGTGGTTGGCGTAGTTGGCGCCGTGGACATCCTGCTTGAGGATGTTGCGGCACACATAATCGTGGAACTGGTACTTCATCACGAAGGCGATGGCGTAGTTGAAGTAGTAGGCCGGGGCGTCATTGATGTGGGTCTTGGTGGCCGGATCGCAGAAGGCCTCGCCCCGGGCACTGGGGGGCACCACGCCCTGCTTGTCCTTCACCAGTTCCCACCAGCGCTGGTTGAGCCGGTCGGCGGGCAGGTTCCCCCCATAGAACTCCGCCTCCCATTCAGTCATGGTGCCGCTGGCCCAGAACATGAAGGGCAGAGCCGTCTCCAGGGCCTCGGCCAGCATGATCCGCTTCTCGTCGGCCTTGAAGTCCTGGGGCAGGACGCCCACGGTCTTGAGGTAGGGGACCTGGCGGGTGGCCAGGGAGATCAGCTCGGCGACGCCTTCATGGAAGGCCGTCGTGGCACCATCCCGCAGCAGGGGCGGCACGGCGGGGTTGGAATAGGCGAACTGGTAGTAGGCATGCCCGAACTCGTGGTGGGCCGTGCTGAACCACTGGAAGTTGGGTTCGACGCTCATGAGGGAGCGCACATCCTGGTCCAGGTCCAGGTGCCAGCAGGAGGCGTGGCTGTTCTTCTTGCGGTCCTCCCCGGGCTTGATGGGATAGAGGTCCGATTTGGCCCAGAAGCTTTCCGGCAGTTTGGGGAAGCCCAGACCGACGAAGAACTTCTCGGCGGTATGGGTGATGTCCTCGGCCTTCCAGGCCTTGAAGTAGGGATCGAAGTTCACCCCGCCCACCATGCCGGTCCACTCCTGGCTCCAGCGGTTGTTGATCCAGTGGGCCGGGATGGCCCCGCTGGGCACGGGCTGTCTGTATTTCTTCGCCAGCTCGAACTTGGCCCAGGTGTGCAGTTCGACGTAAAGCGGCTTCAGGACTTCGAGGAAGTCCCGGTGAAGCTTGAGCATCTCGGCGCTGCTCATGCCGTGGCGGGCCGCCTGCAGGGCGAAGTAGTCCGAGTAGCCCAGCTCCCGGGCGCAGCCGTTGCGGAGGTCCCGGAGCTTCAGTAGGCCGGCCCTCAGGGCAGGGCCGTTCTCCTTGGAGACGGTCCAGACCTTGAGGCGCTCCTCCAGATCGTTGCTCTCCTGGAGCCTGCGATCGATCTCGTTGGCCGTGATGGCCTTCCCTTCCAGCTTCCAGACGAAGCCATTCTGGGTGGAGTTCTGGGCCGTTTCCGCGGCGATGCGGGCCTGGGTCACCCCAGGATTGGTCATGGGTCCCTCGGCGGCGTTGAAGAGCACGTGCTCCAGTTCGAGGACCGTCACAGGGTTCAGCTTCTCCCGGTGCTTCAGCAGCTCCCGGGCCTCGGAGATGAGGGCCGGACTGCCGTTGAAGGCCGCATAGGCCCGCCCCGCAGCCTCGGCGGCGGCGTCGTGCTCGGGCTTCACGTCCGTCACGGACTTCCAGACTGCCTCCTGATTGACGTAGGTGAGGGCCTGGTAGCCTGCGTTCACCAGCTTCAGGAACTGGTCGGCACGGAGCTGGTCGGGGTTCACGGATTGGGCCATCACAGGAATGCCAAGGGCAAGGGCGTAGACGGGTTTCACGGGACCTCCGGGGATCCCGAATTCTGGATCAGAAGAGCCTCAGAAGTGTCACGGTTCCCTGAACAGCCTTGGCATCCGGCAGGTCGCTCCGGAGACCGATTCCCAGATCCAGGCGGACCGTGGTGAACCACCAGAAGCCCGGCAGATCGCCCGCCACTCCCAGCCCCGTGAAACCGTAGTCCCGGTGATCGTCCAGATTGCGCAGCTGGGCATGGTCCAGGCTCAGACTCAGCCGGAAGCTCGGGAGCGGCGGGAAGGTATAGCCCAGCTTGGCGTAGCGGATGGCATCCGCACTGATGGCATCTCCCCGGATCCCGGCAATGCGCACGTCCCCGCCGAAGCCGCTGGCGGACAGGGATTTGAAGCGATCGAAACCCCGTCCCCCGGCGTACCCCCCGGCGAAGCTCAGCCAGGACCGGCTTGGCAGGGACAGGTCATAACCCAGGCCGCCTCCCCAGCGGCGGAAAGCACCTTCCTCGGGCACGGCCTGAAGGGCGTCAGGGGTGCCGTAGGTCCCCTCGGGTCGCTGACCCGCCCCGTAGTAGCCCGAGGCGTGGAAACCCCGAAACTGCCAGCGCAGGGTCCCCCTGGACTCCAGGGTCCAGCCCGAAGGCGGCAAGGCAAAATCCGGCGTCCGGTATTTCTTTTCACACATCATGAAATGATCATAATTAAAACCTTGACGCACCTCCAAACGGAAGCCCAGGCCCAGATCCCGGGCCACGCCTACACTCAGGGCGCCGTAGGTGCGGGCCACCCCTTCGCTGTCCAGCAGCTTGCCCTGCCGCACCGGACGTTCCGTGCCCGGCAGGAGCATGATCAGAGCCTGGGCCTCGAGATCAAAACCAGCAGCCACATTGGGCACGGCCACGGACCCGGCATTGAAGACCCCAGCGGTGACGGCGCTGAGCTGGATGCCCCGGTCCAGGGCATTGAAGTCGAAGTAGGCCAGGCCCCCCAGGGGCACCACGGGCATGGACTGGCCCGGATCCATGAGCAGCACCAGCCCCAGGCCCTTGCCCGAGCTGCGGGCCTTCTCCTCGACCTTTCGGGATCCGTCATCCTGTCTGACGAAGTAGCGCATCCCCTCCACCGTCTGCTTGAGCATGGTGGCCTTGGAGCCCCGGGCGCTCTCCCGGGCCTTTTCGAAGCCCGGATCTCCCACCCGGACCTGGGAGTAGACCAGATGGCGCTGGACCTGGGCCACGCCACCGGGGGTCACCCAGCGCTCGAAGGTCCGGGTCTCCATGACCTTCCACAGCCCTGGGGAGGGCTCCCCGTAGGTCAGCACCCGGCGTTCGGACTTGACCATCCCCGGCAGCCCGCTGCGCTCGCTGCGCTCCTCCAGAATGCGCCCCGTGGCCTCGTCCACCAGCAGTTCCCCCTCGTACAGCAGGGGGTCCTTGTCCACGGCACGGAAGCGCACCCGGCGGCGGCCCCGTCCCTCGGCCCCGCCGTCCTCATAGCGGTAGCGCTCCGTCAGAATCAAGGCCACTGGCGCGGCAATGCTGGTGCGGCTCTCGACAATGGGCACCTGGAGTCCCGCTGCCAGATTCGCCTTCACCCCGTTGAAGCGGACTTCCTCCTGAAGAAGTTCCTCCCCTTCCCCGGCCTTTTCGAAGCAGAGGAATCCGAAGCCCAGATCCATCCCCCGCCCCTGTTCTCCCTGGAGATGGAGCTCCACGTCCAGGCGCCCCTCCTGGGTCGTCAGGGCGCTGCGGTCCCGCAACTGGGTGGCCCTCATGCGGGCCATGAGGGCCGGGATGTCGTAATCAGCTTCGGCCGTGACGGCCACCTCGTGGCGGGAGCCAGGAAGTGGGCTGGGCCGCCATTCACCCTCCGACCAGCGCCAGCGCAGGGCCTTCCCAGCCCGGTTCCGCAGGGTCAGATCCCCCCTTCCGCCTTCGACTTCATCAAAACCTGCAGGGATGTGGGAGGCCAGGCGGGCCGCAGCCCCGTCGGCAGGTACCACCAGGCGACCGCCATCCCCGAGGAGTGCCGAGGCTTCGGGCCCAGGGTCCCGGGGAAGCCACAGGAAACACGGACGTCCGGGGAATTGCCCCTGGGCCGCTGCCAGGGTCCTGGCCCAGCTTCCGGGATCTCCTCCCAGGGATTCGCCCCCCAGGTAGCCCCCCTCGACGGCACCCCAGGCGCTTTCGGCCATGAGGGCCGGAGCCTCCGGATCGTAGGCCAGATAGAGGGCCTGGCCGGGGGTCTGGGCCCGCAGAGCCTGACTGGCGGCCAACAGCAGCGGGAGGCGATCGGCTTCCCGGGCAGGCAGGAGGATGCGGACGGACGGTACCCCCTTCATGGGGGCGATACGGGGTCCCCAGGCCAACCGGACCGCTTCCAGGCGGGCCGAATCCCGGGCATCCCCGGGAACCAGACTCGCCGCCGCCGCATCCCTCAGGTCCAGGAGCGCCGGCGCCTCAAGCCCCACCTGGATAGGGGGTTGGGCCTGGAGGCTCAGGACCAGGGCAGGCATCAGAACCACGGGGCGAATGCGCATGAAGGCTCCATCCAGTCTCATTCAGCCAGTCTACGAGGCTCCGGCCTTTGCGGTTATCCTCAACATTCACTCCTTTGCAAGGTCCCATGAGGTTCACGGTCACCTACACCACCCCTGGCGGCGAAGTCCTCAAGCGGGACTTCGAGGGAAGCGCGGCTGAGGAGATCCGGGAGCGGGTCAAGGCCGAGGGCAACTTTCCCCTGGAAGTGCGCCGGGCCGCCCTGGACTTCCGCCGCAGGCGAACCCTCGCCGCCGAACCCCTCATCCTGTTCAACCAGGAACTTCTGGCCCTCCTCAAGGCGGGTATCCCCCTGCTCCAGGCCTTGGAACTGCTAGTGGGACACGGCAAGGATGCCCTGCTCCGAAGCTCCCTGGATCAGGTGGTAGCAGGACTGACCGAAGGCTTGGCCTTCTCCGAAGCTCTGGAGCGCGCGGGCACTTTCCCAGCGGTCTACCGGGCCAATGTGGTGGCGGGTGAGCGAAGCGGCACCCTTCCCGAGGTCATCGCCCGCTGGCTGGCCTTCCAGAAGTTCGCCCAGCAGAGCCGTCGGCGGATCGTGGAAGCCATGATCTATCCGAGCTTCCTTTGTTTCGTGCTCCTCATCGCCCTGGTGGTGATCTTCAACGTGGTGCTGCCCAAGTTTGCCGAAGTCTACGAAGGCAGCGGGATTGACATGCCCAAGGCCACCCAGCTCCTGCTGGACTTCGGAAAGCTCATGAGCCAGACCATCTACGCCCAGGTGATCGTAGTGGTGGCCCTGGCGGTGGCCCTTCGCTGGCTCTTCGGCACCGAGGCCGGGCGGCGGACCTGGGAGAAGATCCTCCTTTCCATCCCCAAGCTGGGCCATCTCTACCGCATGTACCACTCCTCGGTCTTCACCCGCACCCTGAGCGTCCTCCTCTCGGGCGGCATGCCGGTGCTCCAGTCCGTGGAAGTCATCCAGCGGACCTCGGCGAGCGAGCGCATGAAGCAGCGGCTCCTCAGCGTGGCCGAAGGGATCCGGGGAGGCACAGCCCTTCATGTCGCCCTCGGCCAGTCCAAGCTGCTGGACCCCTTGGCGGTGGAGATGTGCCGGGTGGGTGAACAGAGTTCGGCCCTGCCGGAGATGCTGGACCACGTAGCCGACTTTTTCGACCAGGAGGTCGAGAAGGCCACCACCGCCGTCACCAGCCTCATCGGCCCCGCCCTCATCCTCTTCATGGGCGTCATGGTGCTGGGACTCCTGGTGGCGGTTTACGTGCCCCTCTTCAACGCCGGAAGCATGGTGAAGTAGGGTTCCAACAGCCCAGTCTTCCCTGACGCAAGGGGGGTGTTCCAAGCCACTGGGAACGAATAGGCCCGGCGCGAGATCAGATCAGCACAGGGACACGAGACAGGCGCCAGCCGTCCTGGCGAACCGTCCAGGCCCCCTGGTGAACCGATCAAGCCGCCAAGGGAACCATTCGGTATTCGGAATTGTTGGGTCGAAGAGCGGATCACATACTTTGCCCTGGTCATATCAACAATTGGGAAGACGCACCGTTCGATGCTAAATCGAATGACCGGTCGCAAAGGCTTCAGAGCCGTCAATCAGAGGGCCCCATGGGGCGCCACCGGCGCGGACTACAGAGAACGGCGGAGTTGAGGGTGGGTGGGACTGCCCCTACCTCAGGCCGGGGTGACGGGTGCCCTTCGGGTCACCCGTCCCGCTTACCCGATTGAATTCATAGGAGATCCTTCATGAAAAGCACCCTCGCCCTCCTCGGCCTTGTGAGCTGCGCTCCGGCCCTTTTTGCTGCCGCACCCGACGAGCCTACCGGCCTGAAGCTGACCGGCTTCCTGAATTATCGTTACGAGTACACCGAAAACCCCCGCCTCGCCCTTGAAGACTCCAATCGCAACGCTCCTTCGGCCTATGGCAATGCCAGCATCGACTCCAAGAGTGAGACGCGCCTGAACCTCTTCGTTTTCCTGGACAACCAGTTCGATGGCCACACCCGCTTCCACGCCGCCCTGGGGGGTGAGCACCTGGGCGGGCGCACCACCCGCACCGGCCTCGATGTAAAGGAGGCCTACCTCGCCGCCAAGTTCGGCCCAGCAGAATTCTCATTGGGCCGCTTCCTGCCCACCGATGTGCCCATGGGCAGCGCCCCCTACATGGATGGGATCCGCGCCTTCGTCGGCAACGACAAAGTCACCGCCGTGGCCTATGTCACCAAGTTTGGCAACGCCTACAGCACCTCGGTCTATAACCAGGCCACCTACGATGCCCTGGTGGAGGCCAATCCCAATCTGCTGGTCCTGCAGCAGGTCGGCAAGATGTTTTACAGCAACACCAACGACGCCAATTTCCACTGCACTTTCGTCACCACATCCCTCAAGGCCAAGCCTCTGCCAGGCCTGACCCTCGGGGTGTCCTACTTTGCAGATGTCACCAGCGAAGAGGACATCCGGATCTATAAGACGACCACCTTCAGTGCCGAGTACAAGTACATCACCAATAATGTCCCCTGGTTCGCCCTCTCCGGCGAATACGGCCGGAATACTGCCGGGGGCGCCGAGGGGCTGAATACGAATATCAGCAACCCCGCCTCTGCCACCTCCACCAGCCCCACAGCCTATGAGGCCAAGCTGAAGATCCTGGGTGCCCACCCCTTCATGCCGGGCACCGGCGGCTGCCACATCCAGTACCGCAAGGCCGAATCCGGCTACGACATCATGGGCATGGCGAGCGTAGAGAACTGGGGCGTGCCCTTCAACTGGAGCTCCCCCTCCGGCGGCGGCATGGCCGAGAACCACAAGGGCATCGAGGTGGGGGCTGAGGTCACTGTCCTCCCCCGCACCATCCTCAAGGCCGCTTACGGATTCATGAAGAGCGACAGCACCGAAACCGTGGCAGCCAGACTCATCCACCCGGTGGGGGGGAAGATCAGCTTCGGTGCCCCCAGCACCGACAAGGAGAACTACTTCACGGCTTCCGTGTTCTACCTGTTCTAAGCCAAATACAAAGCTCCCCATTGGGAGGGGCGTTCACCAGGGAGTTCAGGCCGTTCAGGGCCGGGCCTCCCTGGTTTTCTGTTCAGGTGACCCGGAGACGGAAACCGCTCAGGCGCCGAGGGAGACCGGTCGGGATAGGCGCTTACAGAGCCTTCCGCCCGACAGCCATAGTGGATTCCGGAGGCAACACCATGATCAAGCACCTGATCCTTCCCCTTTTCGCTCTTACCCTTTCCGCCGCTCAGCCCGCTACCTGGAACTTCGAGAATGAAGCCCCCACCCTCGAGCAGGGCTGGGTCGCGACTTCCGACCGCATCGCCGCCGGATCGTCCTTCGTCACCGTCCAGGCCGAGAGCGAAGGGGCCAACACCGCGCTCCACATCTTTGGTGAGGCCCGCAAGACCAACACCCAGCCCTTCAAGGAAGGTCTGCCCTTCGCCGGGGCCATCCACTACTTCAGCACCACCCCCTTCCGTCCCGCGGACTTCTCCCAGGCCAAGACCCTGAGCTTCCGCATCAAGGGCAGTGGCAAGGTAGAGGTCGCGCTCTTCCAGAAGGCCACTGGCATCGTCCCCAGCAGCAAGAGCATCCAGCTCACCACCGAGTGGAAGGACTACCGCTTCGAGCTGTCCTCCTTCGGCGTGAATACCTCTGAACTCAGCGCCATCGCCTTCGGCAAGACCACCCAGGGCACAGTGGATGTCCTGGTGGACGACATCAAGATCCAGTAACCATAAAGGCACACGAAAACACCTGCGGAGGGCGGCGGTGATGGGAAGCAGAGGGGCACTCGCGTCTCAGCCCGGCACCGCTCCACGTTTTCCACGACGATGCCTTTTCCCCAAAGAGCAGGATAATACCTGATGCGCGCCCCCGACGCCCTCCGCCAACTCAAGGCCCGGCTCATGAGCCCCTACGCCTGGATCGCCGTAGCGACATTCGGGGGCATGAGCGTCCTCCTATCCGCATTCGTAGAGCAGCTAGCCCCCAGCCAGTCGCTCTACGGACACATCATGGGCGGAGTGGGCCGCACCATGGGCGCCATCGGGTACGGTTTCCTATCGCCCTTGCCCTGGCAGTGGACCGGGGACGACCGGGAGGTCTGCGGCCACTTCCGGGGGAGCCTCCAGGCCATCCTCTTCAGCGCGGCTCTGTATGCCCTGACCGGGGTGCTGGACCTCTCCCTAGCTCCTTACTTCTCGCCGGGAGGCCACACCACCCAGATCTGGAACTTGCCCCACTCGACCTTCCTCATCCAGATCCTCCTCATGGCCCTAGTGGGCCTCTTCATCACCCGCGGCGAAATGCGAGACCGGGAGCGAATCCTGGCCATGAGCGAGCTGCGGGAAGCCAAGTGGGTCCTGCTCCGGGAGCAGATGAGCCCTCATGTTCTCTTCAACACCCTCAACACCCTGGCGGAACTGGCCCGACGGGACCCCGCAGCCACGGAGGAGGCTCTCCTGGACCTCTCGGAGCTATTCGAGCGGATGCTGGCCTTGGGGGACCGCACGATGGTGACCCTTGGGGAGGAACTGGACATCCTTCGACGCTACCTTACCATCCAGAGTCTGCGACTGGGGGAGCGCCTCAGGGTGGAATGGCATTGCCCCGCCAACCTGGACAACCACCGCCTCCCCCCCCTCCTCCTCCAGCCCCTGGTGGAGAATGCGCTGAAGCATGGCATCGTCAGCCATCCAGATGGCGGCACCCTACGCATCGATGTATGCCAACAGAGGAAGGGGCTGAAGGTGACCATCGGGAATACCGGACGCCCTCCCGGCACCCGCCGCCCCGACGCCACCGGCCTCCGAAATCTGCAGGAGCGTCTACGCTTGGCCTACCAGGGACGTGCCCGCTTCAGCCTTGTGAGGAGCGGTGAGTGGACCCTAGCCACCCTGGAACTTCCGGAGGAGCCATGGACCTGAAAGCACCCCTGAAAGTGGTCCTGGCGGACGATGAGCCAATGGCCCGTGCACGCCTCTCGCGCCTCCTCTCGGAGGCGGGCTGCGAAGTCTTAGCGGAGTTCGGGGAGGGCAGCACCCTCCTGGAATACCTCGCCCAGCGGCCCAGGCTGGACGCCTTGTTCCTGGATATCCAGATGCCCGGTCCCTCGGGACTGGAGGTCGCGGCGGAACTGCCCTTCCCGCTTCCCGTGGTATTCGTGACCGCCTCCCGGGATCACTCCCTCGATGCCTTTGAACTCGACGCCGCCGACTACCTGCTCAAGCCCGTGCGGGCGGAACGCCTGATCCGCACCCTGGACCGCCTGCGGGCGGGCCTGATCCAACCCCAAGGGGGAAACCGGGAGCCCGCCCAGGTGCCCCAGAGGGTGATCATCAAGGCAGGGGAGGGACTGGTCTTCCTGGACATCCGGAAGGTCACGCATTTCGAGGTTGAGGAGGACACGGTCTGGGCCTGGACTGCGGGCCAGCGCTTCGCCAGCCAATGGAAGACCCTCAACGAGGTGGAGGCCAGTTTTCCGGAGGCCTCCCTCCTTCGCATCCAGCGCCACCTCCTGATCCGCCCCGAGTGCATCTCCGGCCTGCGCCCCCTTTCGGGCAACCGGGCCATGGCCCGCATCGGCGAGCAGGAACTGGAGGTCAGCCGCACCGCCACCGCCCTATTGAAGAAGGCCCTGGGCATCAAGGGCGAGTTCGGGAAGCGGGATTGATACCAAGCCAGGGGACCGCCCGGGCCCCTTCGGTGCCCTCTGCGTCCCCCGGACCCCGCTCCTCGCTCGGCACAGCCGAGCTCCTCGCCTGGACCAAGCCAGGGGACCGCCCGGGCCCCTTCGGTGCCCTCTGCGTCCCCCGGACCCCGCTCCTCGCTCGGCACAGCCGAGCTCCTCGCCTGATACCAAGCCAAGGGACCGCCCGGGCCCCTTCGGTGCCCTCTGCGTCCCCCGGACCCCGCTCCTCGCTCGGCACAGCCGAGCTCCTCGCCTGGACCAAGCCAGGGGACCGCCCGGGCCCCTTCGGTGCCCTCTGCGTCCCCCGGACCCCGCTCCTCGCTCGGCAAAGCCGAGCTCCTCGCCGGGGCCAACGGGATTCTTTCGCCTCTGAACGGCTGTTATCGAGCGCCCAATGACCCCTAGGGGCAGACCTGGAGGGCGTTTCCGAATACCCTGGGAGTGGGCGCTCAAGCCCCATTCCCTGATGAATCCCCCTTGCTTCCCCTCTCCTTTTCAGTCCCCATCCAGCGCGCAGTTTTCTGGGCCGAGGAACCCCTCCTCGGCGTATCGCCTGTCGGGGTTCCCTTCCTGCAACTCACCCAGGGAGCGCCGGACGTTGCCTTTGTGGAACCCATGACCCGCCGCCGCCTCGGCCGGCTGGCCCGGGCCATGATCCATTGCGCTGCCAGGGTGGCCCCCCCGGAGGGGCACCGCATGGTCTTCGCATCGCGTCACGGCGACTGCGAGCGCACCCAGGGCCTGATGAAGGAGGTGGCTGAGGGGACACCCCTGTCCCCTGCCCATTTCTCGGTTTCCGTCCATAACGCCACCGTCGGCCTCTGGTCATTGCTGAAGGGCAACAGGAACCCGGCTTCCTCTCTGGCCGCCGGGCCGGACACCTTCGCCATGGGACTGCTGGAAGCCTCCATGGCGGTGGAGCAGGCCCCTGAACAGGCCGTGCTGTATGTCTTCGGCGAAGAGGAACTGCCGGAGGTCCATCAGGCCTTCGTCAAGGACCTCCCGACCCGCCATGCCGTCGCCTTCCTCCTGCAGGCGGGGGCCCCCTGGCGTCTGACCTTCTGCCTGGACCCGGAGCACCGGAATGCGGAGGTGGACACCCAGCTTTCCCTGGAGATGATCAAGGCCCTGACGGAGGGGCGGAACGCATCCTGGTGCGGCCCGAGGGGCAGCTGGAGCCTACATGCCTCGTAGCCTCCGACACTTCGGGAAGATCCTGGCCAGCGCTGCGCTCTTCACCTGCCTAGGGGTGGGCGGGGTGATCTTCAGCCTCACGGTGTGCCCGGCCCTCCGGCTCATGCCCGGCAGCCCGGAAACCAAGCGGCGGCGAGCCACCCGGATCATCCGGGGCAGTTTCCGGCTCTTCGTCTTCGGGCTGGAAGGTTCCGGCATCCTCAAGGTCCTCCCGGAAGGGCTGCCCGACACGAGCACTGGTGAAGGATCCGTCATCATCGCCAACCACCCCTCCTACCTGGACATCGTGGTGCTCCTGGCCCTCCTGCCCAATGCGGTCTGTGTGGTGAAGGAGGCGGTCTGGAAGAACCCCTTCTTCGGCAGCATCGTCCGGACTGCAGGCTTCATCCCCATCCGGGATGTGGAATCGGTGATGGAGGCCTCCATCCAGGCCCTCGAACAGGGGCTCCCCCTCGTCATCTTTCCGGAGGGCACCCGTACCCCCCTGGGCACCCCTCCCCGCTTCCACCGAGGGGCCACCGCCCTGGCCCTCCAGACCGGCAAGCCCCTCTACCCCTTGCTCATCACCGTGACCCCCCCGCTCTTGGAAAAAGGCGACCGCTGGTATCATGTTCCTGTGCCCACCTGCATGTTCCGAATTGCCGGACGCCCCTCATTCATCTTCGAGGAGATCCAGCTGGAAGGGCAGCCGCTCCCCCAGCGCGCCAGGGAAGCCACCCGACAACTCGAAGCCTTCTACCAGCGAGAACTTAATGGCCTCTGCCATCACACCCCATGACGTCAAGACCTTCATCATCGAGGCCCTCTCCCTGGAGGACATCCAGCCCGAGGACATCCAGGACGATGCCCCCCTCTTCGGCGAGGGGCTGGGATTGGATTCCATCGACGCCCTGGAACTCGCCATCGCCCTGCGGCGCAGGTTCGAAGTCCAGCTGGCCGAGGATGCCACGTTGAAGGACCAGCTCAGCAGCATCCGAGCCCTTACGGATGCCCTCAACACCCTCGCCGCCCAGCATTGATGCCCGGAGCCCCCATGACTTACACCAAAGATGAGATTTACGCGAAGCTCACCTCCGTGCTGGCGGAAACCTTCCAGATCCACGCCGAGAGCATCACCCCGGAATCCAACCTGTTCAATGACCTCGGCCTGGACAGCATCGATGCCGTGGAACTGGCCATCCAGCTCCAGGGCTACACCAAACGCCGCATGAAGGCCGAGGAGTTCAAGCAGGTCCAGACAGTCCAGGATGTGGTGGACACCATCCACAAGATGCTCCAGGAAGCCTGACATGAACGAAGGGGACCGCCCGCTCGCAAAGCTCGCTCTGCGTCCCCCTCGTGCTCCCCACGTGGTGTCCGGGCCTAGCCCGGGCACCACGTCTGATCTGAAGTCCCTGGGAGACATCTTCGCCCGGGACCTCACCCTCCCGGTGGCCGTCACGCCCCAGGGGGTGGCCACCCTGGAGGATCTGGCCCGAAGAGCCGCGGGAGTCGCCCTGGCGGCCGCCCCGGGGGGTCGGTGGATCCTGGCCTGCGAGGACTCCCTCTGCTTCACCGCGGGTCTGCTGGGCCTTGCCCAGGCGGGCTGCGATGTAGTCCTGCCCCCGAACCTGTTGCCGGGCACCCTGGAGGCCCTGAGCCCCGGCACCCAGGGCCTGCTCCGGGACGGCGATGTCCAGGCTGCCCCCCTGCCCACCCGCGCCCCGGTACCCGACACAACCCTGGAGTTCTGGACCTCCGGGAGCACCGGGACGCCCAAGCGCGTGCTGAGACGTTTCTCTGAGGTGACAGCCGAAGTCCCCATGCTGGAGGGCATCCTCGGCGGAAGCTCCCGCGGTGCCTTGGTCCTGGGCACCGTGCCCCACCACCACTTCTATGGCCTTCTCTTCCGCATTCTGTGGCCCCTGGGCACCGGGCGCCCCTTTGCCACTGAGACCTGCGGCGATCCAGACCGCTACGCGGCAGTGCTGGCCGGAACCAGCGCCCCCATCCTCATTTCCAGCCCGGCCCACCTGACGCGCCTTCCGGAACTGGTGGACCTGGACCACTTCAGGACCCACCCCGCCGCCATCTTCTCATCGGGGGGCCCCCTGAGACGGGAGGACGCCCTCCGTTGGCGCCGCTGGGTGCCCAGGGGCATCCTGGAGATCTACGGAAGCACCGAAAGCGGTGGCGTGGCCTGGCGCAACCCCTCCCTGGAGGCCGACTCCGATCCCTGGACACCCTTTCCGGATACCCAGGTCAGCCTTGAGCCCGATGGGGCAATCCACCTCCGCTCCCCACGCCTGGAATCGGGCGGGATGAGAATGGAGGACGCCGCCGCCCTCCGGGATGACGGGCGATTCCAGCTCCTGGGACGCCTGGACCGGGTGGTCAAGGTCGAGGAGAAGCGGGTCTCCCTGGTGGAACTGGAGGCCGCCCTGGAGGCCCATCCTGCGGTGGATCGGGCCGCAGTGACCCTTCTGGAGGGGCATCGAAGGGTCCTGGGGGCCGCCCTGGTCCTGGCCCCGGGCCAGGAGGCCTCCGGACCCGAGGCCCGACTCGCACTCAGCCGGCTTCTCCGCCAACACCTGGGGCTCCGCTTCGATCCGGCGGTCCTCCCCCGTCGCTGGCGCTTCCTGGCCCAGCTTCCCTTCGATGATCGGGGCAAGCTCCGGACCCAGGATCTGGCAGCCCTGTTCGAGACCCGCGAAGAGACCCAGCCATGATGCCCCTGCCCTCCCCCCTCGAATCCCTCGGCCCCGGCCACTACCGCTTCCGGGTGGAGGCCAGCCACCACGTCTTCCAGGGTCACTTCCCGGAAGCCCCCATCGTGCCGGGTCTGGCCCAGGTGGACTGGGCCATCCGTCTGGGCCGGGAGAGCTTCGGCCCCCTGGGCGACTTCAGCGGCATGAGCAACCTCAAGTTCCAGCGGATCATCGTGCCCGACGAGCCCATCGAGCTGCGGCTGTCCCTGCACCCCGTCAAGCACACCCTCAACTTTGAATTCCAGGGGCAGGATGGCCGCAAGTCCTCCGGCACCATCAGCTTCGCGAGCCGCCCATGAAGTCCTACCTCCGCACCGAGACCTCCCTGGAGGTGCCCTTCCACGATGTCGACTCCATGAACATCGTGTGGCACGGCCACTACGTGAAGTACCTAGAGATCGCCCGCACGGACCTGATCCGCAGCATCGGCCTGGACATCCCCCAGATGGAGGCCATGGGCTGCGTATGGCCCATCGTCTCCTGCGAGATGAAGTACGTGCGGCCCCTGCGCTACGGCCAGCGCTTCCGGGTGAGGGTGGACCTCCTGGAGCACCAGAACCGCATCAAGATGGCCTACCTGATCACGGACGCCGAGAGTGGCGCAGTGCTGAACCGCGCCACCACGATCCAGGTGGCGGTGAAGGCCGACACCGGAGAGCTGCTCTTCGATACGCCGGCAGGCCTCTTCGACCACCTGGAACTCCAGGAGCTGCCATGAGACGCCTTGCCCTCTCCCTGGTCCTGATCGCGCCCCTGTCAGCCCAGACGGGAGGGCCGGGCTTGGCCCCCGAAGCCCTTACCGCCCATCTCCGGAACGCCCCCCTGCTCCACGCCGACTTCACCCAGACCCGCACCCTCAAGGTCCTCAGCCGTCCGCTGATTTCCAAGGGTTCGGTGGTGGTGGACCGCCAGCGGGGCATCATCTGGCAGGTCACCAAGCCCCTGCAGCTCACCTATGTGGTGACGCCCCAGGGCGTGCTGGAAGTGGGGCCCGATGGCCGACGGAAGGCCCAGGCCGCCAAGGACGCCCCCATGGTGGCCCAGATGGGGCGGATCATGCAGGCCCTAGCGGAGGGTCGCTGGAGCGTTCTGGAGGACTACTTCACCCTCCAGGGACAGGGCACCCCGAACCGCTGGGAGATCCGCCTGAGCCCCAAGCCCGTGGCGGCCTCCTTCATCAAATCCGTGGTGGTTAAGGGAGGCAGGGTGCTCGAACGCTTCCTGATCGAGGAACCCGGTGGCGACCGTTCTGAGGTGGTCTTCGGGGCTCCGAGGCTCGATCTGCCCCTGAGCGAGGCCGAGGCCCGCCTGCTGAAACCGCAATGACGAAGCTGCGTCTCCGGGGCTGGCTCTGGATCCTGGCACTGGCCCTCCTGGGCAGCTTCGCCGTCCTGCGGATGCGCAGCGGCCACGCCATCGAGACGGACCTCCTGGCCATGCTCCCGGCCACGGAGCGCAACCCAGTGGCCGAGGACGCGGTGCAGAAGCTGGCCCAGGCCAGCGGCAACCGGGCCATCTTTCTGGTGGGGGGAGCCGAACCCGCCCGCAGCAAGGCGGCCGCCCTGGGCCTCATCCGGGATCTGGAGGCCTCCGGTGCCTTCCCCCAGGTCCAGGGAACCCTGAAGGATCTGGACCCGGGCATGGTGCCCCGCTTCTATGCACCCCACCGCTTCGGGCTCCCGGCCTCCGAGGCCTTGCCCGACCAGCCTGAATCCCTGCTTCAGCATCTCCAGGCCCGCCTGGCCTCCCCCCAGGCGGCCTCCTTCGGCCTGGGCCTGGCCCAGGACCCCCTGGGGGACCTGGAGGGCTTCCTCGCCAAGCTGCCCCTCAACGGTGGCCAGATGCAGATCCAGGACGATCTCCTGGTGATCCAGGGCAGGGACGGGCTCTATGTGCTCTGCACGGCGGCCCTCAGCGGGTCGGCCTTCGACCCCAAGGTCCAGGAAGGCACCCGTCTGGCGGTCGTGAAGGCCGAGCAGCACCTGGCCCAGGCCTTCCCGGAGGTAAAGCTCCTGCGCACCGGGGCCGTCTTCTACGCCATCGATGCCCGTACGCGGGCCGAACGGGAGATGCACCTGATCTCCGGCATCAGCATGGTCTGCATCTTCCTTCTCCACCTCCTGGTCTTCCGCAGCCTGCGCCACCTCCTCCTGGGGCTGGCCAGCATCGGGGCGGGACTCGTGACCGCCGCCGCCGTCTCCCTGATCTTCTTCGACAAGCTCTACCTCCTCACCCTGGTCTGCGGGGCCAGCGTCCTGGGGGATGCGGTGGACTATTCCTTCCTCTACTTCGCCAACCATCTGGCCTACGCAGGCGAAGGGGGACCGCCCGCTCGCCAGGCTCGCTCTGCGTCCCCCCTCGCGCTCCCCCACGCAGTGCCCGAGCCAAGCCCGGGCACTGCGTCTGCCCTCACTGGCGAGGGAAGCGCCTGGGAGCCCTGGGAGGCCCTGCGCCGGATCCGCAAGCCCCTCATCCACGGTTTCCTGACCACCATGCTGGGCTACTTGGCTCTCATGCTGGCCCCCTTTCCGGGACTCCGGCAGATCGCCCTTTTCTCGATGGTGGGACTCCTGGGCGCCTTCATCACTCTGTTCTGCATCCTGCCCAGTTTCCTGCCCGGTCCTGCCCACCCCCGGCCTCGGATCCTTGCGGGCATCCGGGGCCTCATGGCCCGGGCCCAGTCCCTGGCCCAGGGTCGGCGGACGCCCCTCACCCTTGCGGTCCTGGCCCTGGTCCTGGGGGGCCTCGCCCTTCGGGGCCGCATCCACGATGATGTCCAGGGCTTCATCCGCCCCTCGGCCCGCCTCCTGGTGGAGGAGACCCGGATCCGCGAACTGACGGGCTTCGCCAATCAGGGGATCTTCTATCTGGTGGAGGGGGCTGACGAAGCCGAGCTGCTGAACCGAGAAGAAGCCCTGGTGTCCCGCCTGCAACCGCTGATCCGCCAGGGAGAACTGGACAGCATCCAGGCCCTCACCAGCTTCGTGCCTTCCCCCGGGCGCCAGCAGGAGGCCCTGCAGGCCCGCCGCCGCCAGGCCCCGGCCCTGGAAAGGGCCCTGCGGGACCTGGGCATGCGCCCCGAGGCGATCGAGACCCTGCGCCATGACCTGGACACCAACCGGCTCCTGACCGTGAACGAATGGCTCCAGGCCCCCTTCTCGACCCCCTTCCGCCACCTCTGGATGGGTCCCACCGGCCATGGCGTGGCCAGCCTGGTGCTCCCCCTGGGTTCCGCCGAAGGGCCCCGGCTGCGGGAAGTCGCCCAGGGCCTCCCGGGCGTGGTCCTGGTGGACAAGGCCTCGAGTGTCTCCACCATGCTGGCCAAGGACCGGCGCATGGCCAGCTGGAGCCTTGGGGGCGCCCTGCTCCTGGTCTGGGGGCTCCTGGCCCTCTGGTACGGGCCCCGGGCTGGCTTCTGGCTCATCGCACCGCCCCTGGTGGGCATCCTGCTGGCCCTGGCGGGCACCGCCCTCCTCGGTGTCCCCCTGAACCTCTTCAGCGTCCTGGGACTCTTCCTGGTGCTGGGCTGGGGGGTCGACTACACGGTCTTCCTCCGGGGATGTCAGGGCAAGGATGGCGCGGGGGTCCTGGGCGTGAGCCTCGCGGCCTTCCTCACCCTCGTCTCCTACGGTCTCCTGGCCTTCAGCCACACCCCGGCCCTCAAGGGCTTCGGCGTGGTCCTGGGCTGGGGCGTGCTGGGAACCTACCTCGCCAGCTTCCTGGCCCTGCGCCAGGGGAGGACCGGACCTTGAAGCGTCTCCTGCCCCTCTTCCTCCTCCTGGTGGGACTGGCCTGCGGCCAGGGCGACACCCTGCGCCTGGGCTGGAACGCCTCCTTCCGGCTACAGCCACCCGGACCCGCCTTCTTCGCCAACCAGCTGGTGACCGTCACCCTCCCGGATGGCTCCGAACAACAGCTCCTCTGTACGGTGGAGAGCGGTCCCGAAGCCCTGACGGTGGTGGCCTCCACCACCCTGGGACAGACCCTGTTCACGGCCTCCCTGAAGGGGGGGCGCTGCATGGTGGAAAAGCATCTGCCCCTGCCATCCCAGGCGGATCCCCGGATGCTCCTGGCCCTCGTGCAACTCGCCCACTGGCCCCTGGAGCCCCTGCGGCAGGGCCTCCAGGGCGATCTGGAACTCCGGGAGGACGGCCTCACCCGGACTCTGCTGAAGGGGGGCAAGCCCTTCCTTCGCCTCAATCGTGAGGGCCGTTCCCAGACCCTGGAGCTGCCGGACTATCAGATCCGGGCCCGGATCAGCGACCTGGAGGAAGCCCCATGAGTCCCCGGCCCGTCTTTCTTTCCAGCCTCGGCCTCGTCAATGCCCTGGGTCTGGGCAAGGCGGCCGTGGCCCGGGGTCTCTTCCAGGGCGAGACCGGCGGCCTGAACCTCGAGGAGGGCTGGATGCCGGGGCGACCGGCCCGGGTGGGTCGGGTGACCAGCCCCCTGCCCGAAGTCCCAGCGAGCTTCGCCGCGGATGCCAGCCGCAGCAATCGCCTGCTCCTGGCGGCCATGGCCGAGATCCGGGAGGACCTGGAACGGGAGATCACCCGTCACGGCGTCCACCGCATCGGCGTGGTCCTGGGCACCAGCACCTCGGGGATGGCTGAAGGCGAGCGGGCGGTGGCGCAGCAACTCCGGGAGGGCACCCTCCCCCCGGACTGCCACTACCGTCAACAGGAGATCGGGCGGGTCGCCCCTTTCCTGGCGGAGTATCTGGGCCTCCAGGGGCCAGCGATGACCCTCTCCACCGCCTGCACCTCCAGTGGCCGCGCCATGGCCACGGCCCGGAACCTGATTCTCTGCGGCCATTGCGACGCCGTGGTGGTGGGCGGGGTGGATGCCCTTTCCAGGCTGACGGTGAACGGCTTCGCCGCTCTGGAATCCACCTCCACGGATCTGAGCAACCCCATGAGCCGGAACCGGAAGGGCATCAACATCGGGGAAGGCGCCGCCCTCTTCCTCCTGCGCCGGGAGCCTTCGGAGATCGCCCTCCTGGGCATCGGGGAGAGCTGCGATGCCTACCACGTCTCCACCCCCGACCCCACGGGTGAGGGGGTGGCCGTGGCCATGGGCATGGCCCTGGCGCAGGCTGGCCTTTCAGCCCCAGCGCCGCTCTACCTGAACCTCCATGCCACCGCCACTCCCAAGAACGACGAGATGGAGGCCCGGGCCGTGGCGCGCCTCTTCCCGGAGGGCATCCCCTGCAGCGGCACCAAGCCCCTGACAGGCCACACCCTGGGGGCCTCTGCCGCCACGGAGCTGGCCTTCTGCTGGATGACCCTGCAGGAGGCCTGGAACCCAGAGGGGCTCCTGCCTCCCCACCGTTGGGACGGACATCAGGACGAGGCTCTGCCGGTCCTGGACCTCGTGGAAAGGGGCCGAAAGGCAAGTGCCACGAAGGCCTGCCTTTCCAACTCCATGGCCTTCGGAGGCAACAACATCAGCCTGCTCCTGGGGACCGGGCCATGGTAGATTTCCGTAATTGCAGCCACGCATTTCACGAGGTTTCCCGTGCCTCGAGCAGGTGATGGAGGGGAGATGGGAACCGTACCAAACCCAGGTAGGGGAGTCGCGCAGGATCCGGTGGGATTTGTGCCCCATCGACCCCCCATGCTGCTCCTGGACGGGGTCCGGGGAACCACGGACAAGACCAGCCATGCCTGCCTGACCGTGGACCCCAAGGCCTGGTACGCCGATCCGGACGGTTCCATGCCGGCCTGGTATGGCATCGAGCTCATGGCCCAGGCCGTTTCGGCCTACAGCGGCGGCATCAAGCGCAGCCAGAACCAGAAGCCGTCCAAGGGCTACCTCCTGGGAACCCGCGCCTACACCTCCAAGCTCCCGGCCTTCCCCCCCGGAGCCACGCTGGAGATCCATTGCACCCAGGAATATGCGGACGACAGCGGCCTATGGGCCTTTGAATGCAGCATCCTGCTTGAGGGAACCCCGGTCGCCACCGCCATGTTGAAGGTATTCGAAGAGAAATGACCCAGACCCAGAAGCCCCGCCAAGTCCTCGTCACCGGCGCCAGCGGCCGCATCGGCCGCGCCATCGCCCTTCGTCTCGCCCAGGATGGCTTTCACGTCACCGTCCACTGCCGGAGCCGCCTGGAGGAAGGACGTGCCGTCTGCGCGGAAATCGAAGCCGCCGGAGGCTCCGCCGATCTCCTGAGCTTCGACCTCCGGGATCGGGATGCGACCCGTACCGCCCTGGAGGAACGGATTGAGGCCAGGGGCGCCTATTACGGCGTCGTCTGCAATGCGGGCATCACCCGGGACAACGCCTTCCCTGCCCTCAGCGGCGATGACTGGGACTCGGTGCTGGACACCAGCCTCAACGGCTTCTTCAATGTGATGCATCCTCTGACCCTGCCCATGATCCGCCTGCGCAAGGGCGGGCGCATCGTGGTCATCTCCTCCGTCAGCGGCGTCATGGGCAATCGGGGCCAGGTCAACTACAGCGCCGCCAAGGCCGGCCTCATCGGTGCCGCCAAGGCCCTGGCGGTGGAGCTGGCCAGCCGGAACATCACCGTCAACGCCGTCGCGCCGGGCCTCATCGAATCCGAGATGCTTGACCAACTGGTACTGGACCACGCCCTCCAGGCGGTTCCCATGAAACGGGTGGGCCAGCCCGCCGAGGTGGCGGACCTGGTGGGCTTCCTCCTCTCGGATTCCGCGGGCTACATCACCCGCCAGGTCATCGGCGTCAACGGGGGCCTGGTATGACACGCCGGGTCGTCATCACGGGCATGGGCGGCATCACGGCCCTGGGCTCCAACTTCGACGAGATCGGCGCCGCCATCCAGGCTGGCCGGAGCAGCGTGCGCTACATGCCGGAGTGGGATGCCTTCGAGGACATCCAGACCCGCCTGGGCGCTCCGGTGGACCACTTCGAGGTGCCCTCCCACTACCCCCGCAAGATGGTCCGCTCCATGGGGCGTGTAGCCCTGCTGGGGGTCCGGGCCTCCGAGCTGGCCCTGGCGGACGCCGGACTCCTGGGGGATCCCACCATCCGGGACGGGCGGATGGGCGTGGCCTACGGCTCCTCCTCCGGCAGCCTGGAGCCCATGCTGGCCCTGGCCAGGGGCACCGCCGAGGGGAGCACCTTCAAAGGCATCAGCGCCACGGGCTACATCCAGGCCATGAGCCATACCGCCGCCGTGAACATCGGCCTCAACTTCGGCCTTACGGGCCGCGTCATCCCCACCAGCAGCGCCTGCACCTCCGGCAGCCAGGCCATCGGTTACGCCTACGAATCCATCCGCTTCGGCCGCCAGAACATGATGCTGGCGGGGGGCTCGGACGAGCTTACCTTCTGCAGCGCTGCGGTCTTCGACAACCTCTACGCCACGAGCCTGAAGAACGATGCCCCCGGCACCACTCCCGCTCCCTTCGACCGGGACCGGGATGGCCTGGTGGTGGGCGAAGGCGGCTGCACCCTGATCCTGGAGGAGCGCGAACAGGCCCTGGCCCGGGGGGCCAGGATCTACGCCGAGATCCTGGGCTTCGCCACCACCTCCGATGGCGCCCACGTCACCTCCCCCCAGATGGAGAACATGGCCCGCACCATGCGGCTGGCCCTGGATGACGCCGGACTCCCCGGCGAGGCCATCGGCTGGGTCAACGCCCACGGTACCGCCACCGAGGCGGGGGATATCGCTGAAAGCCAGGCAACCCTGGCCACCTTCGGGCGGGCCCTGCCCATCACGTCCCTCAAGGGACACTTCGGGCACACCCTTGGCGCCTGCGGGAGCACCGAGACCTGGCTGGGCATCGAGATGCTGCGCCAGGGCTGGGTGGCCCCGACCCTCAACCTGGTGAACCCCGATCCGCGCTGTGCCGAGCTCGACTACGTGAAGGGCGCGGCCCGGCCCTTGTCCATCGATACCTTCATGACCAACAACTTCGCCTTCGGCGGAATCAACACCTCCCTGATCATCCGGGTGGGGTGAGGGAGAGCGGGGAGAAACAGCAACTCACGCGGAGACGCGGGGAGCGCGGAGAAACAAGCGCTGGAGCCAGCAAAGCTTTCTGATATCGA
>Ga0316602_10000395_pt1 | contig 25402 bp, 20 predicted proteins | sample OWC_soil_day10_C_FD_203103 | JGI IMG/M metagenome (GOLD analysis project Ga0316602, IMG submission 203103) | Wetland soil microbial communities from Old Woman Creek delta, Ohio, United States - OWC_soil_day10_CT | ecosystem: Environmental > Terrestrial > Soil > Wetlands | place: USA: Ohio... | reverse complement strand
CACAGTGCAAAGGTAAAGACCAATGCAAACAAAGAAGAAAAAATGACCAATAGATTATCAACCGGATATCAACACCAAGGCCAATTCGGATACTATTTTCAATTTTAAGGGACCTGAGTAGTTACTTTTTGAACTCCTTTTTGTCAAGAGCATGTTTACTAATTATTAACGTGAGAAGTGGTCTTGAGAAAGATATAGGAGTTTTTTGGACAACAACAAGAGGAAATATACTTTTCATTAGGAGTTATTCCGATAACAAATAAGCATATGGGTGAAATGAAACCGTCTTTCGAAGTGAAAGAAACCGGCAAATTGCTCAACTGAACCGTTCTTTTACCCATTCTGCACGGTTCAGTTGCTCCAAAAGAACCGTGCAAAAATAAAAAACGGGAGAAGCAACAACTTCCCCCGTTTACTGTAGTTTAATCTCAAACTACTTTATGATTACACTTACAAAAGTAATACATTTACTTGCCAAAGTCAAGCTTTTCAGCCGAAAAGATGAAGAAACTTCAAGGCTTAAACTAAAAAATGAAAGTTTAGGGGTGTAACCAATAGACCCTTTAACCGAAAACCAAAGTCATTTATTACTTCATGATATCTCTTTTTCATAGGGTCAAGAACGACAAGACTCTTTTTCGCTTTAAATATTTCGAGAAAGATTGTTGACCTTCTCTTTTTTATTGGTTCCGATAATCTTTCGGCGAAACGCCATATTGTTTCAGGAATTCACGATAGAAATAAGACTTATTGGAGAACCCCGATTGAAACATGATCTCGGAAGCGGTGAGCTTACTGTTTCTTAATAGTTTCGCAGCATGCTCAAGCCTGATTGTTCGCACGAACTCACTTGGTGTTTTATCCATCAGTTCTTTGAATTTACGATAGAGGGTAGGTTTGCTTACCCCTACAAATTCGGCGATGGATAAAGGTGTCAACGATTCATCATCAAGATTGTTTTTAATAAATTCAGTTACACTGCGTATCAGCTCTTCGTCTTCCGGATAAAGCGCAATACCGTCTTTTATTTTGATTGAAGAAAGGCTGGAATTGAAATAATTCTTTAATTGTGTTTGCCTCGAAAGTAAATTCTCGATGGTCGAAATAACATGTCGGGGATGAAACGGCTTGGTTATATACGCATCCGCCCCATGATTGTACGCGTTAATCTGATCTTCAATAGACGCTTTTGCCGAGATATTGATGATAGGGATATAGCTTGTTTTCGGATCCGACTTTAAATGATCAATCAGCGAAATGCCGTCCATATTGGGCATAATTATGTCACTGATAATCACATCCGGATGATTTTGCTCTATATAACCCAGTGCTTGCGTTCCGTCTTTAGCCTCCTGAACAATATAATCATCTAAAACATCTTTCAATAATTCCCGAATATTCCTTTCATCTTCTACAATTAATACCACTGTATCTTTCCTTGGTTTCAACTCTTTCGGGTGAGTAATATCTTCCTCGGGAGTTTCTTTTTCATTTGTCACAATGCTACCTATGTTTGCAGGTAAAGGAGGAATATCTACTGAAAATTCGATGTACTTGCCTAGCTCACTGTTCACTTTAATTTCTCCCCCCAATAACTCTGTGAGATTTTTTGTTAAGTTGAGACCAATCCCATTGCTTACCGAGTTACCAAGTTTAGGCGTATCGAATATCTTGTATTTGTTGAATATTTCCGTCCTTTGTTGTTCGGTAAGCCCCTTACCCGAATTTCTGATTCTCAGTTCTAGAGCATTGTTTTGATCGGCTTTCTGCGTTACTTCCACATAAACGTAGCCATTTCGGGAAGTATATTTATAGGCATTGGAAAAGAGATTGAAAATAATCTTCTCCAATGCGTTGCGGTCCGAATATAATTCGGTAGTATCATGCACGTTCACTTTAAAGTCTATTTTGTTTTCTTTTAAAATGTCCACATAGTTATTGGACGTATACTCCACCAATGTCTGAATATTGATCATTTCCGGGTGTAGGTCAGTCTGTCCGGGCTTTATTTTTCGAAACTCCATCAGTTCACTGATCAGCTTCTGCATTCTTTCTGCGTTGCTATTTATAATTTGCAGGTATTTTCGAGTATCAGCATCCAACTTAGTCTGTTCTAATAAATGTTGGGCAGGAGTATAAATCAGTGTTAGCGGAGTGAAGAATTCGTGTGCCACATTCGTGAAGAAGTTTAGCTTAGATTCATAGATCTTCTTTTCTTGCTGTTTCTCCATCTGTGTGATGAGAACTTGGCGACTGAGTCTAATCCGATTTCTGATAACAGATCTTGTGATGTAAATAATAATAACACATAAGATGCCGTAGATAATCAGTGCCGGCATACTTAGCCACCACGGGTATCCCACTTTGATCGTCAGGCTGTAAGAGTTGCTCCCCCATACTTTATCACCGTTGCTGCTTTTTACTTCCAACACGTATTTCCCCGGAGGCAGTTGGGTGAATATTATATTGGGGTTATTTCCCATCTCCACCCACTCTTCTGAATAGTTCTTCAGGCGGTAAGCATATTCGCAGTTTTCGTTATTAATAAAATCTTTTGATATAAAGGTAAACGTAACAAACCTCTCTTCATAACTCAACTTTAAGGTTCTTTCTTGAATCCGTTCGTTAATCTTTTGCGGCGTATTGTAAATCTTGAGGTTGCTCAGTGCGAGTGGTGCGTTAAATTCACGTAGATGTATGTTTTGTGGATTGAAATAACTCAAACCACTAACTCCTCCGAAAAACAAGAAGTCTCTATTATCCTTAAAGAAAGCCCCGTCTGAGAACTCGTCATTTTGTAGGCCATCGTTTAGTGTATAATTATCTATCTTATTGTTTTTTATATTCAGATTAGACAGTCCTTGGTTTGTACTAATCCATATATTGCCCTTAGAATCTTTCAATATCCCATGTATCGTTTTGTTGTTTAACTTCTCGTCGGCATATTGTATTAGTTCATAATTATCACCTTGCTTCTTGAGCTTGTTTAATCCATAGCTTGTTCCAATCCATATATCTTTGCCATCACGTAGCAAGCATAGCACATCATTGTTAGTCAGAAGTATACTACTGTCTGTTTCTTTCATTCTATTGCCCTGAACATCAATTCGACTTAATCCTCCACCTCTCGTTCCAAACCAAAGCGAATGATCATCTTCGCTGGAGGTGATGGCATATACGACATCATTGTTTAAAGACTTATTCTTGTCGGCAGAGGTGTATTGTCTGAAGCCCTTAACCTTATACTTGTTCTTCTCTTTGATAATATTCATCTTGATCAATCCATAACCGGATGTTCCAACCCATAGCAACGAATCGTTGTTGGTAAAATAGATACTGTATACCGCTTTAAAAGCAGGATATTTATCGGGTATCTCCAACTTTTCCAACCTTCCGCTACTTCCATTCAGTATATTGATCCCAGTTCCTTCCGTACCTATGAATATGTCATTCGCCTTGTTTTTCTTCAAGGCGTACACGGAGTTCGAAATCAAACCGTTACTCTCATTTAGATAATCCGACAATTGCTTTGTCGCTACATTCAGACGCTTGATGCCACTTCCTTTCGTACCAACAACCAGAATCGATTTATCGTTGCTTTCGCAAAAACTCCTGACGGGATGAGTTGTACGGATTGTTTCGAAGAGAGAGTCATGGTGATAAAACTGTATTAAACCTTGTCCGTCTGTTCCTATCCACAATATGTTCTGGCTACCCAGATAGACAGTAAAAACAGAAAGCTGTCTGGGTAATTCATTGATATAAAAAGAGCTATTCTTTTCTAAGTTATAATTGATGCAACCCCCTTCTATAAAACTTATGTACAGTTGTTTCCCGAACAGAATGATTTGTGACACAGGTTTGTGTGTTTCTAATTCAATCTTTCGGGAAACGGTGAAATCTGAATTCAGAATTGAAACAACCTTTCCACTATTTAGAATGAAATGATTGCCTGACAGGAATATCTTGCTGACGGGATCATTGATGTTTATCCTACGTAAATTTGCCGCCTTAGTGCCAACAGCCAATTGTTGATACTTCAAGTACCTTACATTCCCATTCGTCAGAAGAAACAGCATGTTATCGCTCTTGTCTATGGCGAAATCTTTTATTGTATTTGCTAAGCCCGTTTCAATCAGTTTGAAATCATCCGTTTTATTATTGTAAGTATAGAAACCACGATCTTTCACAAAACAAAGAATGTCTCCTTTTGCTGTTTTTCCAAGAATGAAAGACTTTTCCTGATTGGGGATTTTATTGTCTGTTCGTAAATAGTATCTTGTAATCTGCAGAGTCTTTTTGTTCAATCGATTAATCCCATTATCCGTAGCTATCCATAAATTGCCGTTTTGTTCAATAATCTGTCGGATAACGTTGTTACTGATTGAGTTTGGGTCACTTTTGCTGTATCTGAATGTTAAGATCTCTCTTCCGTTATATGCATTTAGTCCATCCCAAGTCCCCACCCAAATTGTATGTTCTAAATCTTCCAGGATGCAGTTTACGGAGTTATTGGTCAGCCCGTTAACGTTCGATATGTATTTCGTTGCATTGGAAGCATGAACTCTTTCGGGAGCAGACAAGAACATCAAAAGAATACATATTAGCTTTATGAAGAATCTCTTTTTCATTTAGAAGTATCTTACTTTAGAAATTAGGGTGATAACAAATATAAGGAATTTATCTTGATGATCACAGATGGTAGTCTAATATATCTCTACCAATCATAAGTTTCCCGTCCTTCTTTATTTTCTTTAACCCGGATGGAGTGTAAATAAGGGTAACAGCACTGTTTGCCTCTATTAAAATGTTCGTCTTTCCTGTGCAGTTCTTTTTAATATATCTTTTAGAAACAAGATCATAAATGTCTGTCGGTTCCTTGAAATCGTCATTAAGAGTTACTTCTTTAGCTTCAAAATACGGATTAAACAGCAAATAAGTGGGGTATTTCCTTGTTGAGTAGAAGTCTGTAGCATTACAGTCTAGTTGTAAGATACCTTTAATGTTTGTTGTGTCTACAATAGACGCTAACATCCCTATCCAAGCTGAGCCATACAAACAAATGTCTGTAGCCGATGACATTGTTTTTACCTGATCGCCAATGGCATAAGGCCCTTCATCTGCTAATAGTCCCTGCAAAGGTTCAAAATGATTGCCATGATCCAGATCTTTTCTCAATCCTTCGTAACAAATAACATGCTGAGGGTCGCCTTGCCAAATAGCACTTGACTGGCGGTTGCGGGGATGTTCATCTGCATAAAACAGTCGACTGGCGTTTGATAAGTTTAATATCCATTTCCCGATAGTTGAAGAATATGCCGGATTATATTTCACGATAGGAACAAGAGCAGCAGCCTGCGAAAAAGTATTCATGGCGAAAGCATATTGTTCTGCTTTCTTCTGTCCCACCAAACCATGAACGTCATATTGGTTCCATCGTTCGCACATCACTCCCCAGCCATCTCGATCGGAATTATTTCCGTCGAAGCACCAGTTAAGCATCTTCAGTTCATCATATTGAGTACCTAGTTCGGCATTCATCCTTACTGCCATGTACGCTCCGTACGGCATCATGATTTCATAAAAAGTGCCTTCTTCTTTGGGGCGTTCTTGTAGGAATGCCATACATTTGCGAGCTGCTTCAAGATATTTCTGATCTTTGTATTTGATCCACGAGATATACTCTAACCATGCAAGTCCTGCTGCAGCGTCAGGTTCTCGCCAGACATTGTTATTGTATCCTTTTCTCTCTTTAAAATCGAAGGCAGTAAAATCAAAGTCCGGATATTTTTTGTCTTTGCTTAAATCGTTGATTACTTCAAGCCAGTTGTCAACGGTAATCTTCATCGGCTCTTGCATCTCCGTTTTTTGTGGATATAGATCCACCAACATCGAATATGCCATTGCCGGCCATATCTCATACCAGAAGCTGTCTCCTGCCTTTCTGTCTAATCCATTTAAAATGAGATTGGTTCCGTTCTTTTTATTAAAGAACTGGCGTATCATTGTTATATAATCTTCTCCGTTATAATCACTTTTATCAATTCCCAGCAAACTGGCGCTAATAAGCGAACCCATGGTAGGGAGCGATTCATAGGAGTTTCCTCCCAAGCGTCCTCTGTCTACATAACTAGGAAGGCCAAAGGTGCGGAAAGGAAAGTTCGTCTGCGAATCGTCCCACCAAATAAGAGGTAAGTTTTGTCCTTTCGCATTGAAATTGTAAAATAACTTGTCTTGTTTAACCGCAATATCTTTCCAATCCTTCATTTTGTAAGGAAAAGGCATGTTGGGCATGTATTGCACCAGATGAATCTCTTTTTGATCAGCAGCTTTTTGTGCCGGAAGGTCAGTCAAAAGCAAACAAGCTATGGCAAGTAGAAATATCTTTTTCATGGTCTATAAGGTTCTAATAGGTAAGTAGTAAGGGGCGAATTTACTTCTGCCCCTTACATTCTTTGTTTTGTTAATAACCCGGGTTCTGACTTAGTATGTCATTGCTCTTATCTCGCTCACCTTGCGGAATAGGCAATAAATAATCTCTTTCATCATCAAAGTTAGCACCTTTGGATGTGCTATACTTGCTTGCATAAGCACGCATCACAGTGCCGAAACGCTTTTGTCTCATCAAGTCATCACGTCTCCATCCTTCCATGGCCAATTCGCAACGACGCTCATGCCAAATGATTGTTCGGAGTGCGTCTTGATTGGTTTCTGTAATGTCGAGCAAAGAGTTGGTTGTAGTAGCGGGAACATATTTCTGCTTGTCTCTTCTCGGATCCGTCGCTGCGGTATTGCGGGCTCTTCCTCTTACTTCATTCAAATAGGGGAGAGCAAGTCCCGATTTTCCATTCTCATTGAGTGTTTCAGCATACATTAAGAGAACATCCGAGTAGCGTATTAAACGTATGTTATAACTAATCATCCACACATCAAACCCTTGTTTCTCAACAGTTGGAACAGTCATCTTATAATCTTGATATCCGCTTGAAGACTCTGTATTATCCTGCTCTTCAGTATCTCCTACATATCTATCACCCGTTTGAGTAAACACGTAAGTAATACGCGGATCATCAGTATCAAATGCATCATAAAGATCTTGAGTAGGAACATGGAATCCATATCCCTGATAACCCGACACCCGTCTGCTTGTAAAGAAGTGAGGAACGTTTGTTCCGGTAGCAATTGTCTTGTCATAGACTTTATTTGCAATTTCAAAGACAGATTCCGTACTGTTTTCATATTCCGGTCGCCAGTTCATCCCGTAATCACTCAACAAAGTATAGTCTTTGTCTACTTCTACTATTTCGTGAAGTACCTTCTCTGCGGAAGTAAAATCGTTTCTGAACATATAAGTTTTAGCCAGCATGGTTTTGGCAAATCCACGCGTTATGCGGTAAGCATCATCGGCACCGTAAGCACTCTTTGCCGGTAAGGCAGATGCATCGGTAAGATCGGCTATGATGAGATTATATACGTCCTCAGTGCTGGCACGGGAAACCTTTAATATTTCTGTCGGCTGCATGGGTACAGTAACCAGAGGTACTTCACCAAAAGTTGTAACCAGACAATAATATCCGAATGCTCTTAATGCTTTAGCTTCATTGGCATAACGGGCTAATTTATCTTTGTCGCCCACAGCATTTGGAGCATAGTAAATGACGTCATTACAACGGTTGATTAATCTGTAGAGTATTTCCCAACGGCGACCAACTTCACCATTAGTGGTATACACCGTAAAATCCGATAGATCACGAACTTCAGCACGGTCCCCATCACCGCCGCCTCCTTTTAGTGCGTCATCCGTAGTACAATCGCCGATGAAATAATGATTCAGCGCATATTCGTTCCAGGTAGTGCGTAGTTGCAGATAAGCTCCTGTCAAAGCCTCTTCTATATCACTTTCTTTCTGATAATAACTGTTGCTGGTTGTTTTACCGTAGCTCGGTTCATCCAAAGAGCAGCTATATAATCCTATTCCGGCAAGAACGCCGCAAATTGTATATAATATCTTTCTCATAATGCTTTGTATTAAAGTTTAGATTTAAAATTGCAAATTAACTCCGAGGGTAAACGTACGCGAAGACGGATAACGTGTGGAGTCTACTCCCATGTTTAATGCATTGCTGATACCTAGTTCCGGATCAAGCCCGGAATAACCGGTTAGGGTGAAGAGGTTTTGTCCACTTACGTAGAGTCTGCAACTTGAAAACATTTTGCTCTTTTGGCAGATGATGCTTGGGATATTATATCCGATCTGTACGTTCTGTAAACGAAGGTATGAACCATCTTCAACATAGAAAGAAGAGCTTCTCATGTTATTGTTACTGTCGGAGTTGGTGATACGCGGATATTTGGCGTTATCTCCCTCTTTTGTCCAGGCTTTTGTATAAGCTTCTTCCAAGGCATTCTGGCGTCCGGCTGATGAAAGAGTGCCTTTTGCCACGTTCCATATATCGTTGCCGAGTGTTCCTTGGAATGCCATGCTAAGATCGAAACTCTTATAATTGAATCCTAAGTTGAATCCGTAAATCAAATCCGGATTCGGATCACCAATAAAGGTACGGTCATCATCATCGTTCAACGCACCGGATTCACCCAGTTTGGCAAATTTGAAGTCGCCCGGTTGAGCGTTCGGCTGAATCTTTGTTCCACTCTTATCCACATAACTATTTATTTCTTCCTGATTCTGGAAGATACCGATTTGTTTGTATCCCCAGAAACGTCCAATAGGGCCACCTACATAGGTACGGCTCACATCTCCACTTAAATATTCAGAAGTAAGCTTGGTTACTTTTGTTTTGTAAGCCGACATGTTCAAGCCTACATTATAATTGAAATCCTTACCAATTTGATTACGATAGTTGACTACCAGCTCAAAACCTGTATTCTTCAGATCACCTGCATTGAAGAAAGGACTGTTAGGAAATGCGCCGAATGAAGGAATAGGCATACTCAGTAGCATGTCGCTTGTCTTCTTTACATAAAAATCCATACTTACATCCAGACTGCTTTTCAAGAAAGACATGTCCAGACCGATATTGGTTTGCTGACTGGTTTCCCATTTAATATCAGCATTTCCTACATAGGTAGGTACATAACCTTGTGAATAGCCGTTTCCAAAATACCATTGCATCTCATCGTTTGTCCCGATCAAAGTCAGCGGTGCATCCCTGTCAATACGCTGGTTACCGTTTTGTCCCCAACCCACACGCAGTTTCAAATTAGAGATAGCATTTTCAACACTCATGTTTTTGAAGAATTCCTCATTGCTAATTCTCCATCCCAATGATACAGAAGGGAAATATCCCCAACGATTATTTTTGGCGAATTTTGAAGAACCGTCGGCACGGAAGTTCACTGTTGCCAGATATCTATCGTCGTATGCATAGTTGATACGTCCGAGATAAGATAACATGGAAGAAGTCTCTTTTGAACCCGAAACTTTATCGCCGGCAGTCTGTGCATTAAGTATCTGATAAATTTCTTCGTTGCCCAATGCATTTCTCTTGAAGGCATTGATTGTTTCATTCTTATTTTTCTCGTAAGTCATAGCTACCATTGCATCCAGTTTATGTTTGCCAATGGTGGCGTTATAATTAAGACGTTGCTCCACCAGATAGTTGAAGGTAACATCACTATTGTTGTTCAATTGGGTTTCAGTGCTGTATTTACTCTCTTTGTTAGCCAGATTGTCGTCAGAGAAAGTTGAGGTATAGATTGGGCGGAAATCTTTGAATGTATCGTGATATCTTTCAAAACTATATTGTACCCGGTAAGACAGATTCTTGTATAACTTAAGTTGTGCAAAGGCATTGCCGAACACATTAAAAACATCATTATATCTGTTAGGCAATTCAAGCATGGCCACCGGATTTGGATCATAAGACCATTCGGTAGGAGCATATTTGTTGTATTGATAGTTCTGAGAAGATGGATCTACCAACGGATTGATTACCGGAGTAAACGGGTCGGCTTTTTGTATAAAGTCAAATGAAGGAATCGCCCCTGCATCACGTTTCTTTATCTTAGCCAAATTGATATTTGTACCTACCGTTATGTAGTTATTAATATCATATTCTTGGTTTAACTTTAAAGAAAGCCTTTTGAATTCGGTTGTTATAATAGCGCCTTGGTCATCCATGTACCCTAGGCTGAGAGATGATCTTGATTTATCGGTGCCTGTACGGATGCTTAAGTTGTAGTTCTGATTAAATGCCGAGCGGGTAACTGCATCCCACCAATTAGTGTCATAACCTTTTTTATATTGATTGGTGAACTTCTCTTTCATAGAATTCTGAAAGCTTGCATCATTCTTGTAAGCTTCAGTTATGAAGTTGTAATATTGCTCACTATTCATCATGTTTAGTGCCTTATAGCTGTTTTTGACTCCTGCATAAGCATCCAACGTTACAATCGTCTGTCCTTTAATTCCTCCTTTTGTCGTAATCAGAATGACGCCGTTCGACCCTTTTGATCCATAGATAGCACAGGCCGATGCATCTTTCAGCACTTCCATGCGCTCAATGTCGGAAGGATTCAAACTGCTGATGTTGTTCATGAACTGTCCATCGACAACAAATAATGGATTGTTGTCGTTAACAGTACCCAAACCTCTGACACGAATGACTGCATCCGAACCCGGTTGACCCGAACTAGCTGCAACAAACACACCGGCAGCTTTACCTGTAAGCAGTTCGGATGCATTAGAAACAGCATAGTTCTTAATGTCTTTGCTACTAATAGAAGCCAAAGCACCGGTAAGATCACTCTTTCTTTGCGTACCGTAACCAATTACCACAATCTCATCCAGCTTATTATCGGATATAAGCTTTACATCTAAAGTTCCGTCCTTTGTAACGATTACTGTTTGAGTTTTATAACCGACATACGAAAATGCAACCTTACTTGATGATATGCCTAGTGAATACTTGCCATCAAGGTCTGTTATAGTGCCATTGGTTGTTCCTACTTCAAGTACCGAAACTCCAATCAAAGTCTCTCCAGTATTACTATCGTATACTGAACCTGAAATTTTCTTCGTTTGCTGTGCAAATGTACTTATGCAAACAAAAAGAAGAAGTGTTAGAGAAAATACATGTTTACTCATGGTATATTTAAGATTTAATGATATGAAATGATATATTGTTTATTTGCGATAATTTTGCCATTATCCCAACTCAGTTTGGTTCCCGTAGGGAGCTCTACAACGATTCGTGCCTCATTAGCCGGAATTTCAAAAGAACCGTCTGTCTTTACATCTTTAGCCACATACTTTTTTGCAACAATATCGAACAGATCACAGGCTTGTGAAGCATGGTAGGCAATGACTTTTGTTTCCTTGTAAGGATTGTAATATAGATATACCGGATAAGGTTTCTCTACGTAAAAGTCAGTAATGTTGCAATCCAATTGTAAGATACCTTCAACGTTTGTCTTGCTTACAATGGATCCTAATATACCGACGGGGGATGAACTATAAACGCTAAACATACTTTCTGTAGGATTACCTGCAATCCATTTAGGACCGTCTCCGATGGCTACCGGGCTGACGCCTTTTAAGGATTCCTTGCCGTAATCATCTGCTTTGCGCAAACCCTCGTAAGAGACATTATTGTTTGTTATATCTTTGAATTCAGGAGCCCATTCATGCTTGTCGTCAATCTCCATCGGATAGAACAAACGACATGCACTGGCATTGTTTAGCATCCATTTGCCAATGGCTTTTGCGTACTGAGGTTGGTATTTTACCATCGGAATGAAAGGCCATGCCGGTTTGATACTGTTCATGAGAAATGCATATCCGCCACCATCAGTGATGCTTCCTTGCAAGCCACTTACATCATAATCGCCCCATTTGCCCACAATGATACCCCATCCGGTTCTTCCCGTGCGACTTTTACATCCGTCGAATACCCAGTCGAGTAATTTATGCACATCATAATTGGTTCCTTCCGTTGCATTCAGGTAAGCAGCGGTGTAAACACCCAATGGTAGAAGAATTTCATAGAAACGGCTTTCTTTTTGAGAAAGAAGTGCTTCAATGGCACTTTTGCTATGTTGCAAATAACGTTGGTCGCCAAATTTGTGATAAGCACACAATAATACGTAAGCATGACCACCGGCAGCATCTTGCTGTAGAGGGATGTTATTAACCATTCCCTTCATTTGTGCATAGTCGAAGTATGAATAGTCATAATTACCATGAAGCACAGAGTCTGCCTTTACAAATTGTTCCGCAATCGTTCTTTGTATTTTCTCTGCTCCGTTCACATTAGGAAAAACATCGCATACAGCATAATACAAAGCATTCGGTAGAATATCGTACCACCAATCACGTCCGTAACCGCCACCCAATTGGGCGATTGAAGGGTTGGTGTTGTTCATCATGATGTTCCAACCATTATCGGAATTGAAATAGTTTTGTACCATCTTCACGTAGTTGTATCCGTCTTGATTGGTTTTGTCAATTCCTACTAATCCTGCTCCCAAAATAGCTGCAAGGGAGTTGAGGCTTTCATGAAATTCTCCGTTATTGGCATCTTTGCCCTGACGAATATCTTTAATAGCAGTATAGAGTCCGAACGTCGTCTGGTTGATGTTTCTACGGCTATCGTCCAACCAGATCAGCGGTCCCACTTTGCTTTGATTCTTCCAATCGAAAATAAATTTATCATACGTCCTTGCTTTCTCTTTCCAGTCTAGCATTTTGTATGAAGAAGGCATATCAGGCATTGAATCGATCCTACTAATCGATGCTTGTGTTATTTCGTTTCCAAAGAATCCTTTCTTTGGAGAACAAGCAACAAATAGAGATAGGACAATGAAGGCAACAAACCCTTTACTTATTCTTTTCATGTTCAATAGTATTGGTTTTATTCGTAATGTTTTTAGCTAGAGGATATGCCAATAACTGCAATCCTGCAACAATAATTAATGCATATTTAAGAGCGAAATCCTGTGATATGCAATAGGCGAGAAAGATGAACAATAACAGACCAAACGCTCTTCCCAGGAAAAGTCCGAACTCGTGGCTTAATATATAAGCATATTCGTTTCTGTTCTCAATTTTAGCTACAGCATCAATGGTTCTCATCATAATGGGAAAATAGGCCAAATCGAACAATGGTTGGAATACCACTTTACACAATACAAAAAGAATGACTCCCATTGCAGAGAAAAGTAGTCCATTAAATAATGTACCTACAAAGAAAACAACTAATCCGCCCACAAATATTTTCAAACGATCCTGAGGTCTGGCTATACGTCCGAGGATATAAACTAAAATAGCTGTTAATGCACCACTTGTTCCTTGTATCAAACCCAGTGCACCTTCGTCTCCCACTAATTTCAAAACCAATATAGCCGGAGCTGTAACGAGGAAACCTTGTACCATTCCTTTCAATGATGCTAATAGCAACATCTTTTTCCAAAGTATATTGAAACGAAAATAGATGAATGAAGTTTCTTTTGGGTTGGCAAATTTGCCTTTCCATAGAACCATGCAGGCAATGATGGTAATCCCTATCATCACCATTGTTACAATGCGATAGGATGTATTGATATCAATGAGCATGCCCCAGACTTCCTTGCCATCAATCTGACTGATGAAAGCTCCGATAATCAAAGGAATACCGATAGAAGCAATGGAAAAGAAGAACGACTCCAAACCAAAGAAGTAGTTTCTGTTATTATCATTTGTGTTGTAAAGGGCTAACAAGTACCTGTTTGTCCAGAAGAAACCGGAGGCGGCTCCCATCAAGAACCCGGCCAATCCTAACTCCGCAAAACCCAGAGTCTTCAGAGCCATCATTCCAAACATGGAAATGCCGCTCACAAAGATGCCTACGGAATAAAGTCCTTTCACACTGTATTTCTTCAATAAGAAGCCATTGATAAGCGAGGTGGTAACGATGCCGGTATACATGGCCAATTGGTAGAATGCAACCATTACCGGATCGCTGGTGTTGCGCATGATATAGGCACCGACAAATATCTCTACAACCGGAAGAACCAGGGCATATAGCATATTTGTGACCAACAAGGTACGCATGTTGTGCTCCTGTTGCTTAAAGAATAAATATTCTTTTTTCAGTTTATTCATCTTGATGTTTATATTACTTTTAAGGCATTCAGTATTTCAGAGATAGAGAGTTCGGCTTTACAAATCACTTCATCACTGGCTCCGTAATATATAGTAACGGTATCTTCTTCAACTAAATGTCCGTTGGTAAATATTACATTGCCGAAGAACCCGGTTTGTTCGTATGTTGCAATCGGTTCCATAATTGGTTCATCGCTTCTTGCGATTACTTTGGAGGGATCGTTTAAGTCGAGCAGCAAAGCTCCGAGACAATAACGGTGATTGGAGTCAGCTCCGTGATATATCTCCAACCAACCTTTTGCTGTCTTTATCGGAGCAGCTCCTGCACCTACCCGGGCAGAATCCCACATACCATCACGTGTCGTTGCTACACATTTATGATTGCCCCAATGTAACCGGTCGAATGATTCCGCTAACCATATATAGTTACCACCAAGTTCAGGACTACTGGGGCGATGAAGAGCAAAGTATTTATCACCAATTTTCTCTTCAAATAAGGCGCAATCTTTATTGTGAGGAGGAAATATCATTCCATGACGCGTATAGTTTTTCCAGTCGTTCGTATGAATGATGCCTACCCCTACGGCGATGGAAGATACTTCAGTGAAAGTCAAATAGAAGCCATCTTTGGTTGTTGCTACCCGACAGTCTTCAATCCCAAACGACTCTAAGTCCCCTTGTCCGAAGATCGGTGGAAATTCAACTTCATCTTTAAAATGTATCCCGTCTTCGCTCGATACAAGTCTGAGGTAAGACATGGTTGTCAGATAGTTTTTTCCTTTGTAGCCAATGACACGTGGGTCGGAAGCATCAAGATCGGGATCGCTCTTTGAAAAAGAGACTACTTCAATCTTGCCTTCCTTATTATATATAGGAAAGCTAATCACGCCTTCCTTTTGTATCGGGCGTTCTGCAACACGTAAAAGTAGCCAAATTTTCCCCTGATATCTGAATACTCCGGGATTTAACAGGCAAGTAATTTCCATTCCACTTATTCCTGCTTTTAAATCCTTTGGAGCCAATAAAGGATTTGCCTCACATCTTTTTGCTATATCCATGGTTTTTCGATTTAATTAAATATTCTGCCGGCAAATGTATGGTAGTAGTAGGCGGAGAATGGTTACTATAGTCTCAAATGGGTATACACATGTTCAATAACATATTTTAAAGAGCTTTTTGATTTATGAGATACTATGTTTTGTTCTATCGGATTGTCGTCAAAATGAAACAAGGTTTTCCTGATTATAATGAAGATGTAATCTTGTAACAATTCCTTAAAACAATTGTAACATCGAAGGTGTTTCTTTGTAGACAGAATAAATCTGAGCCGAATGATAGGGTTATTTAATGATTGCTTTCCCCCAATAATGGACGGAGTGTCTCTGACTACGCAAAACTATGCATATTGGTTACACCAGAAAACGCACAATGTTTGTGTCGTTACTCCGAAATCTCCCGAAGCAAAAGATGAAGGTGAATATCCTGTGTACAGGTATTCGTCTATCCCCATACCGATGCGCAAACCTTATCGACTAGGATTTCCCCGCATTGACTGGCCTTTTCATGAACGCATCAATCGGCTTTCGTTTGAATTGCTGCATGCTCATTGCCCTTTTTCCTCCGGAGCTTTGGCTATGCAAATAGCCCGGACACAAAAGGTACCTATCGTCGCTACTTTTCACTCTAAGTATAGGTCTGATTTCGAACGAGCCATCTCCAGTAAGTTGGTGGTAGATATCCTGATAAAGAGGGTGATCCGTTTTTATGAGGCGGCCGATGAAGTTTGGATCCCTCAGGCGACGGTAGAAGAAACTCTTCGGGAATACGGCTACAAGGGAAAGGTGGAAGTGGTGGACAATGGTAATGATTTTGTGGGCGGCGCTTCTGTTCCTATGCTTCGTGCAGAAGTACGTGCGCAACTTGGCCTTTCTGACAATGAATTTATGTTTCTGTTTGTTGGGCAGCACATTTGGGAGAAGAACCTGGGTTTTTTGCTCAAAGCTTTGTCTTTACTCAAAGACTTACCTTTTAAAATGTACTTTATTGGTTCCGGCTATGCCTCCCAAGAGTTAAGGCGGATGGTTGAGACTCTATCCCTTTCCTCTAAAGTTTCTTTTGTGGGAAGCATTAGCGAGCGCGATGAGCTGAAGCGATATTATGCGGCGGCCGATTTGTTCCTGTTTCCTTCTCTCTATGATAATGCTCCCTTGGTAGTGCGGGAAGCTGCTGCTCTGTCTACTCCATCTGTATTGATTAAAGGTTCCACTTCAGCCGAGATAGTCACCGATTCTTATAATGGATTTCTTTCGGAGAATACCGTTGAAGATTTTGCCGCGAGACTGAGAAACTTAATGGAGACTCCTCAACTCATCAAACAGGTTGGCATCCAAGCCACAAACTCCATTGTACGTTCTTGGGAAGATGTAACCGGAGAAGTCTATGATCGATATACCAATTTAATGAACAGAACCTTGAAAAGATAACCTTATCTGCCGTAATGATATGACGACTGAAATCAAAACGTTTAAAGGGTTTTATATCCTCCTTCCTGTTATTATTGGCCTGTCCGTGGTGGCTTGGTTATTCTATCAAGAATTTAATGCAGCACTTTTTGCCGGCATTCACTTTTCTACGCAGATGTTTGTCGGTATCTTGATGGCTTTTCTATTGATGTTTGGACGGGATCTTGGATTAATGTGGCGTTTTCGCGTGATCACTGACAATACACTGACGTGGCGGCAAACCTTCAATGTGAATATGCTTTGTGAGTTTACCTCTGCCGTAACCCCTTCTTCAGTGGGTGGAAGTAGTCTTATTGTTTTGTTTCTGAACAAAGAAGGTATCAACATGGGGCGAAGTTCGGCGTTGATGATTTCTTGCTTGTTTCTTGACGAACTGTTTTTAGTCTTAGCTTGTCCGCTGGCTCTTTTACTTTTCTCCTTCGATGAGCTTTTTGGAGATCCCACTCTTTTGTCTTCGGGCATCAAAATTTTATTTTTTGCTGTATACATTGCTATAGCGCTCTGGACGTTTTTACTTTATATCGCTCTCTTCAAGCGTCCTGAATACGTAAAGAGATTATTGCTTGCATTGTTTCGTTTGCCTTTTCTTCGTCGCTGGCGTAAGGGAGTGGAGACTCTGACCGAAAATTTGGTTCTTAGTTCGGGCGAGATGAGCCGCAAGCCTTTTTTGTTTTGGTTGAAAGCTTTTGGTAGCACTTGCCTCTCTTGGTTCTCGCGCTATCTGGTGGTTAATGCTTTATTCTTTGCCTTTTCCACACAAGGAGATCATGTGTTGGCTTTTGCCCGGCAACTCATCCTTTGGGTGGTGATGACGATTAGTCCCACTCCCGGTGGCAGTGGGGTAAGCGAGTATTTCTTTCAGGTCTATTATGCTGATTTTTTCTCCGTTGCGGGCATGGCCTTAGTGGTTGCTTTCGTTTGGAGGGTGATAAGCTATTACATGTATCTCATCATTGGTGCCATCATTATTCCAAACTGGATAAAAAAGATGAAAAATTAAAACCGTTGTAACACGACTGTCAATCAAACGTAAAATCTTGTCTCTATTTTTGTGGAAAGAAAAAAAGAAGTCACAACATGAGAACAATAGAATCACAACAACAAAATCGTTTTGCATTGATTGGAGCAATAATGGTTGCCGTTAGCTTAGTTTTTTTGCTATACGTGGGCACTTCTCTTTATTATTCCGGAAAGAAATTCCAAGAGCAGACTCATTCTGTTCAGCTCGTTTCTAAATAACAGGTTTCCTCTATTCCTTTTTCATCCGTCATTTTGTCAGTTTCCTTCTGCCAAACAGAGTTTTTCTCTCTTTGGCATACTTTTGGCATACTCTTTTACGTCCGCTATTTTGATGCGGAACAAAACTAATATAATAGTATAACATAAAACAAAAGAACTATGAACATTAAACCATTAGCAGACAGAGTGCTTATACTCCCTGCACCTGCAGAAGAAAAAACAATTGGTGGTATCATTATTCCTGATACAGCAAAAGAGAAACCTTTGAAAGGTGAAGTTGTGGCAGTAGGTCACGGTACAAAAGACGAAGAGATGGTATTGAAGGTAGGCGATACTGTTTTATACGGTAAGTATGCCGGAACAGAGCTCGAAGTAGAAGCGGGCAAATACCTCATTATGCGTCAAAGCGACGTTCTCGCTGTTTTGGGTTAATAAAAAGATAAATAGTAAAACAATAAAATTGTAAAAACATTATGGCAAAAGAAATATTATTCAATGTTAGTGCCCGCGATCAACTGAAAAAAGGCGTTGACGAGCTTGCAAATGCAGTGAAAGTAACTCTCGGCCCGAAAGGACGTAACGTTATCATCGAAAAGAAATTCGGTGCTCCTCAAATCACAAAAGATGGTGTAACGGTTGCTAAAGAAATTGAATTATCTGATCCTTTCCAGAATACCGGTGCTCAACTGGTGAAAGAAGTTGCTTCAAAAACAGGTGACGATGCTGGTGATGGTACTACTACAGCTACTGTTTTGGCTCAATCTATTGTAGCCGAAGGAGTGAAGAATGTAACTGCCGGTGCCAATCCAATGGATTTGAAACGCGGAATCGACAAAGCTGTCATCAAAGTAGTTGAAGCGATCAAAGCACAAGCTGAAAAAGTTGGAGACAACTATGATAAGATAGAGCAGGTTGCTACTGTTTCTGCTAATAATGATCCTACAATTGGTAAACTGATTGCCGATGCTATGCGTAAAGTTTCTAAAGATGGTGTGATCACTATTGAAGAAGCTAAGGGTACGGATACTACTATCGGTTTGGTAGAAGGTATGCAGTTCGACCGCGGTTATCTTTCTGCTTATTTCGTAACTAACACTGAAAAGATGGAGTGCGAAATGGAGAAACCATATATCCTTATCTATGATAAGAAGATCTCTAACTTGAAAGACATGCTTCCTATTTTGGAACCTGCCGTTCAAACCGGTCGTCCATTGTTGATCATTGCCGAAGATGTAGATAGCGAAGCATTGACTACTTTGGTAGTTAACCGCTTGCGTTCTCAATTGAAGATTTGCGCAGTGAAAGCTCCGGGCTTTGGCGATCGCAGAAAAGAAATGCTCGAAGATATTGCTATCCTGACAGGTGGTTTGGTTATCAGCGAAGAAAAAGGGTTGAAACTAGAACAAGCTACTCTTGAGATGCTTGGTACTTGCGACAAAGTAACAATTTCTAAAGATAACACTACCATCGTAAACGGTGCAGGTGCAAAAGAAAATATTGAAACACGTATTGGTCAGATCAAAGCTCAGATAAAGAGTACTACTTCTGATTACGACCGTGAAAAACTTCAGGAACGTTTGGCTAAGTTGTCAGGCGGTGTAGCTGTACTTTATGTAGGCGCTGCTTCTGAAGTGGAAATGAAAGAGAAGAAAGATCGCGTTGACGATGCACTCTGTGCTACTCGTGCAGCTATCGAAGAAGGTATTGTTCCCGGTGGTGGTGTAGCTTACATCCGTGCCATCGAAGCTTTAGAAGGCATGAAGGGTGATAACTTGGATGAAACAACCGGTATTGAAATCATCAAACGTGCCATTGAAGAACCTCTTCGTCAGATTGTATTCAATGCAGGTAAAGAAGGTGCAGTTGTTGTTCAGAAAGTACGTGAAGGCAAAGGTGACTTCGGATACAATGCTCGTACTGATGTATACGAAAATATGCATGCTGCCGGTGTGGTAGATCCTGCTAAAGTAACTCGCGTTGCTTTGGAAAATGCAGCTTCTATTGCAGGTATGTTCCTTACTACTGAATGTGTTGTAGTAGAGAAGAAGGAAGATAAACCAGAAATGCCTATGGGTGCTCCCGGAATGGGCGGTATGGGTGGCATGATGTAAACTCATTTTTCTCTGATAAAAATAAAAGAAGAAGGCTGTTTCCTGTTAAAAGGAAGCAGCCTTTTTACTTAAAATACTGTATTATAGCTTTTTTATTGTTTGTTGAGAAACGTTTTTGATAGTGTTAAAAACCTATTTTGAAATAGACTTTTAGCACTTCTGTAATAACCTTTCTGTTTCTTTTTTGTTTCCTTTATATTAAAACATTAGCCGGAATATAGTTTTAACTTTTTAAATGATTGGTGAGATGGATAAAAGAGAAATTGGCTGCAATGCAGGAAAGATTTGGCAAATACTTAGTGATAATGCCAATTGGAGCTATGGTGAATTAAAGAAAAAATCGGGTTTAAAGGATAAAGAGCTTGGTGCTGCTATCGGTTGGCTGGCGCGTGAAAACAAGATTGAATTTGAACAAGAGGGGGAAGAATTATACATTTACTTGTGTGTCAACGTATATATTGGTTGATAACCTCTCTTAGTTGACAGACTCCCCGAGAAACTCCTCAAAGGAGTTCCTCCAGGAATCGTGTGCTTTATTCGCTTACTTTGTCTTCCTTCTTTTGCTTATTATTCTTCACCTCTATGATGAAAGCAAGGATTAACCCTGCGCCTCCGAACAATAATACACAAGAACCATAAACAACACCCGAAATTTGCTGAATTTGCCAACCACTATCTTGCATCTCTGTGCCATAAAAAGGGAAATAGTTCACACAGATAAGAAAACCAACGAGAAGTCCCAAGCCTACTCCCATGAGCAAACATCCTGCTTTTAACGCACTGAATGAAAAGTTGTTTTGTACAAGTTGCGGCAGAGGAATTTTTTGGAGTGACGAAAGGTCGATTAATTTTTCGTTCATCTTTTCGATGATAGTCAGGCGTTCGCGCTTACGCACAAAGAGTTCAAACAGTCTGTAAATACCTAAGGTAACGATGCCCACAATGAGGGGGGCCATAATAAAATCCATCATAATCGTACTGTGTTAAAGTGAATACTTTTGTTCTTTGCACTGTTTGACGCAAAAGAATGAGAAAGGTTACAAGCTTTTCAATAAAATAATAGTTATCATTGCAGTTCCTTGAAGAACATATTATAATAGTATGGAAATAATTCATGCTTTATACCTGTAACCTTTTCCGTTGAGCTGCGTCTAACGGAGTACATTCATAAGTACGCATGGAAGCGAAAGACGAAACACAGTACATTCAACGGATACTCGATGGAGAAACAGAACTTTATGCAGTTCTGCTCGATCGTTATAACCGTCCCATCTATTCACTTATTGTGCAGATGGTTTCGTGTCCGGAAGATGCGGAAGAATTGGTGCAGGATACTTTTTTGAAGGCGTTTCGCAGTTTGGGAAATTATAAAGGAGAGAGCCGTTTCTCTACTTGGTTGTATCGAATTGCTTATAACATAACGATATCGTTCACGAGGAAAAAACGGCAAGAGTTTTTGTATTTAGAAGATAGTACAATAAACAATGTACCTGATGAAAAGGCGGAGGAGATACTTTGTCCCACTGACGACGAAGAGCGCATTACTGCTCTGATTCAGGCTATCGAATTGTTGAATGCAGAAGAAAAAGCTGTTATTACGCTTTTTTATTATGAACAGAAATCAATAGAGGAGGTAGGTGAGGTATTGGACCTGACTGTTTCTAATGTAAAGGTCAAACTACACCGCATTCGCAAAAAAATAGTTTTGTTAATGAGTAAAAAGGAGGGTGCATCCTCATGGAAAGGAGAATAATATGGAAATAAATAAAAATGCAAATACTGCGCTTAGGCAGGCCCTTGAGGGTAGGCGTGAGGGTAGCTTGTCTTCTAACTTCACTTTCAGGATGATGGAACAAGTCCGTATAGAAGCTCAAAGACAGCATAAACGCAAAGTTGTGCTTGGCTCGATCTCTTTGATTACGGCCTCTTTGCTGTTGATTGCTTTAGCTGTCTATGCGCTCGTCTTTCGCCTGAATATTAACTGGGGTGATTTTATGCCTCAGGTGCGTTTTTCCGAATCGTCATCTATGATCGGATTTTATGGCTACATAGCCGTACTTGTTCTGGCTTTGCTTGGTTTGGATCATTTATTGAGGGCAACCAAACGAAAGAAAGGTTTCTGAGCTAGTTTTTTTGCTCATAAATCTTTTACTTTGCAGCCTTATTTAAAAGATAGAATATGAGAAGTTTTGCATCTGATAATAATTCCGGAGTGCATCCATTGGTGATGGAAGCATTGAGTCAAGCTAATGAAAATCATGCGTTAGGTTATGGTGATGACCGCTGGACGGAAGAAGCTGTGGCGAAGATTAGAGAGACATTCACTCCCGATTGCGAACCCTTGTTTGTGTTTAATGGTACAGGAAGTAATATAGTAGCACTTCAATTGATGGTGAGATCTTATCACTCCATTATTTGTGCTGAAACAGCGCATATCTATGTGGACGAATGCGGGTCACCGGTAAAAAGCACCGGAGCGCAAATCCGTCCTGTAGCTACTCCTGACGGTAAACTGACACCAGCGCTGATACAACCTTATCTACATGGTTTTGGCGACCAGCACCATTCACAACCGGGTGCTATTTATTTGTCGCAATGCACCGAATTGGGGACTATCTATACCGTTGATGAGCTGAAAGAGATTACTGCTCTCGCTCATCAGCATGGCATGCGTGTGCACATGGATGGAGCAAGAATTGCCAATGCTTGTGCGGCACTGAATGTTTCTCTACGTGCGTTGACGGTGGACTGTGGTATTGACGTACTTAGCTTTGGAGGTACAAAAAACGGCCTGATGATGGGAGAATGTGTGATTGTGTTCGACGCGTCATTGAAGGCTGAGGCTCGTTTTATTCGCAAGCAGTCGGCTCAACTGGCTTCTAAGATGCGTTATCTTTCGTGTCAGTTCACGGCTTATCTTACCGATGATCTTTGGTTAAAGAACGCTGCCCATGCCAATGCCATGGCGGGAAGATTGTATCAGGAATTGAAGTCTGTTCCGGGGGTTCATTTTACTCAGAAAGCAGAGAGTAATCAATTATTTCTTTCCATGCCGCGTGAGTTGATTGATAAGCTGCTGCAATCCTATTTCTTCTATTTTTGGAAAGCAGAGGAGAATGAAGTTCGCTTGGTTACTTCTTTCGATACTACCGATAACGACATTGACCAATTCATAAAAGTACTTCACTCATAACTCTTGTGCTCATGTAAGATACTTAGTTATATACCATTTTAGCTTGCATAGATACCGACACCGCACAAATTCCATTATCCAAAGAATCGATGTACAGGTGCAGCGTGAATTTATTTCTCCACGGAAGGAAGAGGCGTTGTGGAAAGGCATTCGCCAGCAACAGGGTTTCCCTGTCAGGAATGAACTTCCCGAAGAGGAAGAGAATCACCACCAGATCCTTACTTTCTATCTCCACATAACTTATCTTGTCCACAAATGACAGGTCGAGTGAAGGCTTCTCGTCAAAATAGCACATCAATACCGAGCGCAGGCGTAGAAAGGTATTCTTCTCTATGCGCCAACGATTTTGCCTGCCGCTCTTGCTTAAGAGCATGTAGTCATTCTTTCTTTTAAGGTATATATATTTATCCATAAGCTTCCGATTCTTTTTTTTAAAAGCCTCCCGGACACTTCCGGGAGGCACAAACAAAACAAACAAATAATGCCGTGATTCACATCATGGGCCTCTTTAATGTTAAAATTAAGAGAACAAATACTCTTCAAATATCCAATCACAATGACAATCGCCACAGATTTAAGTCGCTACCCTCCTTAATCTCATTTGCACGGGCAATACGCTGAAATCATCATAGGGCGAGCCCGCCAACGGATACAGATAAAGCCTGAATGAACATTCTTGTGATAAAGGCAGACGTTGGGGAAAAGCTTCCGTTAAGAACAGTCCCTCCTCATCGGAGTGATCAATATTGAACAGGAAGCTGATCAGCCTGAATTCCCCGTCCTCCAACTGCCCTTGTTCCATCCATGCGAGGAGTTCCCTGTCAAACAAAGGAGTCTCCTCAAAATAGACAAGCAGATAATCGCGAAGACGTATCAGGTCTTCTTTCTCCACCCTCCACCGGTTCTCCTTTCTGATGTGTCTGAAAAGCAGGAAGTCATTCATCGTCGCGCTTTTATTTCTGTTTGAGATTATTGTAAATGGCCTTTCTAAAGGAACTTCCCTGGTTAATGTCGGTTCTGTGATAACAGCCCACCCACAGATAACAAGTGGCGTTCATCAGGTCCCTGTTCAGGCGGTACCACGGGGTTGTCGAGTGTCCCACTACCCCGAAGATGTGTCCCAACTCGTGAGCCAGCACCGTGGGGTTGAGGCAGCACGTTTGCGAAATACCGAAAGCAGAGCTGTTTTCCAGACGGTTTATGTCATACACATTGGTATAAGCGCGGCCCAACACACTGGAACCCCACCACCACTGGCGTACAAGCATGAAGATATCTTTTCCCACCGTAGGATATGTTGCACTGTTGCTACGCACAAAGGTACGGAAGTTGGCAAGGTCGGCACCGGAGTCATTGGTGCTGTTGAAATCGCAGTCCTGCACGGTGAACACCAGCTTGGGAGCATTGCCCCTGTCGCCGCTGAACACGTCGTCAATGGATTTCTGCGCTTTTTCCACCTGCCATGCCAGCTCGTAAGAGATGGGGCGGGTAGCGTTTTTGCCGATGAGCAGGTAGATGTTCACGGTTCTGTTTCGCGGGAATGTGTAACCCGATGCCCGGGTAATCAATGTTCCGGCCATGCGCTCCTGCTCTTGCTGCGAAACGGTCTCATAATCGTCTTCCGCGGCAGAAAGCGTACTTTTGGTAGACACATCGTGCGCCTTCCGGGCTTCATGGATATTGATCTTCATCGACTTTCCTTCCGGTGAGAGGGTAACGGCAGAAGTGACCGATGACCTGGTAGCCGATGAGATTTCCGAATAAACCTTTGCTTGGGCATTCATCTCCTCTGTCGAGGCGTATGACACATATCCCTGTTCCGAACCCGCGTTGCCGATCAGGAACGAGATGAATTCGTCGCTCAGGGAGACCGAGACCGAATCGTTTCCTTCATAGGAGTTCACGGTCTCTCCCTCAAGGCTCATGCTCACATTCTCCATCTTTTTGAATGCGGCAACCGGAATCGTCGAGGCACTGTCTTTGAGTATCACGGCGCTTCCCGATTCGATGGCCAATTTTGCCTTGGCATAGGTAAAATTGTTCAGGTCAATAACCACGGACGCTTCCGCTGTGGTGGCGGGCAAATCCGAATCACTTGCGCACGAGGTCGTCAATAACGGCATGAGAAGCGCAAGGAAACCATACTTTAACAGATTCTTTTTCATCATTTTCTTTGTAATTTTATTCATAATAACTGTTTTATCGGCTACAATTCAATCTCCGGCATGGTGATCAC
>Ga0316602_10000393_pt1 | contig 25546 bp, 10 predicted proteins | sample OWC_soil_day10_C_FD_203103 | JGI IMG/M metagenome (GOLD analysis project Ga0316602, IMG submission 203103) | Wetland soil microbial communities from Old Woman Creek delta, Ohio, United States - OWC_soil_day10_CT | ecosystem: Environmental > Terrestrial > Soil > Wetlands | place: USA: Ohio... | reverse complement strand
CAGCAACCGTTCCCTGCTTGCGAAGGGGCAATGTATTTTTTTCGTTCTTGAGCAGAACAAAACTCTCGGCAGCTATCTTCCGAGCGATGGCACGATGCTCGGGCGTATAAATTTCCTTTGCAGGGCGCTTCACATCGCAATACTTATAAGGATCCTCAAAGAGTCCGAGTTTATACTTAGCCTCTAAGATACGGCGACAAGCCGTGTTGACTGTTTCCTCGGAAACCTTACCTTCCTGAATCGATTTCTTTATTGTGCCAATAAAACCGTCACTAACCATATCCATGTCCGTACCGGCATTGAGTGCTCGTGCGGAAACTGTTTGTAAATCACCGATGCCGTGGTTAACCATTTCAGAGATTCCTGTAAAGTCACTTACCACAAAACCCTTGAAACCCCATTGCTTGCGAAGTACGTCTGTAAGTAACCACTTATTGGCTGTTGCAGGAATTCCGTTTATTTCGTTAAAAGAGACCATTACACTTCCGGCACCAGCTTCAACGGCCGCTTTGTAAGGAAGCATATATTCATTAAACATACGGTTTTGACTCATGTCCACCGTATTATAATCACGTCCTGCTTCGGCTGCTCCGTAAAGAGCGAAATGCTTTACGCAAGCCATGATTTCGTTTTTGTTTGCCATGCTGTTTCCCTGATATCCCTTTATCATGGCTTTAGCTATCTCACCACCTAGGAATGGATCTTCTCCACTACCTTCAGAAACACGACCCCAACGGGCATCTCTGCTTATATCCACCATTGGACTGAATGTCCAACTAATGCCATCGGCGCTTGCCTCTGTTGCTGCAATGCGCGCCGATTGCTCAATGGCTGCCATGTTCCATGTGCAAGCCAGTCCTAATGGGATAGGAAATACCGTTTCATAGCCATGAACAACGTCCATGCCGAAGAGCAACGGAATACCTAGTCGGCTCTCTTTAACAGCCAACTTTTGTACATCTTTAATCTTTTCTACCCCTTTGAGATTGAATAATCCGCCTACCTGTCCTGTGCGAATCTTCTGTGCAACATCACTACTCTTAGCCTGTCCGGTAGTAATTTCACCACTTACCGGAAGATTGAGTTGTCCGATCTTCTCTTCCAACGTCATCTTCTTCATCAGATTGTCGATGAAGCGGTTCATGTCCTGTGGTGCTTTTTGAGCTTGTAGTGTCATTGTAGCAATTACCATCAAAAAAACGAAAACCTTACTTCTATTTGAAAACTTTTTCATAACGGGTTCTTTTAGCTTATTTCAATCATTGTCAAGGAGATTTTAGAAGATAAGAATCTCCCCAACAATGAGCTATATGAGTTTAATATAAAGGATTTTGTACTAATACCCCTTTCGATTTATCTATCTCATCTTGCGGAAGGGGTAGATATTTGTTTTTATCTTGGTAATTGATTTTTCCGGCAGCATGAAGCACATCAGCTGCAATACCCCAGCGCACCAGATCATAGAAACGGTCAGGCTCCAATCCCAGTTCTACACGACGTTCGTGGCGAATAGCATTGCGAAGCTCATTCTGATCGGTAGTTGTTACTTCAGGTAAAATATCAGTATTTCCACCACGAGCACGGAATCGGACCATTTCTAAGTCAGCCAAGGCTTCGGTTGTGTGTCCTCCCAGTTCATTGGCTGCTTCTGCTGCCATCAGCACAACATCAGCATAACGGATTAAACGGATATTTACCCAGAAACCTTCGTTTGTAAATTCGAGTCGTTTGATCGAATCGGCAAATGCTTTTTTATTAAAGTAAGCTCCGTCTGCGGATGATATAGGTGATTCTCCGTAGGGCTTGTTTGTATTAGCAGCCGTTTTAGGTTCGGATGCCGACTTTCTAAAATACAGAAGAGTGGCATCTTTTCTTGGGTCACCAGTTTCAAAGGCTTTTCCCATTTCTGTGGTACCCATGTGCCACCCCCATCCAAGGTTCCATTGTCCTGACCCTCGAACGCCTTGTACTTGACAGAATTGGCTGCCGATAGACGTGCTGTTCGGAAGAGCAGCTGTAGCTGTACATTGAAGCTCGAATACCGATTCACTACTGTTTTCGCCTTTGTCCGTGAAAATTTCGTCATAAGGCGTCGTCAAATCATACAGCCCTGAATTCATAACATCCGTTGCCGCTTTATGCATATTTTCCCAATCATTACGCATCATATATGTTCGGGCATGGAGAGCACGTGCGGCACCCCATGTTAGTCGTCCCTTGTATTCGTCGGACCATTGCCTTGGGAGCAAATTCTCTGCGGCTGTCAGGTCGTCATCAATTTGTTTGTAAATTGCGTCGACTGTTGTTTTAGCGATGTTGGCTTGTGAAGAATCTGTTATTTTGAAATTAATCAAAGGAACTTCTCCAAATGCTCTCACTAGATTGAAGTATGTATAGGCTCGGAAAAACAAGGCTTCTCCTTTATTACGCATTGTGTTCAGCGTATCGGTAAACTCTGTTGTCTCTATAGCGTCTATTACAGAATTGCACTGATAAATAATAGCATAATTTTGTGACCAATAAGATTTTACTACACCATTGTTGTTGGTGTATAGGAAATCGTCGAACATAGCTGCTTGATCGGCTCCGTCAGATGCTGAACTTCCCTTCTCGGAATCTTCCGAACGGAAATTATGTATGGCAAAAGCCGGAATGCCTGCAGTGATGTTGTAACTGCGCATCATTGTGTAGATGCTAAATACTTGTCCTTCTAAGCTACCACCGGGAGCATCGTCTTCAGTGAATTGTCCCAAAGGGCTACGATCCAGAAAGTCGCTACACCCCGTAAAGGTTAGTGTTAAAAAGGTTATTAGTACTGATAGAATGTATTTACTTCGTTTCATGGTTCTGATTTTTTTTAGTTAGAAAGTCAAGTTAACGCCAAATGTATATACTGCCGGCATAGGATAACTACCCCCATCTACACCGAATGCTGTGGCTGAACCTCCCAATTCCGGAGTATATCCGGTATTGTTTTTCCAAGTCTTCAAGTTTTGTGCATTCACGTAAAGCTTCAGTGCTTGTAAGTGAATCTTTTGGAGCAAGTCTGTATCAAAGCTATAAGCTAATTGTATATTTCTGATTCTGAAAAAGCTGCCATCTTCGATGTAATAATCAGAATTAGTATTATTAATTGTATGTGCAGTGTTCAAAAGTGGTTCACTGTTTGAAGTCCCTTCCCCGTGCCAACGATTTTTGCGCGCAGACATATAATTAAATTGTGACCAATTGTAATTATCCCAAGTGCGATAAATTTCATTTCCGTATTGCCCCATCATATCTACACTTAAATCGAAGTTTTTGTATGATACTCCCACTGAAAGACCATAAGTGAAATCTGGAGTAGGATTACCTATCATGGTACGATCTGCAGTTGTAATTTGTTGGTCACCATCCACATCAGCAAATTTCAGATCACCTGGTGTAACTGTTGCTAATGTGTTTTTAGGTGAATTAGCGATATCACTAGCCGACTGGTAAACACCTGCAACTTTATAACCATAGAAATATCCAATGGGATATCCGGACATTGTGTAGCTTTGACTCTTGTCTCCATCGATAATAGAGTATCCTTCTTGCACTAAACTAACTACTTTGTTTTTTATCGTTGTCAAGTTACCACTGATATTATATCCCCAACTTCCAATTTTATCTCTCCATGTGATAGCCATTTCTACACCTTTATTCTCTATCTCTCCGAGGTTTCCGATGCCAGGTACAGTTCCCGATAGTCCAGGGACTTGAGCTAATAAATCTTTGGTGTTTTTCTTATAGTATACACCTTCAAAATGCAAATGATTTTGTAACATATTAGCTTCAAAGCCGGCTTCCCATGCTTCTACTTTTTCCCAGCGCAATTTTGCATTAGGTAGATAAGCAAGCTGATAGCCTGGATATATGATTTCTGTTTTGCCAAACACTGCTGATGAGTTACTTGTAAGTAGTGGCTCTGCAGGATAAGCTGTACTCATATTCTGGTTACCAAGCGTTCCCCATGAACCTTTTATTTTTAGCATATCGAAGAAGTGTTGTTCTTTCATAAAACTTTCTTCAGACATTAACCAACCTCCACCAACAGAGTAGAAATTCTGCCATTCATTGCCGGTATACGAAAAAGCGGAGGAGCCATCACGACGAAACGACCCATTGAAAAGGTATCTTCCTTTATAATTATAGATTACACGTGCCAGAGCTGATACGGTAGATCTCTCCCACTGAGTACTTCCGTTGGTTGCTGTTCCGGCATCTCCGATACTTAAATACCACTTATCGGGATCATTGGCTATCGTAAGTCCATCTCCTTGTTTGCGAGATCCTTCTAGTTCACCTAATTCATTATAGTAAGTCGTAAATCCTGCAGTGGCAGTTATATTGTGATCTCCAAAACTATTGGCATAAGTTAGTAAATAATCACTTTGCACCTTGACTTCATTTTGCTTGAACTGACTGACTTCTGTTTCTTTGCTTCCCAGTGTTTCTATTTTATCTGCAACACTTGCATCGTACACTTGCAAAAGCGGTATATAAGTACGGCTGTTGCTAGAAGCATAATCAACTGAATACATAGTTTTGAAAGTGAAATGTTTCAAGAAGCTTAGTTCTGCATAAATGTTACCTGAACCACGATAGTTCTCGGCCTTCGTAGTATTAGCTTTTAAGCCTATATCAACCATTGGATTGTTAATCTGTGCTTTTTGGAAATCAGGAAGTGTAGTGTACAGTTGGTATTCATCATTGAAAACTGGTGCTACAGGGGTAGATCGGAGAGCGTCAAGCACATTTTTTGCATCAACAGGTAAAGTGCGTGCTCCATTAAACTGGAACCCGACTTTCAGATACTCTTTTACTTTGTAATCATTGCTTACATTGATGGTGAGTTTACTGAACTTCTCGTGCAGTATGTTTCCTTGTTCAGTGGTGTAGCCTACACCCATGTAGAAACTATGTTTGTTCGAAGCACCGGTAATACTAATGTTGTTATTTGACATAAATCCAGTTTGGAAGATTTCGTCTTGCCAGTTTGTGTCGGCATTCCAATCACTGAAATCAAACAAAGCAATACCTTGATTACTTCGCTGCTCGTTATATAATTCTTTAAACTCTGCAGCATTTACCATATCTACTTTATCTACAACTTTCTTCCATCCGAAGGAGCTATTGATATTGACCAATGTCTGTCCTTCTTTAGCTCTCTTGGTTGTTACGATAATCACACCGTTAGCTCCTCGCACACCAAAAATTGCTAATGATGAGGGATCTTTCAGTATTTCCATAGACTCAATATCCGACGGGTTGAGGAAGTTGATGTTATCATTAAATAATCCGTCGACAATATAGAGTGGAGTAAAACCATTAATTGAGTTTGTTCCGCGAATACGTATTTCGGGGTCGGCTCCTGCGCGACCTGAGTTTACGACTTGCACACCGGCAATTTTTCCTTGCAAAGAAGCCAGCGGATTGCTACTTGGCTTATTGGCAATTTCTTCTCCTTTGATATTGGTAATAGAGCCCGTGAGATCTCTCTTTTTTGCCGAACCGTAACCGATAACGACTGTTTCTGTTAAAACAGTAACATCATCTTTCAGTGTTACGTTAATGGTAGTTTGTGTCCCTACTTGGATCACTTGTTTAGCCATTCCCACATATGAAAATTCGAGTTTAGCTCCCGGAGCTACAGAAAGAATATAGTGGCCGTCTAAATCAGTGATAACTCCGTTTGAAGTGCCTTGCACTACTACGGATACTCCAATTAGAGGCTCATTGTGTTGATCAATCACTTTACCACTCACACTCTTGTTTTGAGCCAGAATAGGTAAGGTCATTATAAACATACAGGTCAGGAAAGTCAGACTTCGTAGCCATGATATGGCATTCTTCGTTTGAAGAGGTTTTAGAGGTTTGTTCTTCATTGCATTAAGTTTTTAACAAATGTTTTTTCTTTTTTGTTCTATGATCTTCTTTAATCTACTTTATTAAGTTCCTTCTTTCTTTCTTTCTCTAAGTACAAAGCATAAAACCGGGCCCTTGGTCTTTGCAGTGTCATGTGATTCAAAAAGAAACTTTCTCATAAAGTAAAGTCGCTTGAACATTCGCAAATGTATAGACAGAAACAAACAAACAAGAAAATAGACGTTCATCACGAATACACAGCCTCCGTATTTAACATTTAGTGGAATACACTTTTTCCTCTCAAAAATGTGTATTCCATTGTTAATCAATGTAATAAGATGTGGCTATTCTATCTCAAGAAAGTATTCATTCAGGTTCTGGGTAGAGCTTAAATTGAGTTTTTTTCGAAGGCGGTAGCGGTTATTCTCTATTGCTCGCACCGACAGGTTCATCAGAGAAGCAATATCTTTGGTTTCCATATTCAGTTTCAGGCAGGCACAAAGTCGAAGGTCATTGTTTGTCAACTCAGGTTGCATTGATTTCAAATGTTTAAAGAATCCGTTGTGTTTCTGTTCGAACTTGATCAGAAACATCTTCCAATCTTCTTCTGTATCCATGTTGCTCAACAAAGAAGTCATTTTCTGATAAAGCGGCACGAGTGATTTATGTATATTCTTCCCACAATAGTCATCAACCAGATCTTTCAGCTTCAGGATTAATTCATTCTTCTGAATGATAAAAGAGGTCTGGGTAAACAACTCCGCATTCTTTTCGTCTATTTCGTTGAGCAGTTTCTCGTTCATCATTCTCAGGTGACTGGCTTCTCTAGCTCTTATCTTTTGCAAATGGATGTTGCGGTATCTACGTAAAATTAGGATCCACGTGAGGTATAGTGTTGTTATAATGATGGCAATATAGAGTAGATAGGCCCAGAGTGTTTGATACCATGGGGGTAACACGCTAAAATTGAAAGATGTAGTATTTGAGTAATTTCCCAGACCGTCGGTTACTCTTATCTTAAAGGAGTAGTCGCCTTTTGGCAAACGGGCATACGATACACTGTTTACTCTTTGGGGCTTGCTCCATGTTGTTTCAACACCTTCGCCTTGCAATTGATATTCTACATAAAGGTTATAAGCAAATGCATTGCTTACGGAGAAGTTAATGGTAACGTTGTTATATATATAGGGAATTTTATTCTCTTGGTTTAAATCGACAAATCTGGTTTTTCCTTCAATGTTGTTTATGTGCATTGATTCTAAATATGGAGCCGAAAGAGTTTCCGGAGCATTTGCTTTCTTAGAGGCATTATGGAGTATAAATCCGGCATCCAAACAGATTAATGATAGGGTGTCATTAAGAACCGATATATTTTCATAAGCATTGATGAGGGACAGGTTGTCTGCTCCTATGTTGTACGATTCTGTTATTCGAGCAATATATCCGTCATAAAAGAACTTGTAAACGGATGATCCGGTGATGGCCCAACTTTCTTCATTGCCGATGTGAACGATTTTCTTGAGGTTACTAACTGATTTAAAGCAGTCGTTCAGGTGGCTGTCTGCTACGAGTTTGTCCCCATTCTCACTATAAGTCCAGAACTTATCGTCTCCCAAAAAGAGAATGCGTCCTCCGGCTTTAAACATACGTATCTTGACCGGAAGAGTTTTATCTTTCTCATGCCCGTAGTACGAATAATACCGAAAAGCATTCTGCTCGTCGTTCAGTCGACATTTGTACACACCATGGCTTACAGTCTCAAGCCAGATATTATCCAGATAGTCTGTTTCTACATTGATAATTGGGTCTGTGATTTGCTTCATCTCCAGAGATTTGCCGGTCTTTACATTGATAATAACCAGATTATTGTAGGTTACTAGCAACATTATTTTTTCCCCTTTTATCGTTGTTTCTACAGCTTTGAATGTTCCCGTATTTATGGGATATGGAGTACTGACACTCAGATCTTTGTGGATTTCTTTTAATCCGCTATTATGTGCGCAGAAAAGTCTGCCATCTATTTTTGAGAAAGACCATACTTGGCCTTGCGTCTCTTTTATTAGTTTCAGTGAAGAAAAAATATTCCGGTCGTTTAGCTGACTTACAGGCGCATAGTAGATACCTTGATTCGTTCCGACAAACAAATTATCGTGCCACAGAGTTGCCGCATAAACAGCTCCGGCATCGCGATCGCTAGCTTTATAATAACTCAATCCTTTGGTGTATCGTATGTATGCAATTCCTCTGTCCATCGCTACCCAGATATTATTCCGATTGTCTTCATAAAGAGATAAAATCGTGTTGTTCTGGAGAGAATTGGCTGTTGAGAAGTGGTTGCTTATTTCTCCAGAGGGTGTAACCTCATAAACACCATTCAGTTGTGTGCCCAGAAAGTAGGTGTTTCGTTTGCTGCAATAGATGCCACAGTTCAGTTCCTCTCCCTGAAGTAATGAACTTAATCCTTGGTTCCAGATAGAGAATTCTTTTCCGTTGTACACATAAATATTGCCGGATGAAGTTCCTATGAGATACTGATCTTTACCGTATGGCAGGATCACTCTTACGGTGGTATTGTTAAACATTTCACTGCCGGGGATCTTCGTCAGTTTATCGTTTATTATTTGATGTAATGGGCCGTATGTTTCCTGTACCCAGTATTTGTCTCTTACTTTTAGCAGGAAGATATAACCTTTAGCGGGAGCTACCGGTTTTAGTGTTCGATAATCATATACATAGATGTTGCTAAACGATTGAAAGTAGACTTTATCTTTGGCAATCCACACTTTCCAGAAATTTTCGTTCTCAAACTTGTGTTCTTTGAGCAATCCTTTCAGTGACGTGTATTTTAGTGAACCGGATATATCTCTGTCCCATCGGCCAAGTTCCTCAAATCCTCCGGTGAATACTGTTTGATGAGAGGCCACAGCAATAGCTCTGATTATTGGAGAGTTTGGTATTTGGTATAGATTCCAGCTCATACCGTCTGATTCCAATAATCCTATATCATTGCCAAAGTACATGACTCCTCTTTCATCTTCTCCGATCGACCAATTTTTGTTGGCGGCATTATACGTTTCTTTGTTAATGTTGATAATGTGCGGCTTGGTAGAAGAGAAAGCATTTAGTTGCATCAGAAGCGTTACAGCAATGGTAACTATACCTTTCGGAAAGTTCATGGGGTTCTTTTTAAGTTTAAAAAAGTGTTCTTCCGTGCAATGATACGAAAAAACGAGGATATATTTAACACGCCTTCTGATAAATTTGTTTAGAGAGCAGAAAGGAAAAGGAGAACATTTTTTTTGGTTTTGCGTAAGTTTAGCGAGGGTTGTATTGAAAAAGGCCTCCAAGATTACTCTTGAAAGCCTTTTGTGCGGATGATAGGACTCGAACCTACACGTCTCACGACACCAGATCCTAAGTCTGGCGCGGCTACCAATTACGCCACATCCGCATGGTAGGCAATCACTTACTTTTGTTTTGCGGTGCAAAGATAAGCAGTTTTTCTGTTCTGGCAAATTATTTGTGAATAAAGTTAATTCTTTAGTAGAGTACGGGCTGCTTCTATCATCGTGTCAATGCCTTTATCTTCGTCACTGCTAAGCATATCTACCTTAATATCAGGATCTATGCCAAATTCAATTTGATTCATTTCGGCATCAAAGTATGGGCTGGCTGAGAAGCGCACTGACCATCCATTGGGTAATTCCGAAGAAAAAGGCATTCCTGATCCTCCTCCGGTCTTATCACCTAGGATCGTTACCTGCGGAAGATATCGCATTGAATTCACAAAATTATTGGTAGCGCTATAGGCATGACGGTTAGTCAGCACAATTACTTTTTTCTGCCATCGGATACTACTTGAAGGTTCTAAGTAGATAGCTACCGGATCAGAAAAGTCATTATGTCCTTTCCCTGTTTTGTGGCGGATGTATCCGGTGAGAATTTTCTCGTTGGTGAATCTGGCTGCGAAAGTCGTTGAATTACTGAGATTACCTCCACCGTTATTACGTACATCAATTATAATTCCATTGCAGATAGCCATGTATTGAAGGATTTCATCCAGGTTGCCATTCCCAATAGCATCGGAGAAACTTTCGTAATAGACATAGCCCACATTATCATCTAATATTTTATATTTTGCTCCACCGGCGATACGATAGTCTGTTCCTAGATAATCTTCGATGATTGATTCATTGAAATTTCGAGGGTAGTCTTCATACCAACTCCAATAGCGAGCGACATTACTTGCCGAATAGAGATTGACATGACCGTCTTTAAGCTCGGTTAGCATATCACCCAATACTTCAAAAAGGTCTTCACTAGACATACTTGTCGTCAATCGTTTTTGGTAAACGGTATAGATACTATCCCAGTTTATCTCTTTGTATTCGAGGAAGCAATATTTCTCATCAATAATGGTCCATAAAGCGTCGAGGTTTCCTTGTGGATTATTGGCGTATTCATCTTCTCTGATGCAGGATGATGCAATGAAAAGTAACAATATAATTGGGATGAGCAATGTCAGTTTTCTGATTGCCCGATCTTTTTTGCTTCCTTTTCTATCTTTATAGTTGATCATCATTCTCTTTTAAAATTATCAATAGACTCTTATAGCAGATGGGAGAGGAGTTCCTTTCTTATTACGGATTCTGTATAGATCCTGTACGAATCCCACCATAAATACGTGTCCGTAGGTATGTGTTTCTATTTGGTTTACTCTGGATTGCTGCATGTCCCATAAGTAGCTGAATCTTACTTTTGAGCTCCCAATAGGACAATCTACCGATAATATCTGTCGGATGGAGGGTTGGTTGTGCAAGGATGTAAACTGCACCACTCCGCTGCTGTTTCCCAGCGTAAATATCTCGTAATAAGATTGTCCGTAATTGGGCGAGAACATGACTCCTATTACGGGTATGTTTGCTTGATATCTTAATACGATTGGATAATTTTTTATTTTTAGGTGCCAAATGGCCATGCCTGAGGCATCCAGATTGATGTAAGCTCTGGCCGATGCCGGATTATTCGTATTGCGCAGGTTGTAGACAAAGCCACCATTCAAATCAGCCAGTCCGCCGGCTAGCAGTTTAAAATTATCAGTGATACGGAATTGATAATGCAAGCCGTAGTTCCAGTTTACCAATCCCGCAAAGGTGTTGTTATTATCAACTTTATTATGAGTATAAGAAATGTTAGCTTGGAAGAAGTTTTGCACCGATACATTTCCGTCAAAAAGCTTAGTTATTCGCATCGTTTCTCGAGAGATGCGAAAGTCTGTACCGACATACTCTTGTGGGGAAAGGTAGGTGTCATACACGTTAGCAAATCCCACACCATACATGGTGGCACGCATGAGATATCTGTTTGCCTGCAAGGAATCCTCTTGTGCGTATCCTCTTACTGAGAAAAGAGAAAAGAAACAGATGCACAAAGAGGCGAAGATTACTTCGCCTACTCTGTGCCTGCAAATGTGTGTTTCAGGTATTATTGTTTTTTGTATCATGAACATTAGCTTAGAAGAGCTTCATTTGCCCTGTTATTTCGTCGATGATATCATCTTCACTTCTACCATTATCCGGATCCAGATTTTCCGGATCTTCTTCTATTTCGCCTTCTTCATCGCCTTTCTTCACTTCAGGAAACCGTGTTGGTTCCAGTTCGTTTATTGCTTCAACAGTAAATGTTGTGAGGCGCTTCCCTTTGGCTTTAAATCCTTTAACGGCAATAAATTCTTCTGCATCAACAATGATTGGGTCTCGGAAGCTATCGTGTCCACCAAATATTACTTCCAATCGGGGGTAACATTCATCAGTCAGCAGTACGAGTCGATTCTCTTTATTCTCTCCCAAATAATTTTGTTTACGCGTACCAGCTTCAAAAGAGAAGCGTTTCAGGTACGGGTAATTTTGTTGATCGGCATCATAAAGAACGGCACTCCACACCTTGTTGGCATCAAACTTTTCAACGATGCTCACATTGTCTTCATAGTGGTTACTCAAATCGAAGTTGGTGATATAGAAATCTCCATTAGTCAAGACGACAAGTATGCTGTCTTCACTTTGAAACTCTCCCAGAAACTCACCTCGTCCATCGTAGTTGAGGCGGAGTACGTCACGGTCAAACCAAACCTTTCGTCCACCTAGTGTGGAACCACCTTTTTGTTTAAGTGCAATTTTATGGACATCGTATTTTGTTAGGATAACACCCATTGCTTGACGTCCCTTGATGGCTATTTCACTAAAATCCTTTTCAAAGATAATTTTTCTGACGCGCATATTAGGCTTTAGCGTCACTTTGATTACTTCAGCTTCTCCATTGGGATTGGCAGTGAAGTAAACTACACGTGAGCCTGGTGTACTCTGCGTCATATCATATTCTCTGTCTCGTGTTACGGATGTTACGGCAAAACGCTTCACATAGTGAATTCCATCCTTTCCATCCCGATAAATGGCATTATAGATCGTTCGTTTATCGTTCTTTTTAAAGATGTTGATATATAGAATGTTTTTTCCGATGAATTTCTTGTCGGGCACCGGGGTAATGAGGTACCTTCCGTCCCGATAGAAGATGATGACATCATCCATGTCCGAACAGTTTGCTATGTATTCGTCTTTTTTGAGGGCAGTGCCGATGAAGCCTTCCTCTCGGTTGATGTAGAGTTTTTCGTTGGCTTCTACCACTTTGGCTGCTTCAATGGTGTCGAAATTACGTAGCTCTGTGCGACGTGGAAAGTTTTTGCCATATTTATCTTTTAGCATGCGGAACCAATCGGTGGTATATTCCACAATGTTGGCTAAATGCTTGTCAATCTCGGCAATCTCGTTCTTCATGCGGGCAATTATTTCATCCGCTTTTTCAGAGTTGAACTTTAGGATGCGACCCATTTTTATCTCCATTAGCTTCAGAATATCCTCTTTGGTCACTTCTCTAATGAACTTCGGATAAAAAGGCGTTAATCGCTTGTCAATGTGGGCGCAAGCTTCGTCCATATCTTTTGATTGTTCAAACTCCTTGTCTTTATAGATGCGTTCTTCAATGAATATCTTTTCAAGAGAAGAGAAATGCAGGCTCTCTTGCAGTTCACCTTTATGTATTTCAAGTTCTTGGCGTAAGAGAGATAATGTGTTGTCAACCGATTTTTTCAGCACGTCACTTACTCTGAGGAAGTGTGGCTTCTGCTCATCAATAACACAACAGTTGGGCGAGATGCTGACTTCACAGTCCGTAAAGGCATATAGCGCATCAATCGTTTTGTCAGAAGAGACGCCAGGTGCCAAGTGTATCAATATTTCTACTTGAGACGAGGTGTTATCGTCTACTTTACGAACTTTTATTTTACCTTTATCAACAGCTTTTAATATCGATTCGATGATGGATGTGGTCGTTTTCCCGTATGGTATTTCATTAATTACCAATGTTTTGTTGTCGATCTTGTTGATCTTAGAACGTATCTTTACTACACCTCCGCGTTCTCCGTCATTATATCTCGATACGTCTATCGATCCTCCTGTCTGAAAGTCAGGATAGATTCTGAATTCTCTCCCGTGTAGATATTCTATAGCAGCATCGCAGAGTTCATTGAAATTATGTGGCAATATTTTAGAAGAGAGGCCTACTGCAATCCCTTCTACTCCTTGCGCCAATAATAACGGGAATTTAACAGGGAGCGTGACAGGTTCTTTGTTTCGTCCATCATACGATTGCTTCCATTCTGTGGTTTTAGGATTGAATACCACATCCAAAGCAAATTTAGAGAGACGTGCTTCGATGTAACGAGAAGCGGCAGCACCGTCTCCGGTAAGAATATTTCCCCAGTTCCCCTGACAGTCTATCATGAGGTCTTTCTGTCCCAATTGCACCAATGCATCTCCAATGGAAGCATCTCCATGTGGGTGAAATTGCATGGTGTGCCCCACGATATTGGCTACTTTGTTGTACCGTCCGTCGTCCAAACGTTTCATGGAATGGAGAATACGGCGTTGTACAGGTTTTAGCCCGTCATTGATGTGTGGTACTGCACGTTCTAATATCACATAGGAAGCATAGTCCAGAAACCAGTTCTGATACATGCCCGAGAGTTGGTGTTTGATGCTTTCGTCGTGTGAGTCGGCCGGTTTATAATCCGAATGTCCTTCCGTAATCTCGTTTATCTCGTCGCTCATAAATGTCAGGTTCCTCTATTGTATCTATCTTGTTTTAACAACAAATTATCTTTTTTACATCATTATGAGATGATGTGCAGGCAAAAATACGAATTAAATTGAAAAAAATCATTTACTTTGCACTTTTATTTGTGATACCTTTTGTCGGTAGATGAATCAAAAGTTAACTGTAAACGCATAAATTGTAAATAGAAAGATGGCACAAGAAGATGTTTTTAAGAAATTAGTATCGCATTGCAAAGAGTATGGTTTTGTATTCCCCTCAAGCGACATATATGACGGGCTTGGAGCAGTGTACGACTACGGTCAGATGGGAGTTGAATTAAAGAATAACATCAAAAAGTATTGGTGGGACAGTATGGTGCTTCTGCATGAAAACATTGTCGGCATTGATTCTGCTATCTTTATGCATCCTACTATTTGGAAAGCTTCCGGGCATGTGGATGCTTTCAACGATCCGTTGATTGATAATAAAGATTCTAAAAAGCGCTATCGTGCCGACGTGCTTATTGAAGATCAGTTGGCTAAGTATGACGATAAGATGAATAAAGAAGTGGCTAAGGCTGCTAAAAAGTTTGGTGATACTTTTGATGAGGCTCAATTTCGTTCAACAAACGGGCGCGTACTTGAAAATCAAGCAAAACGTGATGCTTTACACGAACGTTTTGCTAAAGCGTTGAATGATAACAACCTCGACGAACTTCGTCAGATCATTGTGGATGAAGAAATTGTTTGTCCTATTTCCGGTACTAAGAATTGGACGGAGGTACGTCAATTCAATCTGATGTTTTCTACTGAAATGGGTTCTACTGCCGACGGTGCGTTGAAGATTTATCTTCGCCCCGAAACTGCTCAGGGAATCTTTGTAAATTACCTTAATGTGCAGAAAACCGGTCGTATGAAGATACCTTTCGGTATTGCGCAAATAGGTAAAGCTTTCCGTAACGAAATCGTAGCGCGTCAGTTCATCTTTCGTATGCGTGAGTTCGAACAGATGGAAATGCAATTCTTTGTTCGTCCGGGTGAAGAACTTGAATGGTTTAAAAAATGGAAAGAAATTCGTTTGAAGTGGCATAAGTCTCTTGGGTTTGGGGATGATCATTATCGTTTTCATGATCATGATAAACTGGCTCACTATGCCAATGCTGCTACCGATATAGAATTCCTGATGCCTTTTGGATTCAAAGAAGTAGAAGGTATTCACTCTCGTACCAACTTCGACTTGAGCCAGCATGAGAAGTTCTCGGGCAAAAGCATCAAGTACTTTGATCCTGAACTGAACGAATCTTATACTCCATACGTCATTGAAACCTCTATCGGTGTAGACCGTATGTTTCTTAGTATCATATCAGCTTCTTACTGCGAAGAGCAACTTGAAAATGGTGAAAGTCGCATAGTGCTCAAGCTACCTGCTGCTTTGGCTCCGGTGAAACTAGCTGTGATGCCGTTGGTAAAGAAAGACGGATTGCCCGAAAAGGCTCGTGAAATTATCGATGATCTGAAGTTCCATTTCAACTGTCAATACGATGAGAAAGACAGTATTGGTAAACGTTATCGTCGTCAGGATGCCATTGGTACTCCTTATTGTGTTACTGTAGATCATCAGACGTTGGAAGACAGCTGCGTGACTTTGCGTGATCGTGACACCATGAAGCAAGAACGAGTAGCCATCTCTGAATTGAATCATATCATTGCAGGCCGTGTAAGTCTTACAAGTCTGCTCAAAACATTGATTTAATAAAGAAAATGGATCTATAGCTATTTTTGTTTCTATTCTAGTTGCTTCATGCGATGAGATTGCTGAGGCAGGAAAATAGGGTAATTGGCAAGCACGCAACGAAGCTTTTGTTGATTCTTCGAAGTAAATATTCGACTTTCAATTGAAAAAGATAATAAGGAAATAGTAAAGATGTTTCCAATCAAAAAGGGCGATCTTTCGTGATTTCGAAGGTCGCCTTTTTGCTGACCTCGCCTTTTCTATATGAATGTCTACTTCAGTACCTTCCATAAAAAAATACGTTTTACTATTTCATTTATCACGAGAAACGCTGATTGGACAGTCGTTTTGTTGGTTTTATGTGCTATAAAACTTTTGTTTTTCGTGGTTGAAAACTAATTGTTTTATCGTATGAAAAATTTAGTTTCAACGTGCGAAATCTTTCGTTTCATTACTAGAAACAAATAGCAAAAAAGGTTGAAAATTAAATTGATCTATCGGAATAACGATTGCAAAATAGTTGTATTTTTGTTCTGTTATTTATGGATGTGATAAATTTAAGGAAAAACGTCGATCCATTTTATAGAATAGGTAAACTAGTTATATCGCAAAGTTGAACAGAAATATGAATAAACAAATTTTTCAAACCGATAATAAATCCAGATGGAATGGCTTTAAATGGAGTACACGTTTTCTTTTGTTTATTTTAATTTTACTCATCGCAACTTTTTTCTTGGCGTTGATTATTGATAAAAATCCGCCTATTTCTTTGCAACTTGACTATAAAAGTGCTGTAATGGCAACAAAACCTTTTATGCAAGAGAATAAACTCTCCAGGGAGTACAAAGGCTTTCGAGATCGTGTCCATGTAAAAAAAGCACACTCAGACTATGAGAAAGTAAGGAAAGAACGCGTTAAGAGAGACTCCTTACGTAATCGAAATTTAGTAGAGAAAGTTCTCAATAAAGATTTTGCTATGTGGCAGGGAATTCCTGCAGGCATACGTGCTGCTTTTTATGTTGCTTGGGACCCTCAGTCATTTTATTCGCTGAAGAAGAATGTAAAAAATATCAACTTGATTATGCCTGAATGGATTTTTATTGATCCTAAAACTTATGGAATACATACAGCTATAGATAAACAGGGTTTTGATCTGATGCGAAAAAATGGTGTGCCGATTATGCCGATGCTAAGTAATAATGTCAATGGTAATTTTCGTGCAGATATTGTAAACGTTATTCTTCACTCTTCTCAGAAACGTGCTAAGTTGATTCAAGAGATGCTCGATTTCTGTATTCAAAATAAATTTATCGGAGTGAATATTGACCTTGAAGAATTGAACGAAGAAGGTGATGAATCCTTGGTTGAATTTGTGAAAGAGATGGCTGGTGCTTTCCATGCGAAAGGGCTGTTGGTAAGTCAAGATGTTGTACCTTTCAACAAGGATTACAACGTTCGTGAATTAGGCAAATACTTGGATTATCTTTGTTTGATGGCTTACGACGAGTATTCTATGGGAGGAAATGATGCAGGTCCTATTAGTTCTCAAAAGTGGATTGAAGCGGCTGTAGATGATTTGGTTAATCAAGTTCCATCTGAAAAAGTCGTACTTTGTTTGGGCGCATTTGGCTATGATTGGTCAGAAAAAGAGAATGTGAGTCTTACCTATCAAGAAGCTTTGGCCAGGGCTTCAACAAGTGGTTCCTCTATTCATTTTGACAACAACACCTATAATTTAAATTATGCCTATACCGATGGCGATAATGTTTTCCATCAGGTATACTTCAATGACGCGGTTACCCATTTCAATACTATGCGGTTTGGTTCGGAATATCCCTTGGGTGGCTTTAGTGTTTGGCGTTTGGGCAGTGAAGACAATCGCCTTTGGAGGTTCTACAGAAAAGATCTTTCGGATGAAGCTTCTACAAATATAAAGAAGAGCGATCTTGAAAAGGTGCAAATAGTTAATCATGTTGATTATATCGGTGAAGGAGAAATACTCGACGTTTTGAATACGCCACATGCCGGGAAGGTTAATATTGAGGTCGATAGTGCTGAAATGCTTGTTTCGGAAGAGAACTATGTAAAAATACCTACAGCTTATCAAATAAGGAAATATGGTGTTGCCCCGAAAAAAGAACTAGTGTTGACGTTTGATGATGGACCAGATGAACGATATACACCCAAGATATTAGATATTTTAAAGAAATATAAAGTTCCGGGTGCTTTCTTTTTAGTGGGTCTGCAGGCGGAAAAAAATCTCCCTCTCGTAAAAAGAATCTATGAAGAGGGGCATTTGATTGGAAATCATACCTTTACGCACCCTAATATTGCTAATGTAACTAAGGAGCAAGCGGCAATGGAATTCAAATTGACACGTTTGTTGATTGAATGTATTACCGGACATACTACAATCCTTTTTCGCGCACCTTACAATGCAGATAGTGAACCGGGATCTCTTGAGGAAATTATTCCTTTGGCGTTGGCCCGTAACCAGAATTATTTGGATGTAGGTGAGAGTATAGATCCTGAAGATTGGCTCCCGGGTATTAAAGCGGATACAATCTTCGACAGAGTGATAAAAGGAGTGGAAGGAGATCGTGGCAATATTATATTGCTTCACGATGCCGGGGGTGAAACACGTGAAGAAACGATTAAAGCTCTTCCGAAGATTATCGAATATTTTCAAAAACGAGGGTATACTTTTACAAGTCTTACCTCTTTGCTTCACGAAAGCAAAGAACAGTTGATGCCTCCTATACCAAAAGGGGAAGAATATTATATTATGCAGAGCAATTTGGCTTTAGCCTCCTTTACCTATTGGACGCTGAATGTTTTAACAGCTTTCTTTGTTCTTTTCATCGTTTTGGGGTTGGCCCGATTGATCTTTATGGTAATTTTGACAATACGTGAGCATCGTAAAGATAAAAAGAGACATTTCTCGAATGTTTCGAGTTTTAAAGCTCCATTGGTCTCCATTATCGTCCCTGGTTATAATGAAGAGATAAATGTGGTATCTTCACTTAAGAATTTACTTTGCCAGGACTATACTAATTTCAATGTTATTTTTGTGGATGATGGGAGTAAAGACGAGACTTACAAGCGAGTTAGTGAAGCTTTTTCTGATCATCCGAAAGTGCAGATTTACACCAAGCCCAATGAAGGGAAGGCTTCTGCTTTGAATTACGGGATTGCGCATACGGAAGCTGAGTTTGTGGTTTGCATTGACGCAGATACCAAACTTTATCCCAATGCGATATCTTTAATGATACGGCATTTTTATCAAGGTGAACATTCGGACCGTGTAGGTGCTGTCGCAGGAAAAGTAAAGGTTGGTAATCAGCTAAATATGCTAACTAAATGGCAGGCTATTGAATATACAACCAGTCAGAATTTTGATCGAATGGCTTATGCCAACATAAATGCCATTACGGTGGTACCGGGTGCTATTGGCGCCTTCAGGCGCAAAGCGATAGAAGATGCAGGCGGACTGACGACGGATACGTTAGCGGAAGATTGTGATCTAACCATCAGTATTTTGCGTGCAGGCTATATTGTTGAAAATGAAAATGATGCAATAGCCATGACAGAGGCTCCGGAAAGTGTTAAACAGTTTATCAAGCAGCGCACGCGCTGGAGTTTCGGAGTGATGCAGACATTCTGGAAGCACAGAGATGCACTCTTCAATACTAAATGTAAAGGCTTGGGATTTTGGGCTATGCCGAATATGTTGATTTTCCAGTTTGTTATCCCAACTTTCTCTCCATTAGCCGATTTATTCATGATTTTCGGGTTGTTCTCGGGTAATGCGGCTAAAATAGGTCTTTACTATTTACTGTTTATGCTTGTAGATGCAAGTGTCTCAATCTATGCGTATATCTATGAGCGAGAAAAACTGTATAAATTGTTATGGATTATTCCTCAACGGTTTGGATATCGATGGATCATGTATGTTGTATTGTTTAGAAGTTATAAAAAGGCTATTAAAGGAGAACTGCAAAGTTGGGGCGTTCTTAAACGTTCGGGTAATGTTGCTGATATCAATGCGGAGCAATAAATGAAGTGCCAAGCATGCGATGTGATTGTCTTCTCAATTGTCGTTTGAGGAAGTTATTTGTTTCAGATAATCAGAAGGTGCTAAGCCAAACTCTTCTTTGAAGCATTGGCGAAAATAGACAGTGCTATTAATGCCTACTTTAAACGAAATTTCGGAGATACTGTATTTACCTTCCAATAATAGTTTTTCGGCATGTTGCATTCTGATTTTCCGTATAAATTCATTCGTTGAAAGTCCGGTAAGGGCTTTCATCTTTCGGTAAAGAGTGGAACTGCTCATACACATTTTATCCGATAGATAAGTAATATCGGTTTTCTCCGATGATAAATTTTCTTCTATCATTTGTGCTATTTTGTTTATAAATTCGTTATCTAGTTTGTTCATCGATTCGGCTATAGTTGCACGTTTGTTTGTTAAAGTGTGCTTGGTAATAAATTGTTCTACCAATTTTTTGCGAGATTCGAGTAAGTTGCTTATGCGGCTACGCAGTAAGGTAGCACTAAAGGGCTTTGTCAGGTATGAGTCGGCTCCGACTGCATATCCTTCTTCTTTATCTTGCAGGGCATCCTTAGCTGTCAGCAGGATGATAGGAATATGACTTGTACGGATATCTTCTTTTAAGAGTTTACACAAAGAGATGCCGTTCATTACGGGCATCATGATGTCACTTACAATAATATCCGGTATATTATTGAAAGCCTGAATCTTACCTTCTTCACCATTAGTGGCAGTTACAATTTCAAATGATTCCGAGAAGGCATCAGATATGTAATTAAGAATGTCTTGATTATCTTCAACAACTAATAGTACCGGTTTGTTATTGTCAGCCATCTCTTCGCGGGAAATATTAGTCTGTTCTGTTGTAATATCTTCTTCCTGAGTCTCTGCATGAGTTGCCGTTGGGTAAGTATTATTAGTCAATAAACCGAAAAAGAAAGTAGTGCCTTTATTTAAAGTACTTTCCGCTCTTATCTCTCCTTGGTGCAGCGTGACCAAATTTCGCACTAATGCTAAGCCTATTCCGCTACCTGAAGCTTGGTGCTTGCCGCTCTCCTGATAATAGCGATCGAAGATGTATGGCAATGCTTCGGAAGCAATGCCATAACCGGTATCACTTACTGTTATTTCGGTATATGAGATCTCTTGGTGAATCGTCTGGTGCAGACTTAAGATGATTTCTCCTTTTTCTGTATATTTTATCGCATTTGAAATTAGATTATCCAAGACGATAGTAACTATTTCTTTGTCGAAAAATAGAGACATGTTATCTGCTTCGGTTCTTATTGAAATTTTGAGATCCGGCTTTTGATTCAATTCTTTGTATTTAAGTCCTATTTCATAGACTAATGCCGCGATGTTCCCTTTGCTTATACATAGTTTTTTGTTTTGCGTTTCGGTCTTTCTAAATTCCAATATTTGATTGATTAGATTGAGTAAGCGAAGAGCGCTTTGATGAATCATGGAGATTTTACGTACTTGCTTAGAAGATAAAGATGTATCTTTTTGAATATCCTCAAGAGGACCCAAGATCAGGGTTAGCGGAGTGCGCAGTTCATGAGTGATATTGGTATAAAAGCGTAGTCGCTCATTGTTCAGTTCTTGCTCTTGCTCATGATTTTGTTTTTCCAGTTGATATAAAATCTCAAGATCGATTTTCTTTTTGTAGGCATAAAAAATAAAAAAGAGTATTCCTGTGGCGGCCAGAAAATAGAGCAGTTCTGCCCACCACGTGAACCATAGGGGAGGGTTGATGCGTATCGGTAAAATTGTCACTTTCTCAGACCAATCTTGGTTATGAATACGCGTCTTTACCAAAAAGTAGTAGTTTCCGGGAGGGATGTTACGGAAAGTAACATTGTTATTATCGTTTACGGTGTACCATGAGTCCTCTAGTCCTTTGAGCATGTAGGCGTATTCTACTTGCTTTGCAAGTGAATAGTTCTGTATATTAAACGTTATGCTAAAGCTATTTTGTACATGTTTTAATACTACACCTCGTTCATCTGATAATGGAATGATCGTTTCGTTGTTTTCTTGATTAGTAATACGTCCGAATATTTTCATCTCTGTAATAACAACGGGAGGTGCCTCGTGCCCCTTTATTGCTCTGTCCGGATTGAAGCGACATAATCCGTTAATGGAACCAAAATAAATAAGTCCATTTTTATCTTTGGCAACACTTCCACTCATGAAATTACCTGAAGGAACCTCGTCTGAGTGTTTGTAATTATAGAAACAATCTTTCTCGTCAACATAGCAGCTGATGCCGTTATTGGTACTAACCCATATATTACCGTTCCTATCTTCGCTGATAGCTCGTATATGAGTATTGAGTAACCCCTCTTTACGTTGATATGTGACATGCTTGAAAGTTTTTGCTGAAGGGAAACAGACTAATCCTTCTCCTGTTGCTATCCACATTCGTTTTTTACTGTCGCACAGAATATGGTTTATTGTATTGGAGCAGAATCCCATGCGTTGGCCAAATGACTTTATTTGTTTGAAGTTGGGTGTATATACTCCCATTCCTCCACCAAATGTACCCACCCAGAAACGTCCTTCTCCATCTTGTGCTATGCTGCGTATAAGATTCTCCGGTAATTTTGAGTTTGTTGTATTGTAATGGTGTGTGAATTTCTTCTCAGTTAAACTAAAAACAAAAATTCCATTACTGCTACCTATCCAGATATTGTGTTGCTTATCTTCATAAAACACGCGTATATCTAAATGAGGGTTATCCCCGGGATATATATCTTGAAACCGGGCTAGTCTATTATTGTAATAGCTAATGCTTCCTTGGAAAGTTCCAAACCACAAATTGTTTTCCGAATCTTTGAAAGCCGCCAAGACAGAGTTATCTTTCAGTTCTCCAGTTTCTTTATTATGTATAGCGAGTCTTTTCCCTGCATTAAAAACATTGATGCCTCCTCCATCTGTTCCTATCCATAAGCGATTTTCCCGGTCTGTACAAATGCTACTTACGACTTTGTTGTTAAGGCTGTTTTCGGTTCGCATAGGTGAATAGCTCCAAGTGTTGAAGAGAGGAGGCTCGTTGCTAATGAAGTTGATGCCGCCACCCCATGTGCCAATCCAAATATTGCTGTAGGAGTCCTGAAATAAAGATCTGATGCTTGAATTTGACAAACAATTCTCGCCGTCTCCTTCTTTGATGTACTCAAAATGAATTTGTTCCGGTAGCAAAAAGATGCTTTGCTTTAGGTCTAATATTGCAATTCCGTTAAATTCGGTCGTGATCCATAGTTTATTGTTTTTTAGTTGTTTAATAGAAAAGATTCTGCTTGACAATACTCCATGGATGTCGCTCTGATTCTTTTTAAAGGTGGTGAAGTTTTTATCTTGTGCGTTGAATAAAGCTAATCCATGGTTTGTTCCGACCCATATATTTCCATTTGTATCTTTAAAGATACAACGTATGTCATTTCCCGGAAGGCTTCTGGGATCATTCGGATTGTTTACGAAATGCCTTACTTTTTTTTCTTCAATAGATAGAATACTTAATCCATTGTCCACATGGCCGATGTATAAATAACCATCTCCCCCATCCATCACTGTCCATGTTTGGTTGCTTGGCAAAGAAGGTATTGTTGCTGTATTATAATGACTGAACTTCCCACTATGTATGTCCAGGTAGTCGACGCCTTTATAATAAGTACTAATCCATAGGCCATTGTTGCTATGGACCGATGCAGCGATGTCTGTGATATCATTGGTAATTAAACTACGTGGGTCTTGGGGATTGTGTTGATAAGTTGTGAAGGTTTGGCTTTTATAATTGTAAGCGTTCAATCCGTCACGCTGGGTCGCTATCCAAATGATGGGTTTTGAAGGATCGGCATAAACACGATTTAGCTCATTTCCTGTGATGCCATGGTTGTTTTTGTAATAGTTGATGAAACGTGTTCCATCAAATTTATTTAGCCCTTCTTCAGTTGCAAACCATAAAAAACCGTCTTTATCTTGGGCAATACTTACTACATAGTTATTGGATAATCCTTGTTCAACTCCTAATCGTTTAATGTTGTAAGATTGGGCTATTAACTTGGAACATGTTACGAACGTTAGTAATAGTAATACGATAAGTCTGTGTCTTTTCATCTCTTTCCAGTTCAATTATCTGTTGTTTGCCTCAAAAATACAACTATTTTTTTCATTTTAGCCATGCATCTCATGCATTGCATGATTTACTGTCCCTGGCTGCATGATTTTTACCTGTTTGTTTTCTTTGCTCTACTTATATTTGCACAATCAGTTGAGTCGATGAAATGTTTATCTTTAAAATGCATATATTATGAAGGAAGGAAATCCTCAAATCCCATTCTTGAAAATTGTTCCTCTGAAATTTATTGCCGCACTATTAGTGTGCTTCGGTTTTTTAATCGCACTGCCCTTGCCTTGTGTTGCGCAAGAGTCGTTCAAGGTTGGTGATAAGACCTTTCTTTTAAATAATAAACCTTTCGTTATTAAAGCAGCAGAGATTCACTATCCTCGCATTCCTAAAGAATATTGGGAACATCGTATAGAGATGTGCAAAGCATTGGGCATGAATACGATTTGTCTTTATGTCTTTTGGAATTACCATGAACAGGAAGAAGGAGAATATGATTTTAAAGGGCAAAAAGACATTGCTGCCTTTTGTCGGCTAGCCCAAAAACATCATCTATATGTGATTGTTCGCCCGGGTCCTTATGTCTGTGCTGAATGGGAAATGGGGGGGCTTCCATGGTGGTTACTGAAGAAACAAGACATAAAACTTCGTAAGTTGGATTCATATTACATGGATCGCGTGGGATTGTTTATGAATCAAGTAGGAAAAGAACTAGCCGACCTGCAAATTACCAGAGGTGGTAATATCATTATGGTGCAGGTTGAAAATGAATACGGCTCTTTTGGCATTGACAAACCTTATGTTTCGGCAATTCGTGATATTGTGAAGAAAGCTGGTTTTACCGATGTTCCTTTGTTTCAATGTGACTGGAGTTCTAACTTTGAAAATAATGCTTTGGACGATTTGCTCTGGACTGTTAACTTTGGAACAGGAGCCAATATCCAAAAGCAATTTGAAAGGCTGCAACAGTTACGCCCGAACACTCCTTTAATGTGCAGTGAGTATTGGTCGGGTTGGTTTGATCATTGGGGGGCAAAACATGAAACACGTAGTGCTCAGGAGTTGGTGAAAGGGATGAAAGAAATGCTAGACAAGAATATTTCATTTAGTCTATATATGACTCATGGAGGAACAAGTTTTGGACACTGGGGTGGTGCGAACTTCCCTAATTTTTCTCCTACTTGTACCTCTTATGATTATGATGCTCCAATTAACGAGTCGGGTAAAGTAACCCCGAAATATTTTCAGGTTCGTGAACTATTGAAGAAATATCTACCTGATGGAGAGTCACTGGAGCAGGTGCCTGACTCGATTAGGACCATTGCAATCCCTTCTTTTGAGTTAAATGAAGTCGCTCCTGTCTTTGATAATCTTCCTGTAGCTAAGAAAAGTAAAGATGTTCAACCCATGGAGTTTTTTGATCAAGGTTGGGGAAGTATTTTGTACCGCACCATTCTTGAAAAGTCAAATGAAGAACAAATGCTTATTATTACAGAAGCGCATGATTGGACACAGATCTTTATCGATGGAAAAAAAGTTGGAACATTGAATCGTCTGAAAGGCGAAAACAGGATAAAATTGCCTCCGGTTAAAGA
>Ga0316602_10000388_pt1 | contig 25753 bp, 23 predicted proteins | sample OWC_soil_day10_C_FD_203103 | JGI IMG/M metagenome (GOLD analysis project Ga0316602, IMG submission 203103) | Wetland soil microbial communities from Old Woman Creek delta, Ohio, United States - OWC_soil_day10_CT | ecosystem: Environmental > Terrestrial > Soil > Wetlands | place: USA: Ohio... | reverse complement strand
CTCCGCGCCTCCGCGTGAGTCTTCTCTTTTCCTAAATGTCAGCCTCGATCTCGGGGCCCTCGTTGCTGATCCCGCAGAGATCGAAGATCCAGAAGGCCAGGCTCAGGACAATGGCGACCACGGTCCCCAGGGCCATGCCCTTCAACTCCACGGTGCCCAGCTTGATGGCGGCGCCGCTGATGCCGCTGACCAGAACCACGCTAGTGAGCACCATGTTCCGGGGCCTGGTGTAGTCCACCCTCTTCTCCACCAGCATGCGGATACCGGCCACGGCGATGACCCCGAAGAGCAGCAGGCAGACGCCACCCATGACGGGCACAGGAATGGCGCGGATGGTGGCGGCGATCTTGCCGGAGAAGCTCACCACGATGGCGATGATGGCCGCACCCCGGATGACCCAGACACTGTAGACCTTCGTGATGGCCATGACGCCGATGTTCTCGCCGTAGGTCGTGTTGGGGGTGGCGCCGGTGAAGCCGGAAATGATGTTGGAGATGCCGTCACCCAGGAGGGAGCGGTGCAGCCCAGGATCCTTCATGAGGTCCCGGTCTACGATATTGCCGGTCACCATCAGGTGCCCGATGTGCTCCGCCAGAACCACGAGCGCGGCGGGCATGATCATCATGATGGCCTGGGGGTGGAAGGTGGGCTTGTAGAGGGTCGGCACCTGGAACCAGGGAGCGGCGGCGATGGACGCCAGATCCACCTTGCCCATGATCAAGGCCAGCACAGTCCCGCCCACCACACCCAGCAGCACAGGAATCACCGCCATGAAACCCCGCAGCAGTACGGAGCAAAGGATGGTCAACAGGAGGGTGAAGATGGAAATGGTGATGGCGGAACCCACCGTGAAGCTTCCGCTGACCTTGCCGGTGAGGCCCGCCATATCGGCGGCCACCGGGGCCAGTTCCAACCCGATAATGGCCACGATGGCGCCCATGGCGGCCGCAGGGAAGATGACGTCGATCCACTTCGTGCCTGCCACCCGGACAATCTGGCTCACCACCACGAAGAAAAGACCGAATGCGATGAATCCGCCCTGGGCGGCTGCATAGCCACCGAATTCCGGCTTGGCCATGACCGCAAAAACCGGTGCGATGAAAGCGAAGCTCGAGCCCAGGTATGCGGGGATACGCCCCTTGGCGACAAAGAGGTAGATCAGGGTGCCCACGCCGTTCATAAGGAGGCAGGTGGCGGGATTGACCTTGAAGAGGAAGGGCACCAGCACCGTTGCGCCGAACATGGCGAAGAGGTGCTGGAGACTCAGGGGCAGGGTCTGGGCCAGGGGAAGTCGTTCGTCGACCTGGATGGTTCGGCGCAGCATAAGTGCCTTTCAAGAAGGAGGTTGGTGGACGTTCACCCATCCCTGCCCCTGTGCGATCCAGGGAAGCAGACGGGACTCATGACATGAGGTATGCCATCCATCATAACGGTGAGGGCCGAGGAGTCCCCGGGAAAAAGGTTCCATTTCGGACTCGCGCCCCCAGCCACCCCGAGTGGTGAGGCGAGGAGCGCGGCTCCGCCGCGCTCCGAAGCCAGGGGGGCTCCGGGGGGGACGCAAGTCGCTCTGCGACTTGCGTCCCCCCCGGACAGTATCTGGTGCCGGCGGCCGGACTCGAACCGGCACTAGGGGTCGCCTAACAAGATTTTGAGTCTAGCGCGTCTACCAATTTCGCCACGCCGGCATTGCAGTCAGCATAGCGTGAGCGCTGGCATTCTCCAAGCCTCGCTTGCATCCGGAACCTGCCCGCGTTCACACTTGCCCTTTGACCCCGGAATTCCCTTGAACCGCCAAGAGGCCACCTGGCTCCGACAGATTCAATCCCGTCGCGACGAAATCCCACCGGGCCGCGTGCTAGTGGCCTGCTCCGGCGGTGGAGACTCCGTGGCCCTGCTGGTCTTCCTGTGGAGCATCAGGCGAAGTCTTCAACTCGATCTGTGCGTGGCCCACGCCCATCATGGCCTGCGGGAGGAGGCGGAAGGCGACGCAGTCCTGGTCCGCGGATTATGTCGGGATCTGAACCTGGACCTCGCGGAGGCCCAACTGAACGTGAAAGAACATGCCGACCGGGAAGGACTGGGACTCGAAATGGCCGCCCGGGACTTGCGATGGGATTGGCTGAAGTCCGAGGCGCGCTCTTGTGGGGCCACCCTCATCGCCACGGGACACACCCTGGACGACCATACCGAGACCGTCCTCATCCGCTTGGCCCGGGGTGGCGGCCTTGGCTCCCTGACGCCCCTGCCCCCCCGCCAGGCCATGCGCTGGTCGCCCCTCATCGAGGCGCGTCGGGAGGATCTGCGGGCCTACCTGAGGAACAAAGGCCTGCCCTGGCGTGAGGATGCCAGCAACCAAGACCCCTTCACACCCCGAAACCGATGGCGGGCTCTGCTGCCTGAAATCAGGAAGGAAGCCCCGGCCCTGGACCAGCACCTCTTGGAAACCCACACCCAGGTCCGCGAACTCCTGGCCTACAGGGATACCCAGGTGGCCTCCTGGCATGGCTCCCGCTGGTCCCTGGTAAAGGCCCCCTCCCCAGCCATCCGCTGGCAGGGACCCTGGTCCCTTCCCGAGCTCCACTGGGTCCTGGAAGCTGCCTTCCGCCAGCTGGGCTGGGCTCGGGAAGCCCAACATCTGCGGGATCTGGCCGCCTGGCTACTACCAAATCTCAACCGTCGGCCTGGTAAGCCCAAGACCTGGGGCTCCTGGAGCCTAAACCCTGAAACAAGTGGGTGGATCCTGCATCCCAGGAACACAGGCCTGGGTTAGACTGTCCATTCGGCCTATTGCGCTGGAGGTCCTTTTGAATTCCATGATGAAGAGTGCGCTGGTCTGGATCGGAATCATCCTTCTGGTCCTGCTCGCCTTGAAACAAATCCCTCAGAACGGTCGCACTGCGGAGATTCCCTTCTCCACCTTCTATGTCGAGGGCATGGAGGGCCAGTACCAGACCATCACCCTGACCGGTCAGGATATCGAAGGCACCTATAAGAACCCCAAGAAGGGTGCCAACGGCGAGATGGTCGAAAAGTTCAAGACCATCGCCCCGCCCCTCCAGAATCTGGGTCAGGCCATCCTGGACTGGAAGACCGAGGGCAAGCTCGGCGAGTTCAAGGCCGCCAAGCCCAGCGAGAACAATTTCGTCTACATCCTGATGTTCTGGGGGCCCCTGCTGGTCTTCGTGGTCCTCTGGTTCGTCTTCATGCGCCAGGCCCAGATGGGGGGCAACAAGGCCCTCTCCTTCGGCAAGGCCCGGGCCAAGGGGCTCAACACCAACGCCAAGCGCATCACCTTCGCGGACGTGGCGGGCTGCGACGAGGCCAAGGCTGAGCTTCAGGAAGTGGTTGAGTTCCTGAAGGACCCCGCCAAGTTCGTGAAGCTGGGCGGCAAGATTCCCCGCGGCCTGCTGCTGATGGGCCCTCCGGGCACCGGCAAGACCCTTCTGGCCAAGGCCATCGCGGGCGAAGCCAAGGTGCAGTTCTTCAGCATCTCCGGTTCCGACTTCGTGGAAATGTTTGTGGGCGTTGGCGCGAGCCGCGTGCGCGACCTCTTCGAACAGGGCAAGAAGAGCGCTCCCTGCATCATCTTCATCGATGAAATCGACGCAGTAGGCCGTCATCGCGGTGCCGGTCTGGGCGGTGGCCACGATGAGCGCGAGCAGACCCTCAACCAGCTCCTGGTCGAGATGGACGGCTTCGAAGGGAATGAAGGCGTCATCCTCATCGCCGCCACCAACCGCCCCGATGTCCTCGACCCCGCCCTTCTGCGTCCCGGCCGCTTCGACCGCCGCGTGGTGGTGGACCGCCCCGACCTGAAGGGCCGCACCGAGATCCTCAAGGTCCATACCGCCGAGAAGATCCCCCTCGCCCCCGATGTGAACCTGGAAGTCATCGCCCGGGGCACCCCTGGTTTCGCCGGCGCCGATCTGGCGAACCTCTGCAACGAAGCGGCCCTCAATGCCGCCCGCAGCAACAAGAAGTGGGTCGAAATGATCGACTTCGAGGACGCCAAGGACAAGGTCTACATGGGCAGCGAGCGCCGCAGCCTGGTGATGACCGAAGAGGACAAGAAGGTCACGGCCTACCACGAAGCCGGTCACACCGTTGTGGCCGCCGCCGTGCCCCACAGCGATCCCGTCCACAAGGTCACCATCATCCCCCGGGGCCGGGCCCTGGGCGTCACCTGGCAGCTCCCTGAGCGTGACCGCTACAACACCACCAAGGACTACATGGAGAGCCGCATCTCCGTGTGCATGGGCGGCCGCATCGCCGAAGAGATCATCTTCAACCAGCTTTCCACCGGCGCCAGCAACGACATTCAGCAGGCGACGGACATGGCCAAGTCCATGGTCACGGAATACGGCATGAGCACCAAGGTGGGTCCGCTGAAGTACGGCGGAGGCGGCCAGGAGATCTTCCTGGGCCGTGATTTCACCCAGCGCAGCGATCTCAGCGAAGAGACGGCTCGCCTCATCGATTCTGAGGTTCACAGCATCGTCATGACCAACTACGAGCGTGCCAAGACCATTCTCCTGGAACGCCGTGACGCCCTGGTGCGCATCGCCGAAGCCCTGCTGGAGCGCGAAACCCTGGACGGTCCTGATGTGGCGATCCTGATGGACGGTGGCGTGCTGCCCCCCAAGAGCAGCCCCCTGGAGGAGCCCTCCGCCGAAGGCAACGCATAGCATGGCCTGGAATGCCGGTCCCGCCCCCCTTTACTTGGGAATCCTGAACCTCACACCGGATTCCTTCAGTGACGGGGGGCGGTTCTTTTCCTTGGAAAACGCCCTGGCCCAGGCCACCCACCTCGTGAATGCAGGGGCAGGCATCCTGGACCTGGGAGCCGAGAGCACCCGACCCGGATCCGCTTACGTCTCCCCTGAGGAGGAGTGGCGGCGCATCGCACCGGTCCTGGCCCGCCTAAGGGAAGAACTCCCGGGCATCCCCTTGAGCCTGGACACCCGTCACGCATCCACGGCCCGGCTGGCCCTGGATCACGGCGTATCCATCCTGAACGACGTGGCAGGCCTCCGGGACCCTGCCATGCTCGCCTTGGCCGCCGAGAAGGGCTGCGATGTCATCGCCATGCGCAGCCGCATGGAAGGCGAAACCTTCCTGATGCCCCCCTACGATGATCCGAGCCCCCGCACGGCCGACAAAGCCATTGAGGAGTTGGCCCAGGTCCGGGACCGCCTGCTGCAAGCCGGATTTTCCAGGGATCGGATCCTGCTGGATCCGGGTTTTGGTTTCGGCACCACCTACCTGGAAGACCTGGCACTCTGGGAGTGCCTGCCGACCCTTCCTGAGCGTCTGGCATGGCCGGCTGGAAGATTCTGCATCGCCGTTTCCAGGAAGCGCTTTCTGTCCAGGATGGCTGGAGTACCCCAGCTCCCTCCGGACCAACGCGATGGCCTCACCGACGAAGCCCATCGCAGTGCCATGGCCTGGGGCTACCGGATCTTCCGGACTCACGCCTTGCCATCGTCATAGTCATTAGGCAATCATCTACACATCCACTCGATCTTGAGACTTGAATTCACAGGAAGGCCCTGGCGTATGGCATTGAACTATTTCGGAACGGATGGCATCCGGGGCCAGGCGCTGGTTTCCCCCCTCTCCCTGGAAGAAGTGGTTCGATGGGGCAAGGCCTGGGGCCAGGTAGCCCGCAGCCGCGGCATCCGGGAAATGGTTCTGGGTTGGGATCCCCGCAACAGTTCCGCTCCCCTGGCCGAGGCTTTCGTCCAGGGTCTGGGGGATCAGCTCCAGTTGCTGGTGCTGGGCATGGTACCCACCCCCGCCGTAGCCTGGGTCGCCTCCCGGCGTCCCGGGGCCTGGGGCCTGATGATCAGCGCCAGCCACAATCCGCCAGAGGATAACGGCCTCAAAGGCTTTGACCATCAGGGCGAGAAGCTTTCCGAAGAGGACGAAGAGGCAGTGGAACGCGCCTTCGAGGCTTTGGCCTCAGAAGCCCTCCGCCCCACACCCCTCAACCCGGAATCGGAACCGGTCCAGGAGTATCTGGCCCACCTGGGGCCCCTCAGCCTTCCCAAGGGAATCCGCCTGGTGGTCGACTGCGCCCATGGCGCCACCGCCCCCTGGGCCCCTGCCCTGCTCAAAGGCGAGGGCATCTCCTGGATGGGTACCCCTGCGGATGGCGATCGGATCAACGTCGGGGTGGGCAGCACCCACCTGGAAGCTCTCCGGGCCAAAGTGCTTGAAACAGGCGCCATGGCCGGTATTGCCTTCGATGGCGACGGTGACCGCTGCCTCCTGGTGGATGGAGAAGGTCACTTGGTCGATGGAGACCAAATCCTTTGGCTGCTGGTGCAGGACCTTCGAGCCGAGGGCCACAGCATTCCCGGCGTCGTCGGCACCCTGATGAGCAACGGAGGTCTCGAGGAGGCTTTGAGACGGGCTGCCATCCCCTTCACCCGCACCCCCGTGGGCGACAAGCACATGCTCCGCGAGTTGGCGCGATGTGGATGGGATCTGGCCGCAGAGGCATCCGGACACATTATCCAGAAGCATCTGGGGCCCTCCGGGGACGGCCTCGCCACGGCTCTGGCAGCCCTCCACGCCCTCCTGGCCAGGCCCGAGGGCGCCCGTTGGAATTGGCGATTCCAGCCCTGGCCCCTAAAGCTGGTGAACCTCACAGCTAGGCATCGTCGTCCCGTGGAAGAATGCGCCAATCTGATGGATTCCCTGAAGCGCCTGGAAACCCTGCACGGAGACGCTCTGCGGGTCGTTGTCCGCTGGTCAGGCACCGAACCCAAGCTGCGCCTGATGGTGGAAGCGCGGGAGACAGCGCGCATGGAAGCGGCCCTCCACCGGTTGGAAGAAGCCGCGCGCACGGACCTGGGAATCTGAAAGAGCCAACCCGAGGAAAAGCCTGCTAACCTTGAGCGGAATCAGGAAATCAGTGGAGAAGAGCGTTGAGCGTCCGTCTTGGTGTGAATATCGATCATGTCGCCACATTGCGCCAGGCCCGGGCCACCCGGGATCCTGAGCCGATCGCCGCTGCGCTCCTGGCCCAGAATGCCGGAGCCCACGGCATCACCGTCCACCTGAGGGGCGACCGGAGACATATCCAGGACAGGGATGTCCGCCTCCTGCGGGAAATCATATCCGTCCCCTTGAACGTTGAATGCGCAGCTTCAGCTGAAACCCTGGAGACCCTCATCCCCATGCGGCCCGACTGGGTCACGCTCGTACCCGAGACCCGGGAGGAGCTGACAACCCAGGGGGGCCTGGATGCGGTGTTCCTCCAAGCCCATCTCAAGACCATCATCCGTGAACTGCGTTCCTCAGATATCCGGGTCAGCCTCTTCATCGACCCCGTCCCCGACCAGGTCACCATGGCCAACCGTCTCGAGGCCGATGCCGTCGAGTTCAATACGGGTGTCTATTCGGACCTCCCCCGCACTGCCGATCCCAGACCCGAGCTGGAACGGATCGCCAAGGCCTCCCGCCTGGCAAGCAAGCTCGGTCTGAGGGCCCTTGCCGGGCACGGCCTCAATCTCCAGAATGTCCAACCCATCGCGGCCATCCCCGAAATCGCGGAACTGAACATCGGCCACAGTATTGTGGGAAGGGCTGTGCTTGTCGGATTCGACAGGGCCGTCCGGGAAATGCTGGAAGCCATGGCCGAGGCCCGTTCGTGATGAGAGGGGGATGCTAGATGTCCCACCTCCGGGGAAGCCTGCAGAGCATAGCGCTTTCCGATGTGCTGCAACTGCTGCACATCAACCGGAAAACGGGCAAACTCTTCGTCACCCATGACCAGGAAAAGGGCATCCTCTTCGTGCGCAACGGGGAGGTCATCCACGCGGAGATGGGGGACCTGGCAGGGGAACCTGCAGCCTTCAATGTGCTGGAATGGGAAAAGGGGCTCTTTGAATTCGCCACCCCAGCATTTAACTGCCCCAACAGCATCAACCGATCTCTTCCGGACCTGCTCATGGAAGGGGCGCGGACCTGTGATACCCGCCGACGCTTCCGCAGCATCTTCCCCAACCTCCGGGCCGTCCCATGGGCCCGGCTCCAGGGGCACCAGCTGGAATCGGGGATCAAGCTTTTCCCCGAGGACCACCGGGTCATCCCCTACCTGGACGGCTATCGATGTTTCAGCGATGTCATCACCGCAAGCGGTGAAAACGAGGTCACGGTCTGCCAGACCTGCATGACCCTTCGGGACGCCAACCGCCTGGAAGTCTTCGAGCCGGAGCAGGAATTCAGGGTCACGCTGCTCAAGAGCGGCCTATTCCGAAAGGTCAGTCACATCGAGCTGTCGATCGACCTGGAGGTGTTCTGGTCCACCATGGGACCCAATCGCCAGAATGCAATTCAGCGCGTGAGGCTCTCCTGGCCCGGAGGCTCTTCGGTTCAGTCCGTGCATTTCGTCGGACGGGAGCACGACAAGACAGTTGCAGTGCCCAAGGATCTCATGCAAGCCTGGGGGATACCCGAAGGCAGTTCCGTCAAAATCAGCCCCGCGCCTTGAGCCCGTTTGGGAGAGAACCATGGAGAACCTGGAAGCAGTGGAAGCCGTGAACCCCACCCCCACGAGCACGATCGAACCCGATTCCCTCCTCAAGGAATTCCGGGAGCACAGCGAGGCCCTGGACGGCCGTCTGGATGCCCTTCTGGAGACCATCCAGTCCATCCGGGGCGAGCTCCAGAATTCGGCCCAGAGCAACCTGGTGCGCCTGGCTTCGGCAGCCCAGGACATGATCAACGGCCGGGTCTACCAACAGATCGACCTCCAGGCCAAGGGAGAGGTGGGCACCCTGGTGGCCAGCCTGAACCAGACCATGGTCAACCTGCAGCAACTGGACGCCTCGGTCAAGCATCAGAGCACCCAGGTCCCTGAATTGGCTGCCCAGCTCGATGCCATCACCGCCGACACCGAAACAGCCACCCAGGAAGTCATGAACCGCCTGGATACCCTGATGGCTGCCGCCGATGAGGCCAGCCGGAGCTTCCGGGAGGCCGCCAAGGCCCTGGAGCAGACCCAGAGCGCCCAGCGGCACTTCCAGGAGCAGATCGACGGCTTCCTGACCCGCGCCAGCCAGGGCGAAGACCCCACGGTCGTTGCCCAGGAGGTGCTGGACTTCCTGTTCGAGCACCAGACCACCACCAAGTTGCCTCCGGTGGATCTCGAAGCGGGCATGGTGCCCCTTCAGACCATCTCCGACGAATCCTTCGAGATCCTCAACACCCTCCAGTTCCAGGACATCACCCGGCAGAAGGTCGAGAAGGTCGTCCTGCTGCTCAAGCAGTTCCGGGAAGGCCTCAACCGTCTGTTGATCATCTTCAGGATCGATGAGCCTGAGGAGGGACAGCCCGCCGAAATCTTCGAACACCGTGCCGTGGCCACGCAGGACAAGATCTTTGAAACCTCCATGGAGGCCGATGGCAAGAAGGAGTCCGTGGACGACATCATCGCCCAGTTCAAGAAGGCCCAGGGCTGAGGGAACTCACGCGGAGACGCGGGGGGCGCGGAGAAAAGGCAATCGGCTACTCCTGCTGCGCCATGTCGCCAGCCAGATACCCGGTGCTGAAGGCCGCCTGAAGGTTGTAGCCCCCCACCGGCCCGTTCAGGTCCAGCAGTTCCCCACAGACCTTGAGGTTATCCCACCCCCGGACCAGCATGGTCCGGGGGTTGATCTGTTCCAGGGCCACGCCGCCCGCACAGACCTCACCACGCTCCAGGACCACCGGGCCCGGTTCCCCCAGGGGGAACTCGGACAGCAGAGAGACCAGGGCGCGGCGCCCCGGTCGCGCCAGGGCCTTGAATCGGGTATCGGGGGCCAACCCGGCCTTCTCGCAGACATGGGCCACCAATCGTTCAGGAAGGCGACGATGGATCCATTTCCCCATACTCAGGTGGGGATTGACCCGCTGGAGCTCCAGGAGTTCAGCCTCCAGCGCAGCCTCATCGCCGCGTCCCAGGAGGTATCCCAGCCAGGCGCGCCCCCGACGGCGAGCCTCCTCCACCGCCTCGCTAAGCTCCAGTGCCGCCGGACCCGTGATGCCCCTGCGGGTGAAGAGGATATCCCCGGTGAAAGAGGAGAGACGTTTTCCGCCGACACCATCCCGCAGCACCAGGCTTCCTTCCCGGAGGGCCACGCCTTCCCAGGCAGGCCGGGGCTCTTTCAGGGGAATGGGGGCCAGGGCCGGAAACCAGGGCCGCCCCCCCACGCCCAGATGCTGCAACCAGCCCAGAGCCTCCCCACGGGTGCCGGTTTCGGGGTAGCTGGCCCCTCCAGTGGCCAGGATGAAGAGGTCGGCACCCAGCCTTTGACCGGAGGCCAGAAGCACTTGCCTCAGCCCAGGGGCCTGCCCTTCCAGGGCCACCACCCGGGCTTCCGTGCGAATCTCGACCCCTGCCTGACGCGCCAGGGTCTCCAGAGCCTCCAGGACCTGGGCTGCGGAACCTGGGCGATCCTGGGGGAAGACCCGTCCGTTCTCCCGCACATAGGTGGCTACGCCGAGGCGTTGGAGCTGCTCCCGCAGGTCCCCGCTGCCGAAGGCATGGAGGGCCGGGCGCAGGAAGCGGGCCTGATCCGAAGGGAAGGCCGCCATGAGCTCCTTCACACCCCCCTCGTGGGTCAGGTTGCATTTCCCCCCCCCACTGATGAGGAGCTTGGCCCCGAGGCGGGAATTTCCTTCCAGCAGGCGGACCCGGTGCCCCCGGCTCCCAGCCCTCCAGGCCGCCACCAGACCGGAAGCCCCTCCTCCCACCACAATCACATCCACAAGGCCCCCAATTGGAAGCAGCCCGTCTTCACCTGTAAGCTATAGGCTTGGCGACGCAGCCACTTCACGGAGACATTATGGCGGAACACCCCCTCGTTGGCATTCTGATGGGCTCAAAATCGGACTGGTCCACCATGCAGGAGTGCGCAAGGACCCTGCGCCAGCTGGACATTCCCTACGAGGCCCACGTCGCCTCAGCCCACCGGACCCCCGAGAAGGTTCTCGACTACTGCAAGACGGCCGAAGACCGGGGCCTGAGGGTGATCATCGCCGCAGCCGGAGGTGCCGCCCACCTCGCGGGGGTATGCGCCAGCAAGACCCACCTGCCCATTCTGGGCGTCCCCATGAAGGGCTGGGCCACCGAAGGCATGGACGCCCTGCTCTCCACGGCCCAGATGCCCGCGGGCATCCCCGTCGCCACCCTGGCCATCGGCAAAGCCGGCGCCATCAACGCGGCGATCCTCGCTACCCAGATCATCGCCCTCTCCGATGCCGCCACCCGGGAACGGCTCCTGGCCTTCCGGGAAGCCCAGAAGCAGAAGGCCCTGTCGGACGACAACCTGGTCCTGGAGTAGCCGAAAGCCATGGGGCTTGCCCTGCGGACCTTGCTGGGCCGTTTGCTGACGGGCTGGCCCCAGGCGGGGGTCCCCCCCTTTGCTGTGGCAGAGCAGGCCCTGCCCGTCTTCAGCACCGAAGCCGCAGCCAGCCAGGGGACTCCCTGCGACCAGATCCGTGCCCTGGAGTTCGTGGCCTTGCCCGGAACAGCCTTCAGGGTTCTTCGCGCAGCCGGAGACCGACACACCGGTCCACTGGAAGTGAGCACCTGCGACTACCCCACCCCTCGGGGAGTCCGGCTTTACGTGTCCCGGAGCGGACTGCAGGCAAGGCCGGCCCCGCCTCCTCCGCGCCCCCGCACCTTCCCGGGACGGGATGCGGTGCTGGAGAGCCTGCGAAGCGCCCTGGGAACCCCCTATGTATGGGGTGGGAACCTGCGTGGCGGCGTGAGGGTGGGCGAGGTCCAGGGGGCCTACGCGGGCCTGGATTGCTCGGGGCTGCTCTACGAGGCCACCGGCGGGTTCACTCCCCGGAATACCAGTGACCTTACCCACTACGGGAAAGCCGTCCCGATCAAGGGGCTGGACCGCGATCAGATCATCGCCCGACTGGAACCCCTGGATCTGATCGCCTGGAAAGGCCACGTCATCATCGTGCTGGACCGGGAAACCGTCATCGAAAGCCGGCGGCTATGCCGGGCCCCAGGACAGGGGGGCGTCAGGGCGACACCCGCCCGGGAGCGACTGGAGGAGGTCATGGCCCAGCGCAGCCCCGCGGGCACTTGGCCCGCCCATGGGAAGGCCGCGCCCCTGTTCGTGGTCAGACGGTGGTTGGATTAGGGATCAGGCCTCCCCTCGCCGACTCACCGGATAGGGCGTGGAACTGGCCTTGAGGGCCCTGCCGAGCCAGTCGATGACGCCCCCGAGGTGGGCCATGTTCGCCAAGCCCTCGGCATCATTGGCCACGTCGCCGGGATTCAGCCCGTAGCCGATGTTCCAGTAGGTGGAGCCGGGAATGACCATTTGACAGATTTGATATAAGTGATTTATTGAATCAAAGACATGGGTAGCCCCGCCGCGACGCACCGCCACCACCGCAGCCCCGATCTTGCCCGCCAGGGCACACCCGTTGGCCATCGCCACGAAGCCAGCGCGGTCCATGAGGGCCTTGATCTCCGGGGTCACATCGGCAAAGTAGGTCGGAGAGCCCAGGAGGATGGCATCGGCCTCCAGCATCTTTTCGAGGACGCCGTTGAATTCATCCGCATTGAAGATGCAGCGGCGATCCCGCTTCTCGAAGCACTTGCCGCAGGCGCGGCAGCCATGGATATTCTTCCCGCCGATCTGGACCAGCTCGGTCTCCCACCCAGCCTTCGCCAGAGGCGCCAGGGCAGCCTCCAGGAGGTATTGGGTGTTGCCACCCTTGCGGGGGCTTCCATTGATGGCGAGGGCTTTCATGGCACACCTCCTCGGACGAGCCCGTCGGCTGATCCACGGAATCAGTATGCCGGAAGAGCCCTCAGCGGAGTGCAGGGTGCATCAAGTCAGATCATCCAGCAGAGCCTGCAGGACAGCGGGATCCGGCTGACGATCCACCAGGGGAACGCCCGCCAGGTGGGGTAGATGATCGCTCCAGAGAGGCTTTTCCCGGCGGTATAGGATGCCCAAGGGAATGCGCTCTCCCCATTCCTGGGCCTTCGACAAGGCCCCGCTGAGATCCGACGGATCGTGGGTTTCGTCCAGCCGGTAGACCCGTTTTTTGTACCAGGCGAAGGTGTTGATCTTGTTGAAGCTTAGACAGGGCTGGAGGATATCCACCAGTGCGTAGCCCCGGAAACGGATCGCCTCGATCATCAGGTGCGTCAACAGATCCCGGTCCCCCGAAAAGCCACGGGCTACAAACCCCGCTCCCATGGCAAGGGCCAGCATCAGCGGATTCATGGGCAGGCTGGGGGAGCCGGACGGCTGGACATGGGTCACCTGCCCGGTGGCCGTAGTGGGGGAGGCCTGTCCCTTGGTGAGGCCGTAGATCTGGTTGTCATGCACGAAGTGGGCGATATCCACGTTCCGTCGGATGGTGTGAAGAAAGTGGTTGCCACCCTCCCCGTACGAATCTCCATCCCCCGTATTCACGATGACCGTAAGGGCCGGATTGACCATCTTCGCCGCCACGGCCGGAGGAAGGGCCCGCCCGTGCAGCCCGCAGAACCCGTTGGCGTTGATGTATTGGGGAGTCTTGGCCGCCTGGCCAATCCCACCCACCACCAGGACCCGATGGGGCTCCAGTTCCAGTTCATCCAGGGCCGCGCGGAGAGACTCGAGAATGCCAAAGTCCCCGCAGCCCGGGCACCAGGCCGTTTCTCCAAGCTTGAATCTTGGCTCACGGACTTCAGGCATGGGAAGTCACCGCCTTTCTTACCCCCGCGACGATCTCCACCGGCGTCAACTGGCGCCCGTCGTATTTGAGCACGCTCCCGGTCATGGAGACCCCTGTCACCTCACGGATGAGAGAGGCCAGCTGCCCGGTGCCATTCTGCTCCACGTGGATCCGGTGGAGTGCCCTGGGCAGCCGCTTTTCCAGCTCTCCGGTGGGCAAAGGCCAGAGATCCCCGAAAATCAGAGCGCCGACGGGCAGCCCCTGGTCCACCAGAAGGGAGACCGCCTCCCGCATCGGACCCGCAAGGGAGCCCCAGGCCAGCAGCAAAGTCTCAGCCTCTGGATCCCCCAGGAAAAGCGGCTCCTCCAGCTCTCCCCGGATCCCAGCCAGCTTCCGGGAGCGTTTGTCGGCCATCGCGACACGCTGGACGGAGGACTCCACGATATGGCCCCATTCGTCATGTTCATCGCTGTCCACGCACTGGATCTGGTCCGGCACCTGCCCGGGGATGATCCGAGGCGATATACCGTCCTCCGTGATTACGTAACGGCGATAACTGAAGGGCTCCAGGCCTGAAGCATCGGAGATGAAACGGGGTCCCCTGGTGATCCGGAGCGGCAGTATGGGAACCGTCCTGCGCGTGTCCGCAAGGTACTGGTCCGAGAGCAGAATCACGGGGATCTGGTACCGATCGGCCAGATCAAAGGCCCGCTGGGTCTGTCGGTACGCATCTGCAACGTCCCGCAGGGCGATGACCATCCGGGGGAACTCCCCCTGCCCGGCATGGATGGCGAACCTCAGGTCCGCCTGCTCCGTCCTGGTGGGAAGCCCGGTAGCGGGGCCGGGCCGCTGGACATTGAGCACCACCAGGGGTACTTCCAGGATTCCCGAGAGCCCGAGGGCTTCCACCATGAGGCAGAAGCCGCCCCCCGAGGTTCCGGTCATGGCCCGGACACCGGCGAAGGACGCCCCGATGGCCATGTTGATGGCCGCGATTTCGTCCTCGGCCTGCTCGACCACCACGCCGGTTTCCACCATGTGTTCGGCCAGGTAGGTCATGACAGCGGTCGAAGGTGTCATGGGGTAGGCCGCATAGAAACGCATATCCGCGGCCAGCGCCCCCAAGGCAACCGCATGACTTCCATTCAGCATGTGCAGAGCCTCACCGGCAGGGCTCGGGGGATCATAACGGGGCTCGACCAGACCGAATCCCGCCCTGACAGCCTCGACGTTCGGACTCCGGAGATCCTTCTTGCCCTGCAAACCGTTCAGAATGGCCTCCAGGGGTTCCCAGCCGATCCCGAACAGCCTCAACATAACTCCCAGGGCCACACTTCCGATGGCCTGGGGCTCCCCCAGCCCCTTGGCCATCCGGGCCAGGGGGAGCGCGAGCAGATCCGGTCCCGTCAGACCCAGCCCCTCATCCACCAGGACGAATCCGCCGGGACACACTCTGGACTGATGGATCAGGACTGTCTCGGGGTTAAGAGCCAGGACCCCGGTCAGATCGGAACTGGGAGCCCACAGCGGCAGATCGCCGAAGCGGATCTGGCTGAAATTGTGACCGCCCCGGATTCGGGACATGTAGTCGTGGGTGGTGTGAACGTGGAAGCCGACCCTTTTGAGGACAGCCTCCAGCTGCACCGTCAGGGTTTCCATGCCCTGCCCTGCAGCCCCTCCTAAGAGAAGGTTGTAATCCATGGAGCTCGCCTCCCAGGGCCGATCGGCCCCTCCGCCTATCGCCCAAGGACCTTAGATGCCCCGGGGGATGGAGGCATGACACCCCATTCGACGGCAGACGGAATTCAATAGGCCAAAGCCACGCCCTCGCGCCGGTAATCACTGATGGCGCGGCAGCCGTCGGAAGTCAGGAAAACACCGTGGACATCCGAGATGAGCTCGTTCTTATCCTTCACGGTGTAGCCCAGGTCCTCCAGGGCCTTGAGCAGCTCAGGGCGGTCGAAATTGGGTTCGTGGGAGAGCTTGTCCGGCCAGGCCTGGTGGTGCATGCGGCTCAGGCCCAGGACTTCCCTTGGATCCACGCCATGAATCAGGGTGGCCGCCAGGACCTCGCCCGTGGTGGTGGGGATCGTGGGACCCCCTGGGGTGCCCAGGACCGCCTCCACCGCATCCCCCGCCGTGACCATGAGGGGGGCCATGTTGCTCGCCGGGCGCTTGCCGGGTGCGAAGAGGTTGGGGCGGCTGCCCACCACCCCGAAGTAGTTCTCCTTGCCTTCGGCGAAGGAGAAGGAGTCGATGCTGCCATTGAGCAGGAAGCCTGCCCCTTCCACGCTCCACTTGGAGCCATAGCGCAGGTTCATGGTGTAGGAGTTGGAGACGGCGTTTCCCTCGGCGTCGACCACCGCAAAGTGGGTGGTGTTCTTGCCATTGGGGCCATCCCCGGTAGTCCCGTCCCCCATGAGGGCCGCCAGATCATCGCTGGGGATATCCCGACGAGGGTTGATGAGGGAGAAGAGGCGGTGGCCCGATTCCCGCTCCAGGAGCCCACGGTAGATGGCGCTATCGGACAAGGGAATGTCCCCGAGGTAGTCCCCCCGGTGGATGAAGGCCATCTTCCAGGCCTGGACCACATGATGGTGGTAGGCGGGACTGCCCCATTCCAAAGCTTTGAAGGCTGGCTGATCCAGGATGTTCAGGATCTCCAGCACCATGGCGCCACCGCCCTCCGGGGGCACGGTCCAGACCTGCCGACCGCCCACCTCCAGGCTGATGGGAGCCTGCTCCCGCACCTCGTAGCCCGCCAGATCCTCCCAGGCCAGGAGGCCGCCGTTGCGGGAGAGATCCTCCAGGATCTGCTCGGCAATGCGCCCCCGGTAGAAGGCGGCAGCCCCCTCCCGGGCCAGGATCTCCAGGGTCTGGGCCAGGTTGGTGTTGACGATGAGTTCCCCGGCCTTCCAGGGCTCGGGCTTCACGTAGTTGCGCTTGGATTCAGGGGATTCGGCCAGTTTGGGGGCGAGGCGGTTCAGGCACTCACACTCGTACTGGGTCACCACCGCCCCTTCCCTGGCCTGCCGGGCAATGGCCAGTAGCAGGTCCGAGGCCCTCAGGCGCCCGTGACGCTGCTGGAGCAGGAAGAAGGCCTTGACGGTGCCCGGGGCACAGACCGAGGCGGGACCGAAGGCGGTTCGGTCAGGATCGGGATTTCCATCTGCGAGGAGGAAGTCCTCCCGCTTGGCGCCCCTGGGAGCCTGTTCACGGTAGTTGTAGACCTTCGGGGCATTCCCCTTCTCTTTGTAGACCAGGTAGCCCCCGCCGCCGATATTGCCGGCCTGGGGGTGGAAGACCGCCAGGGAGAAGGCCATGGCAAAGGCCGCATCGAAGGCATTGCCCCCATCCTCCAGCACCGCGATGGCCAGGGCCGAGGCATCCTTGGATACCGAAGCCACCGCCCCCTTCCCCTGGGCCACGGAAAGATTTCGGGGCCCCACGCTGGAGGTCGCCACACGGAAGTCACTGTACTTGGTGCTCAAAACGGTTTCCTTTCCAGCAGGCGACCGGGATCGCCTACCTCCATTCTAATCATCCGGGAGCCTTCTCCCCGGGGGCTTCAGTTGACGATGTTGATCGGCCGCCCCTCCAGGTACGCGGCGACCGCCTGCTCCACCTTGTCCAGAAGCCGCTGCCGGGTTTCCCGCCTGCGCCAGCCGATGTGAGGCGTCAGGAGGACGTTCTCCATCCAGAAGAGAGGGTTGTCGGGTTCCGGAGGCTCGGGGTCCTGCACATCCAGCCCTGCCCCGGCAATGACGCCCTGCTGCAGGGCCTCGATCAGGTCAGCCTCGTGGACCAGCCCCCCCCTGGAGGTATTGATGAGGAAGGCCGAGGGCTTCATCAGACTCAAGCGTTCCCGGTTGATCAGGTGTTTCGTCTCAGCGCTCAGGGGACAGTGCAGGGAGAGGTAGTCGCTGCCCCGGAGCACCTCCTCCAGGCTCAGGAAGGCGACCCCGGCGTGAAGCTCCGGTTTCGGCGTGCGGGTATGGACCAGGATCTCCATTCCCAGGGCCTGGGCAATCCGGGCCGTCTGCTGGGCGATGGCGCCGAAGCCGATCAGACCAAGGGTCTTGCCCCGGAGTTCCGCCAGGGGAACCTGGACCGCCTTGGTGAAGTTGTCGAAATTCCGGGCATTCAGCATGTGGAGCTGCCGGGGCAGCGAAATGCTCAGGTTGAGGATGAAGGTGATGGCCAGCTGTGCCACAGCTTCGGTGCTGTACTCCGGCACATTGCAGACCAGAATGCCCCGCTCCCGGGCGGCCACGATATCGATGTTGTTGTAGCCGGTGCCCGCTTCGCAGATCAGCCGGACCGAGTCCGGCAGCCCTTCGATCAAGGACCTGCCGAGGGGCAGCTCCTTGGTGAGCAGGACCTCCTGTCCTGTGGCCCTTTCCAGGATCTCCTCGGGACGGCTGCTGGGGAAGGCGCTGTAGGCCACCAGACTGGCGAGGGCCGAAAAATCGAGGTCCTGGTTGAAGTCCAGCTTTTCGGCATTGAGAAAACAGGCGTGGATCATCGGGACCTCCAACAGGAATCCCCATTCTAATGCCCCGCACACCTGTCGCGGATCCGCCCATAAACGAAATGCCCCGCCGGGAGGCGGGGCATGGGCAGAACAGGTCTGACCTACTGGATCCGGATATCGTCCACCATGACGTCCAGGCCGCCGATGGAGTTGCGGCCAATGGCCAGGGCCGTGAGTTGGGTGGTATCCACGCCGAAGGAGGCGAGGTCGAAGCTGTAGTCCTTCCAGTCTGAGCCGGCCTGGATGGTCTGAGTGTGAGGCACGGTTCCGGTGGCCTTCTGGAAGAGCGCAACGTCTACACTGCCATGCCCCTTGAGGCGGAAGCTGAGGGTCCTGGCCTGGGAGAGATCCACGGCCCGGAAGGGGGTGGCGCTGAAGTAGTGGACGGCTCCGGCAAAGGGGGCGATGGTCTTGAAGGGGTCACGGGTGTTGCTCTGGACCGAACCACTGACACGAAGAGCCGTATTGGTACCTTCCGTTTCCGCCGTCACCGCAGCGTAGGAAGAGCCCAGGATCACTTCGTGATCCGAAACGGCCACCCAGCCCTGCTCCAGGGTGGGGGTCTCCCGCTCGAAGTTCCAGGTGGTGGGCTGAGCGGCGGAAAGGGTCAGGGCGAAAAGGGGAAGAATGAGCTGCTTGAACATGGGTGCTGCCTCCGGAATCCACTATCGGATCCAGGAGGCAGCCGGAGTAAGCGCCATTCCCAGGCGGTCTCCCAGGAAACCCGAACGGAATCCCGGAACATTCGGATGGAGAAGATCACTTCCCGCTGGCGGCAGCGATCATGGCCCTGAAATTCTCCACCCGCGTGTTGTACGGGGTGGTGCACCCCGGCGCCAGGATGAAGCCCTTGGGTCCGATATCCCGGATCAGTCGGGTGCAGTGGTTGTAGACATCCTCAGGTTTGCCCAGGGCCAGGAGGGCCGGAGGCACATCCCCCTTGATGCACATGTGGCCGTCCAGGTGCTGCTTGAGCTGATAGACATCGGTCACGCTGTCCGACGCGAAAACGCACATGCCCTTGGGCAGCTCCTTGAAGCGCTCGATATCCCGGTTCCAGTCCCCGTCGAAGTGAAGGTTCACGAAGGTACCGGTGGCCGTGATGGCATTCACGGTCTGGACCACGTAGGGCCAGACGAATTTGTTCCAGAGGCGAGGAGAAAGGAAGTTGCTGGAGCCGCGGGCCACGCCGAGGAAGGCGCTGAAGGGCTTGGCCTGCTTGATGACCCCGAGGGTCTCCTCGATGGTGTCCGCCACCATCACGTCCATGACCTCCTTCACCTTGTCGGGCATGCGGAAGAGGTCAGTCATAAACATGGCCATGCCCCTTCCCCCGGCCAGGGGATCCAAGGGAATGTTGGGGAAGACCCCGGAGTACTCGGGGATGCCCGCCTTCCGGCAGCGCTTGCCAGCGATGATGCCCGCCAGGATGAGCTGGAGCTTCTGGTAGCCACCGAGTCCCAGGCGCTGCTTGTAGTAGTCCTGCTTGAAGCGCTTCCAGCCGACCTTAAGGATGCGGTCGTAGTCCTCCTCTTTGAGATTCTCCTCCTCCACCACCTGCCAGAGGGAACCCTCCGGAAGCTCATCCCCGGCCAGTTTGACCTTGGAAAGGGTGGATGCCGCCACCCAATTGGGCACGATGGCCCCGACCTCGATCATGTCCAGCTCAGGAAAATCCTTGACCGTCTGCAGGATCAACTTGTTGGAATGGAGCCCGCTGTGGGAGAACTTCGCCATGGAGCCCTTGGTATAGGTGGCGGCCCAGGCATCGATCCAGGCCATCACGGGCACCCGGTCAGGGGTTCCCAGGGTGACGGCCTGGGTGATGCGGTTCAGACGTTCCTGGTAGAGCTCCTGCGAGGACTTCATGGATCCGATCCTTTCGCGCTGAGGCACAAGCAGAGCCGTGAAACCAAAGCCCTGGATCGTGCCGATAGGTTGGGGAAGTTGCCAAGAGCCTACCGCAGGTCCCCAAGCCACAGCCCAACAAATGTACTCATAGGTATATGAGTACATTTATAGAGGCTATCTTTTCGACAGATAGCCCCCAATCAGCGCATATGGATAGCCGAGGCACCCTTGGAGGGGTGCCTCGGTTCAAGAGTGTTCACTGCCCGGTGGCAGCGGCGATCATGGCCTTGAAGTTCTCGACCCGGGTGTTGTAGGGCGTGGTGCAGCCCGGAGCCAGAATGAAGCCCGTGGGACCGATGTCCTTGATGAGCTTGGTGCAGTAGTTGTAGACATCATCGGGAGTGCCCAGGGCCAGCAGGGCTGGGGGCACATCGCCCTTGATGCACATGTGATCCCCCAGGACTTCCTTCAGCTTGTAGACGGAGGTCACGCTATCGGAGGCCCAGATGCACTTGCCTTTGGGGAGCTCCCGGAAGCGTTCGATGTCCCGGTTCCATTCGCCATCGAAGTGGAGATTGACGAAGGTGCCGGACTCCACCATGGCGTTGGTGATCTGCACGACGTAGGGCCACACGAACTTGTTCCAGAGCTTGGGGGACAGGAAGTTGCTAGAGCCGCGTGCCACGCCGAGGAAGGCCGAGAAAGGCTTGGCCTGCTTGATGATGCCCTTGTTCTCCTCGATGATGTCCACCACCATGATGTCCATGACTTCCTTGAGCTTGTCGGGCATGCGGTAGAGATCGGTCATGAACTTGGCCATGCCTCGTCCCCCGGCCAGGGGATCCAGGGGGATGTTGGGGAAGGCGCCGGAAAGTTCGGGAAAGCCCGCCTTCTTGCAGCGCCTGCCCGCGATGATGCCCCCCAGGATGAGCTTGAAGGTATCGTAGCCCCCCCAGCCTAGGACATTCTTGTAATACTCCTTCTTGTAGGCCTTCCACCCGATCTTGAGGATGCGGTCGTAGTCCGCTTCCTGGATGTGGTCCAGTTCCTCCACCTGCCAAAGGGAGCCCTCGGGAAGCTCCTTGCCCGCCACCTTCACCGTGGAGAGGGTGGCGGCGGCGACAGCCCTGGGAATGGCAGCCCCCACCTCGATCATGTCCAGCTGGGGGAAGTCCCTGGCGGTTTCAAGAATGAGCTTGTTGGAGTAAAGCAGGTTATTGGAAAGCTTGGCCATGGAGCCATTGCGATAGGTGGCCGCCCAGGCGTCGATCCAGGCCATGACCGGAACCCGGTCCGGCTTGCCAAGGGTGACCGCCTGGGTCATGCGATGGAGGCGTTCCTGATAAAGCTCCTGGTTGGATTTCATGGTCCAATCCTTTCATGGGGTTAAAAGCAGAGATAGCCAAGGCCCACCTCGCGAGAGCGGGCGCCGACTTGATAAGGGAAATTGAGATGAGCCTATCGCGCTGAAGCCATAAACAAATCAACAAATTAACTCATAAGCTCATCAGTACTTTTATATTCATTGATCTCTGTGGAATTAGCTCCAGCAGTGGCCTCAAAATCCGACAGGCCGTTTGGCCGACGTCACCCAGCAAATTAGGCCCGTTACTGGATACCCATCAACTTCTTGGAGAATTCCACGGCGTCCTGGGCGGTCTTGCAGTAAGCGTCGGCGCCCACGTAGTCCGCCGTGGTCTGGTCGCAGGGACCGCCACCAATGAGGATCTTGAGATCCTTCCGCAGTCCGGCTGCCTCGATGGAAGCGATGCATTCCTTCATGCCATCAAAGGCCGTGGTCAGCAGACAGGAGATGCCCACCACCTGCGGCTTGTGCTCCTGGATGGCCTTGATGTAGTCAGCGGTGGGGACGTCTACCCCCAGATCGATGACCTTGAAACCATTACAGCTCATCACGGTCGTGACAATATTCTTGCCGATATCGTGAATGTCCCCGTAAATGGTGCCCATGACGAAGGTGGCGTGGCTCGGAGCTTCGCCGGCAGAGAGGTCGCCTCCAATGGCAGCAGCCGCTTCCTTGAAGATCTCAGCGGACATGATCAGCTCGGAGAGATAATATTCCTTCTCCTCATAACGCTTGCCCACGATGTTCATGCCTTCCTGAAGCTTCTGGATGATCTCGAGGGCGGGAACACCCTGCTCCTGGAGATGCTTGACTTCCTTGACGAGGGCCGATTCTTCAAGATCTGCCATGGCGTTGATCAGGGTCTGGCTCATTTCGATGCCTTTCAGATGGGGGGTGGCAAAGGTGAATAGCGGCATAGAGCCCTCCCCGTCACCAGGAAGAGCTGCCTTTACAAAGGAGCCTGTGGATCCTGCGAAAGCATCCAAAGCGCGTCAGTGGCCAAACATAACCACCGAAATAACAGTCGAAAATCTATAACCTAAGGCAAGGCTATCGCAAACCATATCCACGAATATCAATAAAGTTACTCATGCCCCCATGAGTTCTTTTTTAGATATGAATCTATTTTTCAAGCATTTTACTCAACCGATCTCCGAATGGCCTCCCGGAGCATATCCACGCCCAGGTCCAGATCCTCGGTACGCAGGTTCAAAGCGGGCCTGAAACGCAGTCCCGAATGCCCGGTCGCCATGATCACCATGCCCAGGCGCTGGGTTTCTGTGATCACTTTGGCTCTCAGCTCCGGGCTGGCCAGATCGATGGCGCAGAAGAGTCCCCTCCCGCGGGGGTTGGAGGTCAGTTCCGGGAAATCCCGATGGATCTCCTGGAGCCCCTGCAGGAGCCTCTCTCCCTGACGCGAACTGAAGGCCAGGAGCTCTTCCTCCACCATCACTTCCACGATCCGCTGGGCCCGCACCATGTCCACCAGGTTCCCTCCCCAGGTGCTGTTGATGCGACTGGGAACCTTGAAGACGTTCTCGACCTCGTCGAGGCGGGTACCTGCTGCCATGCCGCAGACCTGGGTCTTCTTGCCGAAGGCGATGAGATCGGGCTCCACATCGAAGTGCTGGTGGGCCCACCAGAGCCCCGTGCCCCCGAAACCGGTCTGCACTTCATCAAAAATGAACAGAAAATCATATTCCCGGGACAGCTCGCTCAATTTCCGGAGGAATTCCCCACGGAAATGATGATCCCCACCCTCTCCCTGGATGGGCTCGATGATGAGACAGGCGATGTCATCCGGATCCCGCTCCACCGCTTCCCGGATCTGGCGAAGGGCCTCGGCCTCCGCCGCCTCGACTTGCTGAAGATTGGCTCCCTCCAGGGGGAAGGTGATCTTGGGATTGAGGATCCGGGGCCAGGGGAACTTGGGATAGTACTGGTGCTTCCGGGGATCGGCGGTGTTGGTGAGACTCAGGGTGTATCCGCTGCGGCCATGGAAGGCGTCCTTGAAGTGGATGACCTGGGAACCCTTCTCGCCGCGACCCCGGGCCAGATTCTTCCGGACCTTCCAGTCAAAAGCAGCCTTCAGGGCGTTCTCCACCCCCAGGGTTCCGCCGTCGATCCAGAAGAGATACTTCAGGTAGGGAGGAAGGGCGTGGCGACTGAATGTCTCCACCCAATCGGCGTAGGCCGTGGTGTAGACATCGCTGTTGGCGGGCTTGTTCACAGCGATCCGCCCCAGATAGGCCTGGAACTCGGGTTCCCTGAGACGAGGGTGGTTGTGCCCCAGGGGAGCGGTGGCAAAGAAGGAATAGAAGTCCAGGATCCGGCGGCCATCCCGGGCGTCCACGATCCAGGAGCCCTGCGACTTCTCCAGGTCCATGACCAGATGGAAACCGTCCATCAGCATGTGCTGGCCCAGTATCCCGAAGACCTCCTCGGGGCGAGCGTGTTCAGTGAATGCGTTCGACATGTCGATCCTTCCATCCCCGTAGCACTGTATTCTTAGATGCAACGAGGTCCAATCATGATGATCCCCTATGTCGCCGTTATGAACAGCCCCCTGGATGCCATCGCCCTGCGCGCGGAGGCCCGGGATCCAAGGGCCGGTTCCGTTGTGGTCTTTGAAGGATGTGCCCGGAATCACCACGATGACAAGGCTGTGGAACTCCTCGCCTACGAGGCCTTCGAGTCCATGGCCGTGTCGGAACTGGAGAAGCTGCGAAGCGAAGCCATGGAGCGCTTCAGCCTCACCCAGTGCTTCATCCACCATCGCACGGGCATCGTGCCCCTCTGCGAGGCTGCCGTAGTCGTGGTCTGCGCTTCGGCCCACCGCAAGGAGTCCTTCGAGGCCGTAGGCTGGATCATGGACATCATCAAGGAACGTGTGCCCATCTGGAAGCGTGAGCGCTACAAGGAGGGCAGCGAGTCCTGGGTGGAAGGCGAACTGCGGCACTGACATCGCAGGCGGATCGGGGCCTGGCGTCAGCCTGGATTGCCTAGGTTTTTTGCAGGGTGAACTTGAAGACGAATTTCGAGGCGGATGTGCCGACAATGATCACATCCCCGTCTTCAAGCCGCGCCCGGGTGCGGGACCCCTTGTGACCGATCAGTTCACCTTCCACGATCGTGCCGCAGGTGCTGCCTTGGTCCGTGATGACAAAATGATCACCTTCAACCGAAATCAGGAAATGCTCCCTCGAGACGTTCAATTCCGAGCCCGTTTCGATTAGATACAGATCATTATTCGGCCGGGAATCGGGCTTTCTCCGCCTATCGGCCGGGGTATCGTTTCGATTCGAAGCGCGGCTCTCACGACCCACCCTGAAGGGCAGTCTCGGCAGTACCAGGAGAGCCCCACCACAAGCCATTCTGGCCTCAGGGGTCAGGGCCTTCAGGGCAGCCACACAGTCCGTCATGCTTACCTCTCTGGAGCCCAGGTCATACGTGCCTGGTTCTTGATACCGAGCCTAACCGATTCAACACCTATTTTTAATCACTAATAAACGAAAGCACCCCAACAGGCCTTGGTCGCAAAGCCGTTTTGTCCACGGAGCACGAAGCCCGGTTTAGACTAAAGGTTTGCTTGAGGTTCCGGTTTGGCTTTCCCTTTTGATTCCTTCTTCATCGGCCCTGTCGAGGTCAAGCCCGCCCTGGTTCTGGCGCCTCTCCACGAGATCACGGACCTCCCCTTCCGGCGGATGATCCGCGAGATCGGCGGCCTGGGCCTCACGGTTTCCGAAATGATCAGCGCCGAGGCCCTCTGGCGCCAGGCCAGAAAGGCCAAGGAGATGATGGCCTCGGAGGGGGAACGCCCTTTCTCGATCCAACTCGCAGGCTACATCCCCGAGCATCTGGCAGAGTGCGCCCGGATGTGCGAGGAACACGGCGCCGACCTGGTGGACCTGAACATGGGATGCCCCGCCAGCAACGTGACCAGTGGCGGGGCGGGTTCCGCCCTGCTCCGCGACTTCCGCCTGGCGGAACGCTGCGTGCAGGCTATGGTCAAGGCCGTGAAGATCCCCGTCACCGTAAAGATGAGGGTGGGTTGGGACGCGGCCCAGAAGGAGCGGGAGGAGTATCTGGATTTCCTGAGGATGTACGAGGCCTGCGGCGTCCAAGCCGTGGCCATCCACCCTCGGACCAGGGCCCAGCAGTATCTCGGCCACTCGGACTGGAGCCTCATCGCCCGGGCCGTGGACCTGGGACTGAGCATCCCCATCATCGGAAACGGCGACGTCAACCGGGCCGAGGAGGCTCACCAGATGGTCCGGGAAACGGGCTGCGTTGGGGTGATGATTGGGCGGGGT